>Ga0315279_10006969_pt1 | contig 14108 bp, 8 predicted proteins | sample YL17G06_20_MG_FD_203694 | JGI IMG/M metagenome (GOLD analysis project Ga0315279, IMG submission 203694) | Sediment microbial communities from Yellowstone Lake, YNP, Wyoming, USA - YL17G06_20 | ecosystem: Environmental > Aquatic > Freshwater > Lake > Sediment | place: USA: Wyoming | collected... | reverse complement strand
GCGATAACACGATTGAGAACAACATCTTCGTGGACTGCCGGCCGGCGGTTCATGTCGACGCGCGGGCGCTGGGGTGGGCGAGCTATCACGTGGACACCACCATGAAGGAGAGGCTGCTCGTGATGCCTTACCAGCAGTCGCCCTGGCGGGAGCGTTACCCGGAACTGGTCAACATCCTGGACGATGACCCGGCGGCCCCGAAAGGCAACCTGATTGCGCGCAACATCTGCGTCGGCGGCGAGTGGGAGGACATCGAGGACGCCGCGCGACCGCTGGTGCGCTTCGAGTCCAACCTGCTGGGCCAGGACCGACACTTCGTTGACCCGGCCCATGGGAACTCCCAGCTCCGGCCCGACTCGCCGGCGTTCAAGCTGGGCTTCCAGCGCATCCCCATCGAGAGGATCGGGCCCTACCCCGACCCGCGTCGCGGGTTCTGACCGGGGGCTGGCGCGGACCGCATACGTTGCGTCGCGGTCGGCTACTCGTATGGGACCTACCGTATCGCGGACGAGGTGAACCGGGGCCACATGGCGATCTACGTGGCGAGAGCCTTTGAGTTGCCGAGGTAGACTAGCGCGTGGCGTGGCCGGAGGTGGCTACACGGCGCTCCGGCAGACTCTCATCCTTCCTGTCCCGTCCTACCGCCCTGGTTCTCCAACCGCCTTCAGCGACCGAGCGATCTTGAGCATGACCGCCTTGCTGACACGTCCGGAGATGACGACCTTGGTGTGTGAGCCCTTGGGGAGCCACGTCAGGGAGGGGGTAGCAATGTAGGATGCCGTCCCGCCAGGGACCTTCACGTGCTCGCCGCCCGGCGCATCGTTGGGCCGCTCGAATTCTGACACCTGGCTCTGTCGAATGCTCAGCGACATCCCGCGCGGGAGCGCATAGGTGGCGGTCATCCGGAGCGTTTCAGGTCCCCACTCCCCGGCCTTCCTATCGCCGGTCAGCCGGACGAGCTTCGCGCCCCGGGGCAAGTACGTCGGCCGGTAGATCGGCATGGACAGGAGCGAGGCCGCGGTGGCGAAGTCGGGCAAGATGACTTCCTTCTGCCGAGTGAGCTTCAGTGCGATGGCGGAGCCGGCCATATCGAGCAACTCATCGGCTGGCACATCTGTCGCCTCCAGCATCGCCTGGACGCCCTGCGCTCGCCAGGCGAGGATCAGCCCTGGGTATGGCTTCTGATGGCGGTAGAGCGTGGCAGGTCGGTTGTTGACTTTCACCTGTGTCACCTCCGCCGACCGCCTGAGTTCCGTGGTCATCTCCATGAGCGGCTGGGAGGCAATGCCGGTCTGCTCCGTGAACAGAATCACTGCGCCGGCGTGCTTTACGTAGGTCGCCGTCGAGCCCCAGCCATCGTCATCCGCGAACGCCCCGCTGCCGTTGCTCCGGAAGCCAGTCGGCAGGCGCGGCAGTATAAGGATGTGCTGGGCGAGGCCCGGCTTGTCCGGGAGGATGTCCAGGCCCCAAGGGATCCGTTCCTGCCGCGGGAGGAGGTCTTCTCCCAGCATATCGCGGATCCGATCCGCGTCCTCAATCCCGAGCCGGCCTTTGAACGTCACCGTGCCGGCCGGCATATCGAGCGCGAAGACGGCGGGGCCTATCCCCTGGTTGATGCGGACTTCCTGTGCGCGGAACTCGGCCTGAAAGGGTCCCTCGGACTCAACTCGGCCGGCCAGGGGAATGCCATACTCCTTATCCACCCAGGAAACCCGGCGCAAAGATGGAGATGGAGCCGTAGTCTCCATCACGAGCGCTGGCCGCCCGGCCACAACTTCTTCGGAGAGAAGACGCAGCCCCCTTTCGCCCCGCCGCGCGGACGCGATCGTGTCCGCGGGCGCCATCTGCGGACCCTGGCCCTTCAGCTCGCCCGGCAGCGGTCCAATCAGGAAGTCGTCCGGGAGCAACGCAATCTCGAAGGGCGAGTGTTCGCCGAGAGGAGCCAATACCGACAGCCGAGACAGCGGCATGTAGATACACACGCTATCAGAATCCGCGACGGCGGAATACGGCTTGGACCCCGTCACATCGATTCTCACCTGGTTCGGCCGCTTGTACCGCACGCGCAAGGTGCCATTCTTGTTTGGCGAGCTGCTCTCTTCTCCGGCGGATATGCTATAGGTGACATCCCAATCGTCAGCCTGCTTCCACCCTGGCAGGCCCGACGAAGCCCCGCGCACATCGCGCCCTGGCCCGCCGTTCTCAGCCGCACGCACCGCGGCAACTTCGGCGCCGGTTGCGCAAAGCAGCATGATGAGTGCGGCCAGCGCCGACTTCCTGACTCTCGTTCGGTCCCACATCCTGCCTGCCATCACAATGCCCCCTTTCGTATCGGTTGCCGCAGACGGCAGCTAGACTCCCCTTGCCCCGCTCGCCCCCGCATTCCGCCCCCGTGGCCGCGGGAACAGAAGTTACGTGCGGGTTGGCGGCTCGCTACCCCGGTGCTCAGGAGTGGCCTTCTCGGCCTTGGACGCGATACCGAGTAGCCCCTGGAAGAACCCCTGCCACACGAGAAGCGGGATGACAATCCATATCCATACCGAGACTAAGCTCAGGAGGATGCCTGCCGCGCGCCAGGCGGGATGCAGCAGTGGTCTCATCAGGTAGGACGTCACCAACGCTGGCACGGTACCGATGATCAGCCCGCAGACCACGGTGGCCCTTCGTCCAGTGCCGCGAAGCAAGTAGCCGGCAAGGGCCGAAGCTAGTACGAAGCCCGCGAGCAAAGCAGCTGCCAGACCATCGCTGCCGGGCCGAAGCACAAACCAGCACCCACCTATCACGGTAGCCGCAATCGCCCAACTCGCCACAGTAGCGACAACAAGGACGCGCACCCAGCCTCCTCCCAGGATGTCACCTGCCCATTTTACCCCCGCCGCCTCGAAACGGGAAGACGCCAGCCGCCTGGCTGAGCCTAGACGCAGAGGCCTACACGTGTTCCGGCCAGCTCCTCCTTCGCCACCGAGATCGGGAACGCCAGCAGCGGTTCAGGGGCCTTCTGTTCGTCGCGCCGCAGCAAGGACGCACCCCGCCTCCCGCAGAAGAGACCCAACGGAGGCAGGAACCGTGAACAGATTGGGTTTGCTGGTGGTGGCGGTGCTCTGGTCGTGCTCGCTGGCGGCGGCGGCCGGCGAGTCGCGGCTGCTGCTGGGCTTCGATACGGCCGCGGACATCGCGTCCATGGAGATTGACGGCGAGGCCGGCGTGCTCTCCACGGAGCACGTCACCCAGGGGTCTCACTCGCTGCGCGTCTCCGCCGGTCAGTACCTGCGCTTTTTCCGTCTGCCGGCCGACTGGAGCGGATTCGACGCCCTCGAGCTGGACGTCTACTCCGAGGCTACGGACCCGCTTTCGGTCTCCATCCTCATCGGGGACGAGGCCTGGCAGGCGAACTCCACCTACTGGAATCGCTACAACGGAGAATCCTCTGTCCGGCCCGGAGCGAACACGCTCTCCATACCGCTGGGAGGCCTCTACCGCGGCGAAGTCGGCTCGCGCAACAACGACCTGAAGACCGACATTGACGTCCACAAGATCGTGCGCCTCGATCTCGGGTTCAGGCCCAGCGGCAAGGGCGGTTTCATCTACGTGGACAACCTGCGCCTCACCAAGTGGTCGCGCCCGGCCTCCGTGCGCGCCTTTGACTTCGGCCCGCCGGGGCAGGCGGTCTCGCCGGGCTTCACACCGGTCTCGCCGGACTCGGTCTACTCGGATGACACCGGCTGGGGATGGGACCCCGCCGTTCATCCGGGCCGGGCCTCGGATGTCACCTTCCCCACCCGTCTGCTGCAAGATAGCATAGACATCGGCGATGCCACCTTCCGCGTGAAACTGGCCCCGGGCAAGTACCACGTGCTGGTCTTCCTCGAGTCCCTGGGCTACTGGGATGGAGAGCAGGCCCAGTTCGGCCGGCGCGTGGTCTCCGGTCGCGGCTGGGAAGTCACCCAGGAGCATGAGAAGTGGGGCAAGCTCGACTTCGTCTACCACTTCGAGGACATCGAGCCCTTGCCGGGCGCCGATCTCTGGGAGGCCTACCTCGGTTACCTGTTTCAGCCGGCGGAGGCCGATGTCACCCTCAGTGACGGCAACTTCGACCTGAAAGTGCAGGCCGATGGGCAGAACGCGAGGCGAGTGGCCGGCCTGATCATCTATCCGGCCGGCAACGCGCGGGCCGCCCAGTGGGTCACCGAGGCGGTGGCTGCGCAGCGAGACGAGTTCCGGTCGCGGGCGGTAGAGCTGCCCATGCCCGAGACCGAGCAGCCGGCGCCGATCACCCAGAGCGACCGGACGCGCGGCTGCGTTCTCTTCGTCCCTCCCGTTGACGAGACCGTTTACTTCTCCACTCGGCCCACCCCCGACCAACTGCGCGCGGAGTTGGAAACGTTCGCCGCGCGCGGACAGCTCGTCTCGCTCACTCTGGCCGTGCGCCCGCTGCGCGACCTGGGAGTCACGAAGCTCAGCATCTCCGATCTCACCGCCGAGAAGGGCGGGATCGCGGCCGACAGCATCGCGGTCTCCGTGGTCCGCCACCTGCCGACACGAAGCCTGGGCGGCATGATGTACCGGGTCACGCCCCGCTACCTGGTGAAGGCTTCTGAGGTCAAGCTGCCGGCGGACCTGACGCGCCAGGTCTGGATCACGTTGCGCGTCCCCAAGGAGGCGGAACCAGGCGAGTACCGCGGCCGGCTGACCCTTCGCCCGAAGGGGGAGGAGCCGATCACAGTGCCCGTGCGGCTGCGGGTGCTTCCCTTCGCCCTGGACGAGGCCGACTTCATCAGCGGCTTCTACGGCATCGAGCCCAACCTGCCGGTCGAAGGCACGGCCTATGACACGCTGCAGCGCGGGATCTTCCGGATGCTGCTCGATCATGGCCTGACTTCGTTCGCCGGCGGCCAGGCGATCACGTTCGGCGGGCTTGACCAGGCGGGAAATCCCATGCTCGACTTCGCCGCGGCCGACGAGTTCCTCGCCGCCGCGCGGCAGGCCGGCTTCCACCGCGAGTTCAACAGCTACGGCGGGTTCGTCGTCACCGGGCTCTACGACCCGTATGACTACGCGAAAGGCGAGACCGGCGCGGAGCTGGAGAAGAAGTACGGCCTGCCCTATGAGGAGATCGTGCGCCGGGTCTGGGCGGCGGTCGAGGCCCATGCCAAACAGCAGCAGTGGCTTCCCTTCACTTACCATCTCTGCGATGAGACCCGGGTGCTGGAAGTGGCCAGGCAGCAGCTCGAGCTAATGCGCCTGCTCAAGCGCGCGTCTCCCTGGCTCCAGACGACAGGAAGCTACAGCGTGTCGTTCCAGCCGACTGATGACCCGGTAGAGCTCGCGCTCCAGGACTTCTTCCGCACGCTGGACAGCTCCATGCTCAACAACCACGACGAGGCGGTGATGGCCAAGGCGCGCGAGCTGGGCAAGCGGGTCTACATCTACAACCAGGGGCAGAGCCGCTACTCGTTCGGCCTCTACCAGTGGAGCGAGCGCGCCAAGGGCGTCGTCGGGCGCTATCAGTGGATCGCTTTCATCCGGCATGGCTACGAGTACCTCGACCTCGACGGGCGCGAGCCGGACACAGGCGTGATCTTCTACGCCTCGGACGGCCTGCGCTCCACTCCTGCGCTGGAGCGAGCGGGGGAGGGGATGAACGACTTCCGCTATCTCCAGACCCTGGAGAACCTGGCCGCGCGCGCCGAGCAGTCGGGATCGAGTGAGGGCAAGCAGGCCGCGGCCGAGGCCCGCGCCTTCTTGACCGGAGTCGCCAACCGCATCGCCATCAACCAGCGGGAGCAACCGGCAGGTCTCGATTCGGACGCAGTGCGGCGAGAGGCCGCGGAGCGGATAACCGCCCTCCGCGCGGCCCTGCCGGCGGAGTAAGTACGGAGGAGGTGCAGGATGCGAACGAACTACCGACCGAACGCGACACCGCAGTTCCGGGTGCTCTCTGACGATCAGATCGAGGACATCCACCTGGCCGCGCTACAGGTCCTGGAGCAGACGGGGACGCGGGTCTACCATGACGAAGGGGTGAGGCTGCTCCAGGAGGCCGGCTGTCAGGTGAGCGACGGCAACCTGGTGCGGATTCCGTCCTGGCTGGTCAAGGCCTCGCTGGCCACCGCGCCGGAGCGCGTCACCGTCGCCGGACGGGATCGCGCGAAACGCATCACCCTCGAGTACAACCGCATCTACTTTGGCACCGGGTCCGACTGCCCCTTCGTCCTGGACCCGTGCACGGATGAGCGCCGGCCCTTCACCTTCCAGGACGTCTACCACGCCGCCAAGATCGCCGAGGCTCTGCCCAACATTGACTTCCACATGTCAGTAGGGCTGACCTCGGATGTGCCGGCCACCACCTATGACCGGCACCAGCTCCTGGCGATGATTCAGGGGACGACCAAGCCGCTGGTCATCACCGCGGTGGACGAGAAGGGGTTGGCCGATCAGTACGAGATGGCCTGCGAAGCAGTGGGCGGGGCGGAGGAATTTGCGAGGGCGCCGCTCTTCGTCGTCTACATCGAGCCGTCGTCACCGCTGAACAACTCCCGCACCGCGGTGGCGAAGCTGCTCTACTCGGCCCAGGCCGGCATCCCGGCCATCTACACCCCCTGCCCGATGGCGGGTGGCACCGCCCCGGCCACGCTCGCCGGCGTACTGGTGCAGGGGCTGGCCGAGTGCCTCACCGGCGTGGTGCTGGCGCAGCTCAGGCGCAAGGGGGCGGCCGTCATCATCGGCGGCGTGGCCTCGATCGTTGACATGAGGACCACCATTCTCTCCTACGGCGCACCCGAGCTCTCTCTGCTCAGCGCGGCCATGACCGACATCACGAAGTGGCTGCGCCTGCCGATGTTCTCCACTGCGGGCTGCAGCGATGCCAAGGTGCTGGACGAACAGGCCGCGGCCGAGTCCGCCGTCTCCGTCGTGCTGGCCGCACTCTCGGGCGCAAACCTGATCCACGACGTGGGCTACCTCGAATCCGGGTTGACCGGGTCGTACGATATGATGGTGGTGTCGGATGAGATCATCGGCCTGGTGAAGCACATCCTACGCGGCATCACAGTTGACGACGAGCATCTCGCCACCAATGTCATAGACCGCGTCGGCCCGGGCGGGCATTTCCTGGCAGAGGATCACACCCTGCGGCATTTCAGGAGCGAGTTCTGGTTCCCGGCTCTGTTCGACCGCACCCGGTGGGCCGACTGGCAGGCGAAGGGGTCGAAGCCGCTGGGCCAGCGGGTCCGGGCGAAGGTGCTCGACCTCATCGAGACCTTCCAGCCCGAGCCCCTCGACGCGGCGGTCGAGGCCAAGCTGAAGGCGATCATCGCCCGCGCCGAACGCCCGAAGCCAGCCAGCGAGCGGAGCCGCTGAGGCGGCAGCGTTGAGACGGGCCTATCTCTATACTCTCCTCATCGTGGTCTGCTGGGGGATCGGCCCGCCCACCAACAAGGCCCTGCTGCTCGCGAGAGGCCCGGGAGCGCAACTCTCTCCGCTTCAGGTGGCCTTCTGGGCGATCGTGGTTGGGTGGGTCGCGCTGCTGGCTTTGATGGTGGCGAGGGACCGCGTTCGCCGCTTCGGTGATCTCGCCCCGCGCGGATGGCTCGTGCTGGCGGCGATGGGCTTCTTCGGATGGTCGTCCTACCCAGTGGCGCTGAACTTCGCCTTCGTGCGGATGCCCCTGCCCGACGCGCTGCTCATCAACTACCTGCATCCGGTGTTCGTCGTGGTCTTCCAGGGAACTGTCTTCGGTGCTATCGTCCGGCCGATCACAGGTTGGGAGCAGAGGCCCGACTACCAGCGCAGACCGGCGCCGGCGCGCCTGGCGCTCGCGCTGGGGCTCTGCCTGCTGGGCGTGGCGATCATCGCCACCAACGGCCAGCTCACCAGCCTGGCCGGCATCAGGTCGGCCTGGGGCGCGCTGGCTGCGCTCTACGCCGCCTTCGCCTGGGGAGTGTACTCGAATCTGGGCCGGTTCGTGCCCGTGCGGCCGGGGCGGGATGCACGGGGCCTCTCTGATGTGCACGCCTTCCTATCCATGACCTTCGGCCTGGCGATGCTCGCCGCGATACTGACCCTGACCCACCAGGTCCGAAGCGCGAGCGGCCTTTCTGCCAGCTTCTATCTGGGGCCGTCTGGGCCGGTTCATCTGCCGGCCTGGTGGCTGATCGCGGTGCTGGGGCTGGGAGTCTACTGCGGCAGCTACACCCTGTGGCTCTACGCGCTGGAGCTGGGTGGGAGATTCGGCGAGGCCCACAAGCTGCCGCCGCTCACTTACCTGGCGCCGGCGGTCGCGGTAACCTTGGGCTGGCTCATGCTGCACGAGCCCTTCGGCCCCGCGTTCTGGACCGGCGCGGCCTTGATCGTCGCCGGGAACGCGGCAAACGTCTGGCGACCGGCCGGGGTTGGACTCTCCCCCAGCAGGGAGAGAAGCTGAAGGTTGGGGCTCAGCTTCGGCGAAGGTAACGCCAGCGCACTCGGCGGGCGGCAGAACGCGCTCGCCCGTTGATTTGCCAGCGGGGATCGGCGGGCTGAGCCCCGCGGCCGCAACGGTGGGGACCCGCCGATGACGACCGACAGGCAGCAGGGAGGGCCGTTTGGTCTGTCGGCTATGCGGGGCGGCCAACGCGCCACAACAGGCGAGCTGTACGGTCTGCGGCTGGCCGCTCGAACGGGGGCCGGAGGCCCGCGGGCCTCGTAGACGCAGGCAGACGCGGACTCCGTGGCCCATCTGGTTGGGTCTTTGCCTGGTATTGGGGGCCAGCCTGGGCCTGGTGGTGACGCGTGTCCGCGCGGATGCTCCGGTCGCGTTGGGCGCGGCGCTCTCGGGGGCTCTGTTGGGAGCCGTGGTCGGTGCCGGCCTGGGCACCCTGCCCGGGCCCGGCCTCCGGCTCCTGCGGAGGAGATGGTCGGCGGCCCTCGTCTTCCTGTTCAGCTTCCTGGATCGCCGCAGATTGTCGCGCGTGGGCCGCTCCTGCGAACGCAGTCTCGAAGAGAGCCCTGGCGATCTCGATGCACAGCTGCGGCTGGCGGCGGTGCGCTGGCTGGAGGGGACAAAGGACCGGTCGGAGCAGGTGCTGGCCCGGCTGGTCGAGCTGGCGGAGGCACCTGCCCTGGCTCGCCACAACTACGGCGCGGCCCAGGCGGCGGCCGGACGGCAGGCCCGGGCGGTCGAGGAACTGGAGCGGGCGAGAGCCCGCATGAGCGGGTCCACCAGGTTGCTCTGGAACCTTGGGCTCGCCCGCTGGCGGCTGGCGCAGTTGCCGGAAGCGGCCCAGTCCTTCCGCGATCTGCTGGCGCTGAACGCTCACCATAGCCTGGCCCGTAACGCGCTGGCGCTCACGCTGGCGCGCCAGGGCGAGTCGGACCAGGCGATCGCGGAGCTGGAAGAGGTGCTGAAGACGCGACGCCGCGACCCCGATGTGCTCTGCAACCTTGGCGTGATCCACCAGGCGAGAGGCGATCTCAGCGTGGCCGCGCGCTGCTTCACCGGCGCTCTCCAGCGCCACTCCGGTCACATCGCAGCCCGCTACAACCGCGGACTCTGCGCGATGCTCCAGGGCCGCTATCAGGCCGCGGTCGAGGACTTCGCGGCGCTGGGTCGAGTGGCCCCCGATCACGGCTGGGCCCTGGTTCAGAGGGGCATCTGCTGGTACCGGCTCGGCCAGACCGGCCGCGCGCTCGACTCCGTGCGGCAGGCCATCCGGGTGGCGCCCGGCGACTTCCTGGTGAGGTACAACGCCGGCACCTTGCTCCTGCGGGAGGGCCTGGCGGACCAGGCCACGCGGGAGCTGGAGAGGGCGTACGAGCTCGACGCGAAGAACGTGGAGGTCATCCTGAACCTGGGCACAGCCGTTTACCTCGACGGGAGACCGCGGCAGGCGCTCGACCATTTCCACGCCGCGGTCCGCATGAACCCGCAGCACGCCCTTGCCCGCTACAACTGCGCCATCGCTTGTCACGTGTGCGACCTGCTCGACGAGGCGCAGCAGCATCTCGATGAGCTGACCGCGCTCTACCCCGACTTCCCCGAGGTCTTCAACGCGGTGGGGGTGGTGCGGCTGCTCCAGGAGCGGCTGGTCGAGGCGGTCGAGCAGTTTCGCCGCGCGGCCGATGTCATACCCAGAAGCGCGATCGCCCGCTCGAACCTGGGCTTGAGCTATTACCTGGAGGGAGACACGGCCGCCGCCGCCGAGCAGGCGCGGTACGCGGTGAACCTCGATCCCCAACTGGCCGCTGCGCGCGACCTGGTGGGGCACGCCGCGGTGGACCTGAAGAATGTGGAGGAGGGGATCAAGCACTTCCGCGAGCTGGTCAGGCTGGAGCCCGCAAACCCGGACGCGCATGCCAACCTGGGTCTTGCTTACTATAAGGATGACCGCCTGAACGAGGCGATCGAATCCTACAAGCGGGTGCTGATCTTCGCCCCCCGCTCGCCCGAAGGGCACAACGATCTCGGGCTGGCCTATGCCAAGAACAAGATGCTGGCCGAGGCGGTCCGCCATCTGGGCCAGGTGATTGACTGGCGGCCCAGCAACCCGATCGCCCGCAGCAACCTGGGCCTGGTCTACTTCTTCAAGGGTGACACGGAGCTGGCGGTAGAGCAGTGGCGAGAGGTGACCCGGCTCTCCCCCGACTACGCGCGGATGCGGGAGGCCACCCGGTTCTCGGCCTACGATGACCAGGAGATGATGATGAGGCCGATAGACCGGCGAAAACGCGCGCTGCAGTACCCGCCAAAGGTAGCGGCCTTCCGCCACAGCTTCCAGTTCGCGCTGGACGAGAACGACTACCGGATCGAGATCCCCTGGCCCGATCTGGCCGCCGCCGAGCGCTGGCAGGAGCGCGCTCGCCGCGCCCGGGCGGCGATGATGAAGCCGTGACGACGTGGCGCGCCACGCCGTCCCCCGCCTTACGGAGCCTCCCGCACAAATCCGTTCGGCAGGAGCTTGCTCCTGCCCCCCCGATGCTCTCTGCGCCCTTGGCGCCTCTGCGGTGAACTCCCTTCCCGCCCCACTCCGCGTCCTCGCGGGAACCCAGGGCCCCTCACTGAACTGATGCGGTGAATCCTCGTGCTGTGTGATCGCGCTGAGGTGTCGCAGTGCATCGGGGAGGGCCTTGGCGAAGCTCCATTGACACAGGGGCGGGACATGGTATGATGTATATACGTCGTAGTGCGTAGGCGACAGCCCTGGCGACGCTCCATCTGAGCCGGCGGCGTTGCTGCGCAGCCGCCGCGGAGCTGTGAGGGGAAGTCAAGATGAAGCTCTTCCGCGCGGTGGTGCCCCTCTTTGTGCTCGTCTTCGCGGCATCCCTGTCGCCGTGTCGGCCTGCCGCCGCCGAGACCGTCCTTGAGCTCTGGCGCAGCGCATTCGGCAGGCCGTTCTCGGTCTCCGTGAACCCCATTGATAGTTCGGTCTGGGCGGCGACGGGCGACAGGGTCGTGCATCTCGCCGCCGATGGCGCCATCTTGGGCCAGGCCAACGGGTTCTGGAGTCCCCAGTCCGTGTCGGTGAACCCCACCGACGGCTCCTGCTGGGTGGCGGACACCTATAACGACCAGGTGGCGCACCTCTCGGCCGCGGGGTCGGAGCTGTGGCGGGGCGGAGGGTTCGACCGGCCCAGGTCCGTGTCGGTGAACCCCACTGACGCCTCCTGCTGGCTGGCGGACAGCAGCCACAACCAGGTGGTGCACCTCTCTGCCGCCGGTGCGGAGCTGTGGCGGGGAGGAGGGTTCAGAGTGCCACTGTCCATCTCGGTGAACCCCATTGACGGCTCTTGCTGGGTGGCGAACACGGACGACAACCAGGTGTTCCGCCTCTCGGCGGCGGGGGCAGAGCTGTGGAAGGGCGGAGGGTTCAACGCGCCAACGTCCGTGTCGGTGAACCCCACGGACGGCTCCTGCTGGGTGGCGGACTCCGCCAACCACCAGGTGGTGCACTTGGCGGCGGGGGGGACGGAGCTGTGGCGGGGAGGGGGGTTCTTTGGGCCTTGCTCCGTCTCGGTGAATCCCGCCGATGGGTCCTGCTGGGCGGCGGACCAGGACGCGGTGGTGCACCTCTCGGCCGCGGGGGCGCAGCTGTGGCGGGGAGGGGATCCCGGCTTCGTCTCGGTGAACCGCACCGACGGCTCGTGCTGGGTGGCGGACGGCGGGAACAGCCAGGTGGTGCACCTCTCGGCCGCGGGGGCTGAGCTGTGGCGCGTAGGCGGATTCTCCTATCCCGGGTCCGTCTCAGTGAACTCCACTGACGGCTCCTGCTGGGTGGCGGACACCGGCAACAACCAGGTGGTGGACCTCTCGGCTGCGGGGGCGGAGCTGTGGAGGGTAGGCGGGTTCTTTTCGCCGTTGTCGGTCTCGGTGAACCCCACGGACGGCTCCTGTTGGGTGGCGGACACCAGCCACAACCAGGTGGTACACGTCTCGGCGGCGGGGGAGGAGTTGTGGCGGAGCGCCGGTTACCCGACGTTCTACGTGCCCTACTCTGTCTCCGTGAACTCCACAGACGGCTCCTGCTGGGTGGCGAACACCTATAACCAGCAGGTGGTGCACCTCTCGGCGGCAGGGGCGGAGCTGTGGCGTGGAGGAGGGTTCTCCAGGGCGTGGTCGGTCTCGGTGAACCCCACTGATGGGTCCTGCTGGGTGGCGGACAGCAGCCACAACCAGGTGGTGCACCTCTCGGCCGCCGGGGCGGAGTTGTGGCGGGGAGGCGGATTCTCCACCCCGTGGTCGGTCTCGGTGAACCCCACTGATGGCTCCTGCTGGGTGGTGGACTACGGGATCAAGCAGGTGGTGCACCTCTCGGCGGCGGGGGCGGAGCTGTGGCGAGGAGGGGGCTTCGACTCTCCGCGGTCTGTCTCAGTCAACCCCACCGACGGCTCCTGCTGGGTGGCGGACGCGGGCAACCTCCCGGTGGTGCACCTGTCGGCGGGGGGGACGGAGCTGTGGCGGGGAGGATGGTTCAACGCGCCAGAGTCCGTCTCGGTGAACCCCACCGACGACTCCTGCTGGGTGGCGGACTACGGCAACAGCCAGGTGGCGCATCTCGGCATCGCCGGGGCTCACTTTTCCGCTTCCCCATGGGCGGGGCCAGCCCCCCTGGACGTGCACTTCCTGGACCTGTCGCTGAGCACGCCCGCCGGCCCCTTCAGCGCTTGGGCCTGGGACTTCGGAGATGGTGGCAGCTCAGCCGAGCAGAACCCCAGCCATCAGTACGCCAAGGTCGGCACCTACACGGTGACCCTGACCGTGAATGGCCCCTCCGGCTCGGACACCAAGACCAAGGGGCACTACATCCACGTCACCTTCTCCGACGTGGCCGTGGACTACTGGGCGATGCACCAGATTCTGGCTTGCGTGGACGCTGGCATCGTCCAGGGCTACCCCGATGGCACCTACCGGCCCGCGGTAGAGGTCAAGCGGGACCAATGGCAGTCTTCATTGCGCGTGCGCTCGCCGGCAGCGACGGGGCCGTGCCCGCAGGCCCCGACATCCCCTCCTTCGCCGACGTGCCCAACACCGGCTACGGCGCGGATGGCAAACAGCCCTACTGGGCCTACAAGTACATCGAGTACCTGAAGGCCAACAACGTAGTGAACGGATACGCCGACGGCTATCATCCCACGGACAAGGTGAACCGGGGACAGATGTCGGCCTTCGTCGCCCGCTCGATCGTCACCCCACTGGGCGACGCGGGGCTGGCCAGCTACACCCCTCCCGCCCTCCCCACCTTCACCGACGTGCCCACCACCTTCGCCTACTACAAGTGCATCGAGTACATCGCCGACCCGGCGCGCGACATCACCCACGGCTATGGCGATGGCCTCTACCACCCGGAGCGCATCTGCTCCCGCGCCATGATGGCCGTCTACGTGCAGCGGGCGTTTGAGCTGCCCCTGTAGTGGCCGAGCTGCCGTGCGGTGCATGAGGGACGGCCGGCGGGCATGGGAATGCCCGCCCTACAGCACGAACCGCTTGTCGACCTGCGGGCTTTCGGGTATCATGGCCGGGCCGTGAGCCCGCCCGCACACCGGGGTGGCACCGTAGCTCAGTGGTAGAGCAGGCGGTTCATAACCGCTGCGTCGCTGGTTCAAATCCGGCCGGTGCCACCAGTCCGCAACCCTGA
>Ga0315279_10006968_pt1 | contig 14109 bp, 18 predicted proteins | sample YL17G06_20_MG_FD_203694 | JGI IMG/M metagenome (GOLD analysis project Ga0315279, IMG submission 203694) | Sediment microbial communities from Yellowstone Lake, YNP, Wyoming, USA - YL17G06_20 | ecosystem: Environmental > Aquatic > Freshwater > Lake > Sediment | place: USA: Wyoming | collected... | reverse complement strand
GTGTGGAAGCAGGTGTTCTTGCAGCTATGCTTCTAGTCTGCTTGGTCTTGATTGGCTTTTTCCTACATCGCCTAATAGTGTTGCCGAAGAGAGCATGAAGAATAGGATAGGTTCCATGGCGTTTCTTCCACAATCCACTTAAACGCAGATTGGTGGTAGGGTGAAGTTTTATCCCAAACCCTCTGGCAAAGGCATCTGGCGACCGTTCTAAACCATAGAATGATAAAGTTGTAAATCCTTCTGTATTCTCAGAAAGGGCGTCGAATGTTCAATCGAAGATTGTCAACAATTCTGGTTCTAATATCCACTGGTGGCGGACTCTTGCTGACATTGATTTCTGGTCTCTATATCGTAAAGCCGCTTATCTTGGACGGGGAAATTGTTCACTCTGGGTTCCCGTTAGCTTGGTTCGAAGCGACCAGAAAGGGACTCTTTATGATAGGGCCTTGGCGCTACTATTTTCTTTGGCAGGGTTTCATCATCGATTTCCTATTGTATGGGTTGCTCATTGCAGCAGCCACGCGGGTTTACTTCATGTTCTTGCCAAAAAAGCAACGTAACACGGGCGAGACTTTCATGCGTGAATGAAGATTCAAACACATAGTAGACCACACCTGAAGATAGTTGTAAGCGCGCGCACTCTCATGCACCTTAGCACCCCTTCCCTTGAGGGAAGGGGCAAGGGGATGGGTGATAGCATGTAGTCAGCCCGCTCAAGTTGGTTGGTTCGTTGGATAAAACTTACCTTAACCCAAGAGTTAACCTAACTTCCCAACTTCCCTTTATGAACTATTGACATTAAGGCTGTTACTCGATATAAATAAAAAGTCTGTCATACTTCAATGCGTTTCTTTCAACAACGACTCATGTTTCTATTATGGGATTCGCATCAGTGGTCTGCAGACACTACTCTAGTTAACATTTCCACCACACCTGACGCATTTACGACTTCCAAAACCTCCATAAGAGACTTGAAGCCTGTTTTTGCAGTCACCACAATATCTTGCGTGGCACTTGTCACACCATGCCCAACCCCATGCCGCAATAGTGTCTGAATCAGATTTGCCGCAAATTGTGCATTTCGTCATTGTCTCACTTCACTTGAAGACTGCTCCGCACTTCTGGCATTTGTATTTCTTTGATCCGAAAGAGAAATGCGCAGAACTGAATTCAATAACGTCCGAGCTACCACATTTTGGGCATTCTGGCATTTTTTCCCACCTAAATCTCAGCGGCTCTCCGTTCCAGATCCAAGACGAAATCGTAGTTGGTGTTCATCTGGGTCGTCATTTCGCCGTCTTCTTTTCCGTCTCGACCATATACGAGATACCTTGTTGCCTCAGGAGTTTCAAATTTCGCTACCCAGTAAGGCAGATAGACAACAGATATCTGCAAAGGTGTCTGCAAGTCATCAACACTTTCGGCGTCTAGGTTCATTGCTTGCTTGACAACTGCTGCTGAGACATATGGTACGCCTCCCGGTCCGACAATACTTGTTGTGACAATCGGAGCATGCCCTCCGCGCACTTTGACCGCAGTTTCAGGAGTGTTTCGGCTTTTCATCAAACCAAAATGAGTAGTGGTCAGAGTTTCAGCTTCTCTCTGATCTAATGGAATATGGTATCCTCCATTGACATCCACGAGTCCTTTCTCCTTGATCTCCTTGCTCAACTCAGGCATCCAGACGATTTCAGGTTCAGTAAGAAAGAATGCGTGTGAGCGATGCGGGGTCTTCCCACCCATTATTCCTTTCTTCTTCAAGTACTGGTATTCAAAAAAGACTCCCGGGAACAGAAGAAGCCGTAAATATGCGAGCTTCTCTTCAGGTTTCTTCTTGAGAAAACCTCCTCCCTTGTCCCTTTTCTTCTCTACCTTATCAGTGATATCCTCTTCTTTTGAACTGACTCTAAACGCCTTAACCATAAACATTCACCTTTCTTGTTACCAAGTTCCTTTTTTTGCCTTATATCTTCTTTCAGCATCTTCCGTCGCTATCTCTTGCCTGGAACTGAATATCCGCTCTACTTCCGCCGCTCTCGCTGCTGCAACTGCCGGATCTTCTCTTATCGCCCGCTCTTCTTCCGACTGCAAAACTTCAGGAGTGTTTGTCAATTCAAGGAATCTCTGGTTCTTTTTCTTGGTCCATTCTCTTCCTGGATTTGGAAAATGTACGAGTCGGCCATCATCCTCATCTGCCTCTTCCTGCCCAATATCTCCCAAGGTCTCTCTAGCGTCGTCTCTCCTTGACATCAACTCATCTTCATCGTCGATTGCTCTGTGGAATCCTGCATTCAATCTGTCGTGCGTGTCATCTGCATCTTCCAAGAACTTCTTCGCTTTTCTGAATATGCTCAAGCCTGTCTCCCTCAAACCAAAATCCCATTTTGGAAATATAAAGATTTCCATCTCTTTCTAAAGCAGGAGATCATATACTACGGTACAGAAAGTATCATTTGATTCAGAAGATTTATGTTCATGTCATATGAAATTATGCCAATACATCTCAACCAAGCGATTTATCGTCGCAATAATTGCATACTATTCAAGTATTCTCGGTTGTCCAACATCCAGAAGACTCCTAGCCTGTCTTCTCTTCCTCAATCTCTTCCAATAGCTTGATTCTCAAGTCGTATGCAGGAGCCTGCGAGATTCCAAGCCTTCGCTTGATCTCATACGCAAGGCGTTTCACCGGAATCTTACTTTCGAGGTATTCCTTCTTGATTTGTTCCAAAACATCATGCTGGTGCTCTGCGGTATTCACAATCATTCTATCAGTGGATTCCTTCCGCCTCTGAGTTTCAGCAAGATACTCAGAGTACTTCCTATCCAAGTAGGACTTCTTCTTGCCCTCGTATGCCTCATACAGTTGCTTGCTTGGAAGCGACGCATTCTCAATAGTGCAATAGAGCGGAGTCCGAATACCAGACCTGAAACTCACCAGTCGAGTCTTGTAGACTTTCGCTTTCCCTCTTCCCCTCATATCAATCCAGAAATCCGCCATGTTTCTGACGTGCAAGTCAACCATGTCCGGATGTGGTACACACACTATCAGGTTGACTTTCGTTGAACGAAAGGATTGCATCACGTAGCTCATGACCTTGTTAATGTCATCCATGAAGTTCCGTGCGAAGATTTCAAGTCCAGCCTCATCGAATAGAATCCAAGCCCATTTCTCATTATTGTCTTCGTGGTACTTTATTCGTGAGAGGATCTCACTCAGGTCAAATGCCACGTCGTCCACAGTGAACTTGCGACCGTGCATCTTCTCCGAAAGAGTCTCAGCGACCTTCATCGCAAGATATGTCTTTCCGATGCCTCTCGGCCCCAGAATCAACATGATGCTATTGATGCCCTTGTGTTCTCTCGAAAAGATCGCAGAAAGGAACTTGTTGCTCTCGGTCTTCAAAACGTATCCTAATGCAGTTCTTTCATAGAAGCTCATATCATCATCACTAGCCAAAACGCCTAAGTTTTTTCAGCCCTCAAAAGTCCTATCTTCTCCGATGAGCGTCAACCCCAGTCCCATCCTCTGTAGTCTTCTCATACAAGCTGTGAAGTAGCGTGTTGCGAAGTGTTCCAAATTCAAAGCAAGATGCTCATATGGACGCTGTTCCCACAGCTTTGAGAGTCTTTCCCTTGTAGCCTTCACATCATCGTCAATTTCCTTTGTCTCCTTGAGGTATTCCTCATCAGCAATCATCGCCATTAGAGTCTTCAATGTTTGAACGCTTTGCCAATAGAAGGAAGGATCGCCCATGAGCGCGCTGAGCATACTCATTCTTCGGCAATCGTCCACTTGAGAAGTGATAATCCTCTCCACATTCAGGGATTCGATAGCCTGAGGCTGCCTAAGTTTTTCCGCCATTTGATCTTTCGAAACTGCCAACTGCTCATTCCTTCTTGTGATAGTCAACTGTGTATTTCCCGACGCCCAGCTTCGCAAGGAATCTCTGTCCAATGTTTAATTGCTCAGACTCAGCATTTCTCACGAGTGTAGCAGTTGCGATGTCAACGCCTTCTCTTCGGGACTGACGATTCAACGACTGCCTCAGTATTCCGAAGAATCTCGCCCAAGTGTTCTCAATCAGCCAAACCATTACGTTTGGATCTTCATTGATTGACCTTTGCATTGCGAGTTTGCTTCTGATGTAATTTGCCTGTTCAACATTCGTAGCTCCAGTCAGATTGCTTTCTCTCGCCGAAAGGATCTCGTTGACGAATTGGCTCATCAGGATTGCAGTGTAGCTCATAACCTCATGTTCCCGAATTTCAGTCGATTTCAGAATTGGCTCCATGCTCAGCTCAATGAACTGACTTTGAAGGATCGCTGCAAGCGATGTCTCAGTGTTGTCCTTCTGAGGCTGAAGAGCTATGATTCCTTCGTCACTACTCATCTTTCTTCTCACTCCTCGGAATCATCTTAACAGGAATTTCAATGACGTTTCCATCTATCAGACTCTTCAATTGCCAGAGAAAGACAAAGTGCAGTTCACCCTTGATTCTCAGAACGATGCTCTCTCCAGTTTTGGATAGCCTCGCATTTCCTGACTGTTCCCACTCTTGTTCAGTCATGTTTTCTTCCCTCCCGTCTGTTGAAACATTCACGATGGAAAATCATCCTTTCTTTCGCCTCTCCAACCGAAACGCACAACTCACCCTCTTGAATCGTGCATCCGCATCGAGAGCAATGAGTAGCGTCAATTCTTCTGTAGACTTTGACCTGTTTCATGCTTCACCATCTCTCCTAGACCGACTTGCAGTGAAGGCGTCTGATGAATTGACCAAGCTTCAGCGACTTGATCCCTTCCCAATGCATCCGTGATGACTTTCTCCTCCTTGTCGAGAATCCCCATTTGCCAAAGAATGTAGCATTCAGGCCTAACTCGCACGTATGCAAGTCTAAGCTCTTCGGAAATGTCAGATGTTGTGACATTGGGATTGTTTGACTCAATGACTTTCAAGACACTAGCTCGGATTCTGCTCCCCGAAGAGAATGCAACTTGATTAATGATACTCATAGCTCTCTCGTGCTTGTAGTCGGCATCTAGTGACATCAGTGCCCTATAGAGTCGCATGAACTGACCGAATGCTCTGGTTGGCTCTTCCTTCGTGAGGATTCCAATCGGAACTCCAACCTGCCAGTTGATTTCACAGCTTGCACGCATCGTAGCTAAATGCTCAGCAACTCCTTTGAGTTGATTAGACACGTCATCGTTGATTTGGACGGCTTCCCACATTCTGTCTCGTTCGATGTTTCTGCAAAGCGCTGCTTCCAGTTCTCCTGTCTCAAGCTTGAATTGCTCGATGCTCTTCTTCGCGGAACGCTTGAGCATCATATCCATTGCATTGCGCGATGGCGGAGGTTCATAGAAATACATCAAGAAGCGAGTCCCGAGTTCGCCAGTCAGAATTATCTCTCTTTCGATGGCGGGCACTGCTCCCCAGAGCATAGTGACTTTGAGGTTGTTGTATTTGGCATTTCTTTCCCCGCCAGTGATTTGTCCAGCCTTCCCGTCGTAGAGGTCTCTGAGTTGGGAGAAGACGGAGTGTTTTTTGTCTCCGTAGAGGGATGTTATTCGAGAGGCATCCGTCACTATGACAAGCTTCTTGTCCATCTCTAAGACGTGATCGGTTCCTCCTTTGTATCCAGTGACCAAACTCTTCGAGGTCATCATTGGAAGGTCATAAGTCGTGAGTGGCATTCCTTTCTGGAGGGTTTCTAGGAACTCACTTTTCGCACTGCCACTCGGTGCGACCACGATCATCCAGACTGGCTTTCCGCCTTCGACAAGCTGCATCTGTCTGGTAACTTCAATTGCGAGTTTCAGGTCAATGGCACGCGTATCTGTGAGGTAGAGCCATTCGCCATGTTTTTTGTAGATGTCGTCAAGAGTCACTGTCATGCTGATTCACCACCTTCGGGATGTGAGTAAGGCATCAACTCGGGGTAGGCGTGCGTGGATGTCACGTATATTAGGGGTTGATAACTTACTCACATACTCATACTCCCTCATACCTCCAGTATTGGATGGTTCAGTCCGAAGACCTAGAAGAGGCACGCTATGAGAGAGTGATGAGAATATGGGGCTATGCAAGATAATCACTTCACTTCAGTTTCAGGGTCTTCAGTGCATAGAAGTCTGAACTTCTTGGGATGGAAATAGACGATGTCTTTGCAGCCAGTCTCATTCAATTTCTGAACAAACTCTTCAACAGTTCCAAGCGTCAAAATTCGGTAGAAGAGTCTTTCAGGAGTTTGCACTATTGCCAAGTTGAGCGGAAGAGAATAGCCTTTCTTCGCCACATTCTCCATCCATAGAATCACTGCTGCCGTCGATTCCGAGAATGTTACGAGTTTCGCTCTCTGTCGCCTCATGGCTTCTCGCATTGCTGTTTTCTGTTTCTCAGAGTCTTTGTATGGCATCCACAATTCACCTTATGGTTTAACTACATATAATATTATACCATCAAGTATTTAATGATTTCGACCCGATTCACGATCTATCCTAAAGAAGGAAGGAAAAACAAGCTTCTTCTATCTATTAGACTTCGAAGCAAGCCTTTCAACATCGTTACCGAGGGAAAGACTTATGAAACTTGGTAACTAAGTTTTCTTAGGAATCTCAATGGTGAAGAATATCCTGCTAACTCTTGATGATGACAAGTTCCGTCAACTGAAACTCATGAAAGCGTCTTGGGAATCAGGAAAGAAGACTGATTTCACATGGGAAGAATTCCTTGTCGATTGGGTCATTATGTGGCACAATATGATAGCGGAGAAGACTCTTGACAAGACTATTGAAGAAGCTACAAAGCACATCAAAGCCGAATATAGAGATGATCTAGTCAAGACTGTCAAAGCAGTAGTCGCTGACAAGCTAAGAATGTATCACTGATTCACAATTCTCTTATTCGGAAGTCAACAGAGAATCACACATGGTCAAATGCAGCGAGTGCCTGTTCTATCAAGAATGTCGCAGCGAAGGTAAACTCAAGAAGAGCGATAAAGTTGAGTATGATTGCGAGTCATATGTTCCTATTGAAGAGGCTTGAGCGCGCTTAAGCTCGCGTAATGAAGTGCAAAACATGGTCAAGGCAGAAGATAATTCTGAGAATGATTGGGACGAATATGCTGAGGATGATACGCCAAGTCAACGTATGCGTAAGGTCTTGATGAAAATCGGAGACAGTGAGAAAGAGACAAATGCAGTTCGAAGCTCTTCTTCCATTCGATTTTCCATATACTATTGAGGATGTGGTTGAGTTCATGGGATGCAAATTGATGGAGACCGCACTCGATCCTAAGAAAGAGCTCGCCAATTTTGTGAAATTAAAGCGAAGGAAGCTCAATAGAGAAAAGAGGAAATCCTAACCAGTCAGTACATGGATTGTGACAAAATACGAACGAACTCGTTCTTAATTGGCGAGGACCTTTCCGAATAAGAGACCCTATTCCTTTCGATCTCAGAGGATGGCCTGGACTATATCTTATTGGATACAATTCCAAGATTGTCTACGTCGGAATAGCCGAGTCTGAAAGTGCTTTGAAGCGAGCAAAGGATCATTTTCGAGGGCAAGGTGATTCTACTGGTCGATGGATTCTGGAGAGGGCAAAAGAGGAAAGCATCGGCACATACGTGGCAAAACACAACTGGGATGAACTGGTGAGTGATGCGGAAAAGCTTCTGATTTGCAAGTTGTCTCCTGCTGCAAATCTTAACCATGTAAAGAAATACACGGGGAAGCCATTGAAAATCGTGAACGTCGGATCTCTTCCTAAAGCCCTGCCGAGCGAAATAAGTCACCCATAATCCAGTGAGGAAGAAATAAGCGCGTTTCACTAGTTCAATAACCCATTTATATTCTGAGCTTTCAGTTGAGATATGAGAGACTTCAGGTTGAAAGCGAAAAGTGTTCTCTTGTATCTATCGATAATCTCTTATCTTCTGGCTATAGCGGAGCATCTCTTGAATCTTGGCATACTTGGCTGGCTCTATCAAACTGTGAGCCAAACGACTGTTTTCTATTTCTTGACAATCGTTGGTAGCGCGCTGCTTGCCACATATATCGCTGAGAGCTTCAGAAGCCCCAAAGGCTTCTTTTTCATGGCTCGCGGGAGACCTCCAAATCTGCACGTGGAGGATAGCTATGAGACGAATGATTACGAGGTTAAATGGCGGCTCTATCCACCAAAAGCACCCTTCTCTCACACTAAGCCATGGGCGGACGGTCCATTCTGTCCGAAGTGCTACAGAGAATTGGAGGAGGGAAAAAGCGGAAGACTGGCAAAGAAGTTAGTGTGGATTTGTCCCATCTGCAACAAGGAATTTGAAAAGCCAAAAGGCGATGTCAAGGAAATGGTAGAGAAGAACTTTGCTGCCTACTTGAGGAAGAAAGGAGAGCTGTAGCTCCTTGAAAAGGTTCGAGAAGTTCAAAACGTGGATAAAGGAGAATTCCTACAGACGCGGAATAATCTGTCATTTTTATATTGCCGAAAGAGAGAAGAAAAGTGAGGTAACTAAAAAAGGCAAATCAAAGCAGAAGCAGTACTACACGAAAGCTGATTACGCCTTTTTCAACATGCTCAGCGACGTAAACCACTGGATAGTGAAAGGCACGATACATCATGGTGTTAAAGACAAATATGGAGACTTGTGCCGAATCCCCTGTCTCAATTGCTTCGAAGTCAACAAGAAGTTTTTCAAGGCTCTTAGACAGCTTGGCGAGATGGGGAACGACAAGTTTGAGTTAGGAGTTCTCTTCAACAAGCGCAAGCTGAGAAACCGTTATGAGATTAGGGATGTTGACGAATGGGATTATCACCCCTTGCCGAACAAACAATGCTGGGGGTATGATATTTTCTCCAAGAGGAGAAAAGTGTTGGAACCTTTCAATTTCTGTGATGTCGTTAGAGTGAAAATCCCAAAAGGGGATCTTCGGGGATTACCTATAGAGCTTCTTCCCATCGATATTGTGATGGGTTTGCTTGTCAGGAAAGAAGACTATCAGGTTGTACGTGATCTCCCCAAAGTGAATGAAAACGATCTCGAGGTCTTTCCTCTACTTTGAGGCGTGCTCGACGTTGTTACATGTTCCACTCTGTTGATTCTTCCCATACAAGCTCAAAAAAATCTTTGCAGTTCTGAACTAGAGTAACGTTGGTTGTCCAAATGCCAGCCTCAAAGTGCAGGTCCAATCCATCTGTTTTTGGGTCGGCCGATGAAACCAAAGCTGCTTTTGTGCCGAAAACCATCAATCTGGCGTGACTGGACTCGTGTTGCCTAACTTGACCCGTTGCAGTTTTAACCCGTCTTGTAGCAGCAATGTTGTCGCGCTCATTTTGTCCATAACGTGGAACGATCAGACGAATCTGAACCCTTCTTCTGGTGGCTCTGATGAGTTTGTCAACAAGAGCGTTGTCAAGATAACCCGTCAGGAGAATTTCATCTCCCTCGACGCTTGCGTCAATGGCATCTGAGGCTTTCTGCTTGATTGAACGTGTATCTGGAGAAGTGCAAACGAACTGATGCTCTGCTGTCTGCAGCTGAGTTATTGCGTCACTTATCAAGTCGATTTTCGGAAGGCGTTCATAAAGCTCTTTGGGATGAGCGAATCTTTCTTTCATCACATCCGAAAGGGTTTTGATCCAGTTTTCGCATGTCGGGACGAATCTATCCTTGTCAACTTGCCTGAGGTTCTCATTCTCGCCATAGTTGTCTCTGAAATAATTAGCCCAGTACTGTGTTTCAGTCAATAGATTTCCTGAGATTCCGTTTCTAACGAAAGTTGCGATTATTTCCCCAAGAATTTCCGAAATCGCATTCCTACCTTTTACGAGGCTTCCACTGTTACTCAGAGTGACCAGAGATTGTAAGGCAATGCCCAACCAGAAGATATCCCTCTCTGCATCACCCATTCGCACAACCTCTTTGTCTAGTCTATGTGCTTCCAGATTTCATACTTAGCTTTGGCAGTAACTCGTTTTCAATCCAGCTTCTTCCAGAACCTGACAATTTGTAAGAATATGACCCTCTCGCACCTTCTTTGATCACGTATGCCCGCATCTGGTTCAAATTCGATGAAATGTATGGCATCTCCACGTTTTTCCAGTTATTGACCACAAGCTGGGTGAGCTCACCCATTGATATTGCATTTGGACTTTTTGCGTAGAGAAGAAGACCAACCACCTCCCTAGCAGTCAGTTTGTCAGGAGAAACGGTTATGTGGGGAACCCCATCGCTACCATATTCAATGACTCCAGCAAGCTCGGGTTTCGATGGGCTAACTGTGATGGGTATTTTCACGATGACATCATGCCGCTCGATACGTCCTGTGATCGTATTGACGATGCTCTCTATGTCAAGGTCAGATATGCCCATTTCAGAAAGAGTCCCTTTGAAGTCCTGCAATGAATCGCCTTCGATAGTGACTTCGCCGTAATCTGTCTTGAATGTCAAACGCAGTTTACCCAATGTGACAACCTCTTGATTGCTTCCAATATCTCGATAAACAGATATAAAGATTGTATTTCAAACGCTCATCGACTTGAGAATCACATTGATTGAATAGCTTTCCCCACGCAGATGCTTGGTGCGATTTGATTCTACAACAATTCTTATCTACAAATTTGAGCTTATCAGAACACATGGAATACGTCGAATTCATAGCCAAGATGGAAAAAGTGAAGCAGATGGGTTACGTCCAATCCCATAGAGTTGGTGACACTGGAATTGGAAAGACCCTAGAGGACTTGCTGGGTATAACGGAAAATAATGTTGCTGGTCCTGACTTCTCCACTTACGAGCTAAAATCCGCAAGAAAGGAATCGGTATCGATGCTCACGCTGTTCACAAAAGCTCCAAGTCCTGAAAATGTTAACAAGAGATTGTTAGAAGTATTCGGATATCCTCAGCGAAAGAGGATGACTGGTTACAAACAACTGACTCTGGCAGGGACAAGCGGCGATAGCTCTAACGTCCCAGTGGAAGATAAGGAATTGCATGTAACTGCTGACGCTATCCAAACGAACAGTGTTGGGCTTAGGCTTGAAATCAAGAATGGCAGAGTTTACATAGGAAACGACAAGGATGTTGAGGCCTATTGGGATAATGACACTCTAAGAGACTGTTTCGAAAGAAAGTATCACAAACTGGTCTACGTTCTAGCTGATCATAAGACAGAAAGAGGAAAAGAATTCTTCTGGTTCACTGAAGCCTATCTCCTCGAAGGATTCAGCTTTCAGAGGTTCGCAGAACTCGTAAGTGAAGGAAAACTCAAGGTGGACATTAGAATAGGTCATTATCCGGATGGTAGTCTTCACGATCACGGCACAGGGTTCAGAATACTGCCGAAGTATCTTCCGCAGTGTTTCCAAAGCATTAAGAAAGTGCTTTGACTTCCTCTATAGAGGTTTCCAGAAGTCCAGAATGTATTCCATGGTGGCTCCCAACGAAATAAAGTTGTTTGGCCATCCGAAAATCCCAACATTATTGACAAGGTCTCTCTTATCCCAGATGAAAGTATTCCTGAACTCGAATCCGGCTCTTTGCAGCGCTTCTATGACATAAACATGGGTAAGACATCTCTTATTTTCCCACCAGACATCATTAATGTTGACTATGCAATGAGCTTTCGTTCGCATAAGAGGCAAAATCCCCGAATAGATTTCTTCAAGAGCTTTCGAATATTCTTCGTGATTCATCGTACCCAGATCACGGGGATCATTCGAATACTGTTGGATTCTGAGAAATTGACCATTTGCCCTTTGGTCTCCTCGTATGCTTTTATTGAGTCTAGGTCGATTCAGCATGTTAGCATATGGTGGAGAGGTTATGCAAAGAGACACTGTGTTTTCTTCCAAGTATTCCGGAATGTTCTTGGCTTCATCAAGAATCGCCACTTGCTGGGTGCTTGCACCTAACCTCAATTGTGATAATCTCTTCTTGGCTATGTCGATGTATTCCTTCTTCAGATCAAACCCAACAGCGTTTCTGTTAAGGTCTTGCGCAGCTATCAACGTCGTTCCAATTCCAAGAAAAGGATCTAAGACCAATTCTCCCTGATGACTGAGTAGCTTTATGAAGTGGGTAGGAAGAGAAATTGGAAATACCGCCGGATGCACATTCTTATCTCTGATGTCTCGACCTCCATAGTAGAAAGTGTGAATCGTGACCATCCCTTTGACCCACTCCTTCGCATTTATGCAACTGATATGGTTGGATGGACATTCACAAGTCTTGGTATGACCTATTTTGAGGGGCTTAGTGATCTCAAGTGCTTCGGTCATCACATTTCACCTTTTGTAGCATTTGCCTTTAACATTTCCTTCTTCCTTTGCTCTTTCCAGCCCTGAGGTGGATATGGGTGAAATCTCTTGCTCTCTTTCTCTAGTTGTTCTTCCACCTTTATCTCTTTGCGCCAGTTGACGACCTCTTTGATAGAAGGCATCCAGTCTTTCATCTCTTTTGCAGTGTGCTCGACGCTCGCAAGTCTCTCTTTGAGCTTCATGTTTTCAGCCAATAGACTGTTAAGGAGTCCCTGCAACTCACCCACTTGCTTCGTGTATTTCTCAGTGATCTCACTCTCTGGAGCTGTTATGCTGATGAATGCTTCACGCTCAAGATACATCTTTTTCAGCTCTTCGGATTTCACGCTCTTGTAGGCCTGAGCCATGTCACCAATTGCATGACCAAGCCAAAAGTCAACGATGGTATCTGGAACACCCTTGTTGATCATGATGCTTCCGAAGGCTTCTCTCAATGCGTGCGGATTGCAAGGACTCATATCTTTCCCATTGAGCTTTTCTTCGTCAACCAGTCCAGATCTTAAAGCAGCTTCGCGAACAAGCTTTTGCACAAGTTGGGATTCCATCTTTTCCACTTTTCCCGCTGAATCCAATTTCACGAATAGAGGTTGTCCCGATTGAAGGAAGATACCTTTAGATTTCAACTCATTGAGATAGGATCTGATCGCGCTGGTTGCATCCCTTCCAAGAAATGTGTAGTACTCGATGCCTGTCTTTTCCCGAAAGAGATTGAGTTTCAGCGGATACTCATCCTTTGCAAGTCCCTCTCTGACATCCTCATACCTTATCGAAATCAGTGTAGAAACGTCCATTCCACCCTGAAACAGCGTCAAGATGATAGCACGATCTCTGGGATTCCTAGCCTGTTGAACCAGTGCCCTGACTTCAAGAACACCAAGCTCCATTCTTTTGTTGTAAACTCGAGGTTTGGGAAGCCTTGACTTGCCTTTCATCTTGACGTTGATATCGAATGTTCCGTAGAAGCTTCTAACTGCCTGAACCCATCCGTTTGCGGTCTTGGGTCTGAGCCCTTTGCGAAAAATGGTGTGCTTTCCTTTCCCTCGATTGTAGACTGGATACTCAGTAGTCAGCCAGTTGTAGTATCCAAGCAGTCTGTGTAGAATCACTCCTTTCCTTTCCCTCGGATCCCGCTTCATGTCCTCGACGGCTTCATTCAAGAGTTGTGTGGCGCTCAATCCAGTGTATGCGGAGAAAGCTTTCCATCCAAACTTGTATGTATCCTTCGTTGACTCCCGACTGATTTCTCCGAGCCATCTTGCCAATGGAGGCTCATTCCAGTCTATTTCAACTCTTTTAGGGTCAATTGTTGCCGCTTTCGCCGTTTGCGTCATCCTAGTTTCCCCTACCATATAAATTAGAGGCTTTCTAAACTTATAAACCTTACCCTTGGGTTAACCTAGTAAAACTTTACCCCAACCACCACCAACCAACCAACCAAACTGACGGCGGTGCACTGGTTATGGAAAAAAGCAACTGCTAAGCAGTATACACGGTTCAGATAACAGTACATAGCGGTATCAGTATAGGGTAGGTAGTATCGGAATCGAGTATATGCTTCTTGTTGCGGAAAAGCTATAACTGAACAAAGAAACTACTGAAACGATGTGGCATTAAGTCATCTGTACGCGTGTGAATGTCGAGACAGTGAGGAAAAGGTGAGTCAAACTAAACCATTGAACAATCGTAGAAACGCCTACACGGCAATAGTCCTTTTGGGAATCGTGAGTCTTTTTGGAGATATTGTCTACGAGGGTTCAAGGGGTCTGGTTCCCGATTATCTTGCT
>Ga0315279_10006966_pt1 | contig 14110 bp, 13 predicted proteins | sample YL17G06_20_MG_FD_203694 | JGI IMG/M metagenome (GOLD analysis project Ga0315279, IMG submission 203694) | Sediment microbial communities from Yellowstone Lake, YNP, Wyoming, USA - YL17G06_20 | ecosystem: Environmental > Aquatic > Freshwater > Lake > Sediment | place: USA: Wyoming | collected... | reverse complement strand
TTTATTGCCTCAGGCGCCCATCAAAGTCTGAGGCTGGGCATCCCTGGAGAGGATTCCGCAGGCGTAATACACGCTATTGAGTTTTTACGAAGAGTAAACAGCGGAGAAAAGGTCAGTATTGGTAAGAAGGTGGCGGTCATCGGCGGTGGCAATGCGGCCATGGATGCCTCCCGCGTGGCGAGGAGATTGGGGGCTGAGGTGAAAGTCATCTATCGACGTTCCCGGTCGGAGATGCCGGCCAGTGATGAGGAGGTCAGGGCAGCTGAGGAGGAAGGTATCAACATCATGTTTCTGGCCAACCCCACCCGGGTAATTGCTGCGGGCGGTAAGGTCACCAAGCTGGAGTGCATTAAAATGAAGCTTGGGGAACCTGATGACAGCGGCCGTCGTCGCCCCGTACCTATTGAAGGCTCTGAATTTATCATCGATGTCAATACTGTTATTCCAGCTCTGGGTCAAGCCCCGGACGTTGAGTTTGCCAAGGAAGCTGGTTTAAAGATAACTGGCAGAGGAACAATTACAGTCAATGAAGCCACTTTAGCTACCAATATTGATGGCCTTTTTGCCGGCGGGGACGTGGTTACCGGTCCGGCCATGGTTATCGAGGCTATAGCCGCCGGCAAGAAAGCGGCGCTTTCCATAGATGAATATCTTAAGGGGGAGACCTTAACTGCTAAAGCTGATGAAAGGGCCCTGCAGGAGCTCAATAAAGATGAAATTGTTGCCCTTAAAAAGCGCTTTGGTTTGAAGAACAGGGTATTAAGTAAGCAGTTGAAACCAGAGACACGAATCAAGGGTTTTAAGGAGGTAGAGAAGGTCTATTCTGTGGCTGCAGCCCGAAAAGAGGCGAGGCGGTGCCTAGCCTCGCAGATAGAGGGATGCTTTGAGTGTCGGGAGTGTGAGAAAAGGTGTGAAGCCGATGCCATAAACCATGAGATGCAGGATGAATACATAGATATTAATGTTGGCTCCATTATCATGTCGCCTGGCCTTGACGAATATGAACCTTCGTCCTTAATTAACTATGGCTACGACAAATACCCGAATGTAGTGACCAGCATACAGTTTGAGCGCATGCTGAATGCTTCAGGACCTTTCCATGGTGAGCTGGTCAGGCCTTCAGACAAAAAACCGCCCCAGAAGATTGCCTGGATTCAATGTGTTGGCTCCAGAGATGAGAGCAACAATGCCGGATACTGCTCGTCAGTTTGCTGCACCTATGCTATCAAACAGGCTATCATTGCTAAAGAGCATGCTGGTCATGAGCTTAACACGACTATCTTTTTCATAGACGTAAGGACCTTTGGCAAGGGGTATGAACAGTATTACCATCGGGCGGAAGAAGAATACAAGGTTCGCTGTGTAAGGTCAAGGATATTTAGTGTAGAGCAGGTCAAGAACACAGGGAATTTGCTGCTCAGGTATGCCGAGGAGGATGGAACGCTGAAGAATGAGGAATTCGACCTGGTAGTTCTTTCCGTAGGATTCCAGCCATCCGCAAAAGGCGTGAAACTGGCGGAGAGACTAAGCATTGATCTCAACAAGTACCGGTTTTGCCAGACCGGAGAATTCTCACCGGTAGCAACATCAAGGCCAGGCATCTTTGTCGCCGGAGCATTTCAGACACCTAAGGATATTCCTGAGACGGTAATGCAGGCCAGCGCGGCCGCGGCCAATTCTTCAGCTTTACTTTCTTCGGTGCGCCATACCTTAGCCGTAGAGAAGGAATATCCTGCTGAAAAAGACGTCTCTGGAGAACCACCAAGGGTTGGTGTCTTCATCTGCCATTGCGGTATTAATATCGGTGGTTACGTAAACGTCCCGGAAGTAAAAGAGTATGCCGCTACGCTGCCTAATGTAGTCTTTGTTGATAGAAACCTCTATACCTGCTCCCAGGATACCCAGGAGAAGATAAAGGAGAAGATAAAGGAATATGGCCTTAATCGGGTGGTGGTTGCTTCCTGCACCCCCCGAACTCATGAGCCCCTGTTCCAGGAAACCATCAGGGAGGCCGGACTTAACCGCTTTCTCTTCGAGATGGCCAATATCCGCGACCAGTGCTCTTGGGTCCATATGCATGAGCCGAAAAAAGCCACCGAGAAAGCCAAAGACCTGATTCGAATGGCAGTAGCCCGCGTTGCCCTGCTGGAGCCACTGCATAAGGTAACCCTGGGGCTCAGCCATGATGCTTTGGTCATCGGCGGTGGTGTCGCCGGTATGACGGCAGCTCTCAATCTGGCTGAGCAGGGGTTCAAGACGTACCTCGTGGAACGGGAAAAGGAGCTCGGTGGCTGGACAAGGAAAATCCACCTCTCTCTTAACGGAGAGAGCCCACGGGACTTTCTCGAGTCCCTAATAAAGCGAGTCGAAGCAAATCCACTGATCGAAGTCCTTATAGATACAGTTGTGGTCAAGACAGACGGGTTTATCGGGAATTTTAAAACAACCCTGGCAAGTGAAAATGGACAGAAGCAGCGATTGATCGAGCACGGGGTAATCATTGTAGCTTCAGGAGCCAAAGAATATCGGGGGAGTGAGTACCTGCTGGGGCAAAATGAGAAGGTGCTCACTTTGAGTGACCTTGAAGAGAAAATCATTGGGTCTCCCCAAGAGATAACATCAGCCAAGGACATAGCTATGATCTTGTGTGCTAGACCTCCAGGCAAGAATCACGACTATTGTAGCCGGGTTTGTTGTACCGTTGCCGTTAAGAATGCTCTGAAGATAAAGGAAATAAATCCAGGGGCAAACATCTATATACTTTACAAGGACGTCCGAACCTATGGCTTCAAAGAGGAACTCTATACCAAGGCGAGAAAGGAAGGCATAATATTCATTCGCTACTCCAATGATAGATTACCCCGGGCTGGCTCTATCGATGGCAAGCTTGAAGTTGTCACCTTCGACCCAATTTTGGGTGAGGAGCTTATCCTATCACCCGATTTTCTGGTTCTGGCAACGCCTATGGTTCCTTCTGAAGGTAACGAGGAGCTGAGCAAAATCCTGAAGGTGCCACTGACTGAAGAAGGTTTCTTCCACGAGGCACATGTTAAACTGGCGCCGGTTGATTTTGCTTCGGAAGGGATATTCCTGTGTGGCACAGCCCATTCCCCTAAGTTCATCGAAGAGACCATAGCCCAAGCACAGGCAGCGGCCGGACGAGCCACAACCATCTTGGCGAAACAACAGCTCGAGGTCGGTGGCGCTGTCTGTCAAGTGGATACGGAAAAGTGTAAAGCTTGCCTTACATGTGTTCGCGTCTGCCCCTATGATGTACCTTATATTAATGAAGATGGGGTGGCAGTAATAGAAGTGGCCAAGTGTCGAGGTTGCGGTATCTGTGCTGCTGAGTGCCCCAGAGAAGCTATACAGTTGTTAAATTATAAGAAAGAGCAAGTAATAGTAAAGAGCCAAGCTTTGCTGACACCTATTGGCTAAGATTTGCATAGGGGAGAGAAATGCCATCTGCCGAACAGTTTGAACCAGAGATTGTTGCTTTCAGCTGTCATTACTGTGCTTATGCCGCTGCTGACCTGGCAGGGGTTATGAGACTACAATACCCAGCTAATATCAAGATTGTTAAGCTCCCTTGTTCAGGCACGGTTGATATTCTATATATCCTGAAGGCTTTCGAACAAGGTGCTGATGGCGTTTTTGTCGCTGGATGTCTAAAGGAGGGGTGTCATTTCATTGAGGGAAACCTTCGCGCCGAGAGAAGAGTGGAGCGCGCTAAAAATCTTCTTGACAAGATTGGCTTGGGCAAGGACAGGGTGGAGATGTTCTTCATGTCTTCTGCGGAGGGGGGACGATTTTCTGAAGTTGCTCGGGAAATGACCGAGAGAATAAGAAAACTGGGACCTAGCCCAATTAAGGGGGGTTAATATGATTATTGCAAAAACGAAACCTTTTGAGAATATAAGGGCCATGCTCGAAGGTTCCCAGAACGTCTTGGTACTTGGCTGTGGCACATGTGTGGCTGTTTGTTTGAGTGGCGGGGACAAAGAAGTAGGGATTCTCGCCTCATCTCTACGCATGGCAGACAAGGTATCTGGCAAAGCCCGGGTCTTCTCGGAACACACGGTGGAACGTCAGTGTGAATGGGAATTCATCGATGAAATACAGGAGAAAGTAAAGAAAAATGATACCATACTCTCACTGGGCTGTGGTGTAGGCGTGCAAGCACTGAGTGAAAGATTCCCCGAAATTCATGTTCTTCCTGGGCTTGATACGGTATGCATGGGGATGCCAGAGGAAGAGGGCGTATGGGTAGAACGGTGTTCCGGCTGCGGGAACTGCCTCCTCGATAAGACCGCTGGCATCTGCCCCATAACACGGTGTGCCAAGAGTTTGCTTAATGGACCCTGTGGCGGTTCATCAGGGGGCAAGTGTGAAATATCACCCGATACTCCCTGTGCCTGGCAATTGATAATTGACCGCCTAACTGCGTGGGGTAAACTGGAAATGCTGGATGAAGTCCAGCCGCCGCGAGATTGGAGCACCTCTCACGCCGGTGGACCTCGTAAAGTCACCTCCAAAGACCAATACGGGGGACATAAATGATGTGCTCCAGTAGCATCATCAGGGGCAAGCACCCTGCCACTGAGCCGATTCTGGCCGGGGCTGATGGGGTACTGATATGAGCTTTGAACCAAAGATAGTGGCTTTTTTATGTAACTGGTGTTCCTACCGCGTTGCCGGCGCGGCGGGTACGGCACCAGCCAAGTTTAACGCCAATATCAAGCCCGTAAGGGTTATGTGCAGCGGCCGGGTAGAACCCGACTTCATTTTGAAGGCATTTATATCCGGCGCCGATGGCGTTCTGGTTTTCGGTTGCCAGCCCGGAGACTGTCACTATTCCGAAGGGAATTATAAGACCATGCGGCGTATCGCCCTGTTGAAAAAGACGCTGTCTCAACTCGGAATTGAAGATGGGCGGTTGCGTTTGGAGTGGGTATCCCCATCGGAGGGTGATAGATTTCTCGCCATTACAAATGAGATGACCGAGCAGATAATAAAATTGGGGCCTTTCTCTCACCGGAATGGAGAAAGCAGTGGGTAAGTTAAAGGTGGCTCTCTACTGGGGAGCCGGTTGTGGGGGCTGCGAGATTGCCCAGCTTCAGATTGGTGACAAACTCCTCAAGCTGGTTGAAGCAGCTGATATTGTATTCTGGCCGGTAGCGATTGATGTCAAGTATAAAGATGTTGAAGCGATGCCCGATAAAAGCATAGATGCCTGTCTTTTTAACGGCGCTATCAGAAATTCAGAACAGGAGCATATGGCAAGGATGCTCCGTGAAAAGTCTAAAATAATGATTGCTTACGGCTCGTGTGCCTACGAAGGCTGCATTCCTGGCCTGGCTAACCTGTTCAATCGGAAAACGATTTTCGACCGCATTTACCTTGAGACGGAGTCAACCGACAATAAGGACAAAATCCTTCCCCAGACAAGCTATAAGGTACCTGAAGGCGAGCTTACTATTCCTAAGTTCTATGATACCGTCAAATCTCTTCGCCAGACAGTGGAGGTAGACTATGTCGTCCCTGGCTGTCCCCCGGAGGAAAGGACGACATGGCTGGCTTTAGAAGCCTTGATTCAAGGCAAACTACCGCCAAAGGGAACAGTGATAAGTCATAATGCTAAGGCGGTGTGTGATGATTGCCCCCGAAAGAGGGACGTTAAAAAGATTAAAAAGATTTACCGAAACTACGAAATTATTACTGACCCGGAGATATGCCTTCTAGAGCAGGGGCTACTCTGTGGGGGAATCGCCACTCGGGGTGGTTGTGGTGCACCCTGTCCGCAGGCTAACATGCCCTGTACTGGCTGCTATGGGCCAGTGGAAGGGGTTATTGACCAAGGCGCCCATTTCCTGAGCGCCCTGGCTTCGGTTATTGACTCTAATGACCCGGAGGAAATACGTAGAATCGTTGACGATATTCCCGACCCCGCAGGCAGTTTTTACCGCTACAGTCTGCCTGATTCGCTACTTAGAGGAGCGAGGATAAAATGAGGAAGATAACCATAGACCCTATCACCCGTTTGGAGGGGCATGGCAAGATAGAAATCTTCCTCGATGATGCCGGCGGGGTGAAAAACACCTACTTCCAGGTTCCAGAGCTGAGGGGTTTTGAGAAGTTCAGCGAGGGGCGGCCGGCTGAAGAAATGCCCCAGATAACCCAGAGAATATGCGGTGTCTGCCCAGAAGCTCACCATTTGGCATCAACCAAGGCATTAGATGCCCTGTTTCACGTTGAGCCCCCAAGCGTGGCCAAGAAACTGCGGGAACTTCTGTACAGCGCCTTCTATGTAACTGACCATACCACCCATTTCTATATTTTGGCAGGCCCTGACTTTATCATGGGTCCAGAAGCTCCTGTAGGTGAGCGTAACATTCTGGGTGTTATTGGCAAAGTGGGCCGGGAGTTGGGTGGAGAGGTAATTAAGACACGTATGCAGAATCATAAAATAATCCATATACTCGGTGGTAGAGCCGTGCACCCGGTTTTTGGTCTGCCCGGTGGTGTCAGCAAAGCGCTTCGTGAAGAAGAAAGAAAAGAAATTGAGCAGATAGCCAAGGATTCTGTGGAATTCGCCAAGCTATCGCTCAAGGTCTTTGATGACGTTGTCCTCAAGAACAAAGAGTACGTGGATATGATTGTCAGTGATGCTTATACTCATCGCACTTATTATATGGGGCTGGTTGACGATAATAACAAGGTCAACTTCTATGATGGCATGGTGAGGGTCGTTAATCCTGAGGGCAAGGAGTTTGCCAAATATGCCCCAAGTGAGTATCTTGAGCATGTTGCCGAACATGTGGAGCCATGGACCTATGTCAAGTTCCCCTTCCTTAAGAAGGTTGGCTGGAAAGGATTTGTTGATGGCAATGACAGCGGCGTTTTTCGGGTAGCCCCCTTAGCCCGGCTTAATGCTGCTGATGGTATGGCCACCCCGTTAGCTCAGGAAGCCTACGAGAAGATGTATGCCACCCTAGGTGGCAAACCCGTCCATCATACCCTAGCTATGCACTGGGCACGCCTTATTGAACTTATCTACGCGGCTGAAAGATTGCTGGAGCTCAGCCAAGACCCTGAAATCACTGATCCTAATGTTCGAGCCATCCCTACTGCAGTTCCTGATGAGGGTGTCGGCATTGTGGAAGCCCCCCGGGGTACTTTAACTCATCACTATGTTACCGATGAAAGAGGGGTTATCAAGAAAGCCAATCTGATTGTGGCAACCGTCAATAATGCAGCCGCAGTTAACATGTCCATCAAAAAGGCGGCTATGGCACTTATCAAGCCGGGTAAAGAGATTACCAACGGTCTGCTTAACCGCATCGAAATGGCGTGGCGTCCATATGACCTTTGTCTCGCCTGCGCTAGCCATAACTTTCCCAGCTACCCGCCCTTGCCGATAGAGGTTTATAATAGCGAGGGACAATTGATTAAGAGGTACCCTTAAAGCCAAGGGACGGACTACTAGCAATGAAAAAAGCGAAGGATAGATATTTTGGCTACTATTAATACTATAAGTGATAAGGTTCCGGCCGGAGGCGCCACCGAGCGTACCCCTGAGGAAGAAACACTGGTGATGCGCCTCGGGGTATTCACCAATATGAGGTGGATTGCCATTCTTGGTGTTATCATCGTCACCCTTGTCGCCAGATATGTGTTTCACATTGGTTTTCCAACCCTGCCGGTATATATCATCTGCGTCTTTATGGCTCTGTATAACACAGTGCTGAGACAACAGGTCAGAGGACTGGAGAAACTGCCGCCTCACCGGGTTATCCCGCGTGTCCGGCAATATGAATATGTCCACATTTTACTTGACATGTTTGCCCTCACCATAATACTGCATTTCACCGGGGGGATAGAAAACCCGTTCATATTTTTCTTTATCTTTCACATCGTCCTGGCTAGTATCGGGCTTAACTACCGGGTGGTGTATTTGCTGTCCACGATAGCCATTGCCTTGGTGGTACTGATGGTGAGCTTGGAATATACAGGCGTGATACCTCATGTCAATCTGGAGGGGTTTGCTATGCCAACGGAATACAGGCAAGCAAGTCGTATTCTGGCGAATCTCGTTGCCTTGGCAATGCTTCTTTATAGTACAACCTTCGTGACCACCGCTATTGCCGGAGAGCTAAGGAAGAGACAGCGGCAGGTAGTGCAGCTACGGGAGCGCCTGCTTGCTGAGAAAACCGGGGAATTGGAGCGTGCCTCCAGCGAGATAGGCAAACTGAGAGAGGAAAGGGAGAAGTTCTTGCGCTTTATTGGCATTGCGGCTCATGACCTGAAAGCACCGCTTACTGCCATTCAGGGTTTCCTGTGGGTCATGCTGGGCGGTTTCGCCGGACAAATCTCCGAGAAGCAGAAGAATATGCTGGAAAGGAGTGCTCACCGTATTACCGAACTTCTGACCTTGATTAGTGATTTGCTGGATATTCCGCGCATTGAGACTGGCCAGATTGTCCAAGAGATGAAGGAGATTTCACTGCTGCAGGTGATAAAGGATTCCATCGAAGGTCAGCGTAATCTGGCCGAGGAAAAGGGCATAAACCTTAAAGTGGAGTTACCTGAAGTACTTCCCCCAATCAGAGGTTCAGCTCCACGCCTGCAACAGGTGATAACCAATCTGGTGAACAATGCTATTAGGTATACATCGGAGGGTACGATAACCGTCAGGGTACTGGAACAAGGCAAGGACTTGCTAATTGAGGTTATGGATACCGGTATTGGCATCCCTCGTGAGGATATGCCGCATCTCTTTGAAGACTTCTTCCGTGCTAGCAACGTAGAAATCAAGGGGACTGGTCTGGGGTTGTCCATAGTCAGGAGGATTGTTGAGGCTCATGGTGGTAAGATATGGGTTGAGAGTCCCTGTCTTGAGACTAACACCGGGTGTAAATTTTGTTGTACACTACCCAAGCCTGCGCAAAACTAAGAGGAGGCAACATCAATGAAAGCAGGAACAAATCTGGAAAAAATATTGGAGAGCGGGGGTTTTGCCGTTACTGCTGAAGCAGGTCCTCCCAAGGGCACCAGTGCGGCGGTGATACAGAAGAAGGGTGAGATGCTTCGTAACTGCTGTGATGCCGTCAATATAACCGATAATCAGACGGCCATTGTGCGTATGTCCAGCCTTGCTGGCTGTGTGCTTTTGAAGCAGGTAGGCGTGGAACCAGTAATGCAGATGGTTGTCAGAGACCGGAACCGGCTGGCACTTCAGAGTGATGTACTGGGCGCCGTAGCTATGGGCATAGGCAACTTCCTCTGTCTTTCCGGTGACCATCAGAAGTTTGGTAACCATCCTTCTGCCAAGGGTGTCTTTGATATTGACTCCATTCAGTTGATTCAGATGCTGAAGAAGATGCGGGATGAGAAGAAATTTCTTAACAACGAGGAAATATCTGGGGAAGTCCCCATATATATTGGTGCTGCCGCCAATCCCTTCGCCGACCCATTTGAATTCCGGGTGAAAAGGCTGGCGAAGAAGGTTAAAGCCGGGTTAGACTTTGTCCAGACTCAGGCAGTCTATGATGTGCCCAAATTTGCCAAGTTCATGCAGATGGTTTGCGACCTGGGCTTGGATAAGCAGGTTCACATCCTGGCAGGTGTCATACCCATCAGGTCGGTAGGTATGGCACGTTACATGAGAGACTACGTTTCCGGAGTAAGTTTACCTGATGAAATAATCACTAGGCTGGAAAAGGCGGAAAAGGCTAAGGAAGAAGGGGTAAAAATAATTCTGGAGATTATTGAGCAACTCAAGGGGATACCTGGTGTGCACGGCATACATATTATGGCGGTGGGCTGGGAGGATATAGTCCCCCAGATGGTAGAAAAGGCTGGACTTATGCCCAGACCTATATTATAATTAGGAGAGGAAAATGGCTGGCAAGATATTGGTTGTTGATGATGACCCTGATATTCTAGATGCAGTTACCATGATTCTTGAATCTCAGGGTTATCAGGTGTTCACTGCCCGTGATGGGATAGAGGGGTTGGCTACTCTTAAGGCCGAAAACCCGGACCTGATGATTCTTGACCTGATGATGCCGAAAATGGACGGGTTTGCCGTATGTAAGGAGCTTCAGGACCCCAGGTGGTCAAAGTATAAGAATATACCTATTTTGATCCTGACCTCGGTAAGAGAGGAAGCCAGCCGGCGGCGTTATGAGCTGGAGACCGGACTTGAGCTAGACGTAGATGATTATGTTGAGAAGCCTATGTCTCCCGATGTTTTGCTGGAAAGGGTAAGTACACTCATCAAAAAGAAAATGCCCTGAAATTATCTGGCTAAGCTGATTAATTAAGGAGGCGATTCTAAGTGGAAAGGAAGGCCAAAATCCTGCTTATTGATGATGATGCTGATTTTGTCGAATCGACAAAAATCATCCTGGAAAGCAAACCTTACGAGGTAATAGTCGCTGTTAACGGTGACGAGGGTTTGCGCAAGGCAGGGGAGGAGAAACCTGATTTAATCCTTCTCGACGTAATCATGCCGGTAGAGAATGGCTTTACGGCTGCGGAGCAGCTCAATAAAGACCCGAAACTTGCTAAAATTCCGATACTGATGCTGACCAGCTACTCGACAAGGGGAGCGGGAACGGGAATCCCTCGTAGCCGCGGCTATGAAGTGGAGTACGAGGACTATATTGAAAAGCCGATAAGACCGGATGACTTGCTGGCTACAGTGGCAAAGTACCTGAAAAAGGTGTGACCGGCTCTTAAGTCGTACAACCCGCCGTAATACCGGCAACTCCTGACTAAAGAATTTGGTACAATTATTCGGACAGGCTAAATGTAGTTAGCATTTCAGCCGACTTGTGCACTAAGTCAAACCATATAAATCTGAATATAAATTATTTCGAGGCTTCTCCTACCTCTATTCTGCAAATTATTTCCTTCATCATAGGGTCATTAGGATTATAATAGTCCCTGTCATCTCTGAAATTATCACCAGTTATCACTAATTTCGAAATTTCATCCACCGGATAAAGCTTCCAACCAAAAGGTTCTCCAAATTCACTGAAACCTCTGACCTGATAACCCCTAAGCACTTCATTTCCAAAACTTTTATGAATACCGTAACAGAATGGTTCTACGAAACGAATACCTCCCCTGTAGTAAAAACTTATCACTTTCCTGGAATCAATTGCTGAACAAATATTCTTTCTCATATGCTACTTCCAATTGACACAAGTCAACCTAGAATTTGCTAGGAGCCACCCTTTCCAGTGGCTAGCATATAGCTCCTGATATCTAGCCTCGTGCCGCTCGGAATCAGACAAAATCTTCCTCAAAGTGCCTTCCGCTATATACGGACCTTATGCCTGCCACTAGCTTGGAGGCAGCCGCTCGCTTAGAGATAAAACCATAAGCTCCCGCCTGGCTCGCTACAAGCATATTCTGTTTATCATCGTACTGGCTCACAATGAGCACCTTGACCTGGGGACACTTCGTGCGTATCTCCGTTGTCGCCTCTAGCCCACTCATGGCGGGCATTACTATGTCCATGAGTATTACATCAGGCGAAACGGAGAGCGCTTTCTCGACGGCCTCTCTACCATTTGCTGCTTCCCCTACTACTTGCATCTCGCTTTCCAGAGCGAGTAAAGCAATAATGCCTTCCCTAACAATTTTGTGGTCATCTGCCACCAAAACTCTTATCCTTTTGGTTTTGCGATCCAAAAGCTTTTCGATTCGGCGTACCAACAACTTGGGCTCCACCGGTCTCTCCAAGTAATCCTCACTACCAAGCATCAGCCGTTCATCTGTCCGCCAACCCTTGATGAGGTGTTTCTCCACTGGGCAGTCGATCACTAGAACGGGCAACTCCCTGAGTTCTGGGATTTCTCTTAACCACCGGTATAATGAGAATGCTTCTCCACGAGGGCTCATCGTTCCCAAAACGATGGCATCAGGCTCTTCTGTGTTGATCCTTTCCTCCGCTTCACGCCTATGAGAAACTATAGTGACTTGGTAAGATTTGGCCTCCAAGGCTATCCGCAAGGCCGATGCGAAGTTTGGCTCGTCATCTATAATCAAAACTTTGGGATCGCTCCTTGTTTCCGAGTCCCCTGTCATGATTGCCCCCTGCGACTTGAAACCTATCCACGAGGAGTATAACACAGCGGATGTTAGCCGACAATTAGCTGCTTTAGAAGCAATGAATACTAATTCAAACTCATTATCTGATTGAACAATCCGCTATTTCGTGTGATTAGGTGCTGCACTATTTACTAAAAGGTGACATTTGATATTCGGTAAACCTTACAGAAGGTCTTGCTAGAACCTCTGGGCTATTTTCATTATCTCTTTTGCCCGAGTCGATAAATTCGGATCATAATTGCTCAACAGCGTGGGTAGGAAGTCACCCTTGAAGTAGGCGTACCTTGCGAACTTGATTGGATTCCAAATTTTGGTTATAACTTTGCCCGGAAGCATTGTGTTGTGCCATTTTCCATAAAACATCCTTGAAATTTCCCCCACTGGAATTTCACCAAGAGGATCGTAAGGAGTTGAGGACAGGATTACTCTTCCTGTTACCTCGAGCGTTTTTCCTTGTCGTCTAAACAAGATAGGTTCTCTAATCAATCTCGGAAAATAGTCAAAGTTCGAACCGCCTGGACTTAGAAAGTATTTGAATAAAAATGAGAGGACTCGATAACTTTGAATTCCATCCCAATCCGAAACGGATTCTCCTAATTCGTCAAAGACGTTTTCGCTGGTCTCGTTTCCCAACTGGCCCTCAATTCTAAGAATTTCCACCCCTTTTCTAACAACACTTCCACTAACGCGGTTATTTTCTTGGTAGAGTTCTATTTTATCCGCCATTTTTTTAGGGTACCCGTATTGTTCTCTACCACCAATCATTGCCATGTCGTCATCAACGGGCATACTGAGGCAGTATAAACCTTTTTCACCTTTGTATTGGCAGTGAATAAATAGGGCGCCCTCATTATATGTACAGCCAAAGTTAGTTTCCGGATATCGCGCGACAAATGCTGTAGCAAGGGCGTCCTTTGTTGGTACGAGCGGGTGTGGTATTATTTCCTTCACTACGTGCATGTTGGTTTTAAACGTTGCTGCTAGCATTTCGGCATTCATGAAATCAGAAAGATGATGAACGTTAGAAAGCTTTTTGAGTTGGTCTTTCGCCAGGTTATACAGCATATTATACCCCCAATCTGCATTCTCACATGAGATTTATTGACGATCTTGCTATCGTTCGATTTTTATTCGAGTTTGCCATTACATCCCCCAGTTTGCGATTTTGGTAAAGTCTGTTGTGCGAAAGGCTAAGACCTGCTGAGTGGCTGATTCACCATACCGTTTCGAAAATTCGCGGAGAGCAGACTCAGAAGGCTTCCGTCCCAATTCCCCCAAGTCCTCAATTATTGACATTTCAAAGGTCTTGAACAAATGCCCGACGTGATATTCCCAAGGCATAACAACTTTCTTGCCTGGCCTGATTGCCCTCTTATAACCAAGGAGCAGATATCTGAACATTGTCAGATTGGCCTCTCGATAAACTAAGTTACATTTTTCAGCTCCGTTCGACAACGTGCCTTCAATATCTATTTTCAGGTTCGCACTAAATCCGCGCAACACGGCCTCGTCAATATCAAGGCAATATAAACGGCCATAAGGAAGCAATCCGTTCTCGTTCCAGGCATCACACCATGGACACCTGGAAACCTCCAGCCTAAGATTGGGGGATTTTTCCGTTACCTTCGCTTTCATCTTCCCGGTGCTTGGTCTATATTCGGCGTAGGCAAAAAAATTAGCAACATCCAATGCATGCCCGCTACCTTTAGCCCTTAAAGCCATTCGTCTACCACGCTCCTCTCCGTACTTGCGAAGTGGGGTAGGATGGATTTAATGGACACCAAAGTCAGGTAAAATAGAAAGACGGAGGTGTCAGAGTGAAAGGGATTCCACAAGGAAGGTATACGAAGGAGTTTCGGCAGGAATCTGTAAAGCTGGTAACGGAGGAGGGATTGTCCTGGGGGGAGGCCGCCCGGCGGCTTTCATTGCCGACATCGACACTGGCGAATTGGGTCAAAGCTGCTAAAGCCGGAAAACTGGGAGAAGT
>Ga0315279_10006964_pt1 | contig 14114 bp, 13 predicted proteins | sample YL17G06_20_MG_FD_203694 | JGI IMG/M metagenome (GOLD analysis project Ga0315279, IMG submission 203694) | Sediment microbial communities from Yellowstone Lake, YNP, Wyoming, USA - YL17G06_20 | ecosystem: Environmental > Aquatic > Freshwater > Lake > Sediment | place: USA: Wyoming | collected... | reverse complement strand
GCTGAGAATTGCTCACTCCGTTCAAAAGTTTGTTCTTCTCTGTCCCAACCTTATTGTTCGTGATCGCTTGGAGGATGATTTTGAAAAGGGTAAGGTTTTCCGCGACCGAGAACTTCTCCCAGGTTGGTCGAATCTGAGACCGCAAGATTTTCCACTGACTACACTGGGTTCAGGCAAGAATGGCGGTTGGTCAAGCCTCTTGAGTGCAGATGTTATCCTTGGAAACATTCACCAGTTTTATCAAAGCAACAAGAGCGGTCAGAGCAATCTTTCTGCTTTGATGAACGGACCTGACTTTGCTCTGTTCAACGATGAGGCGCACAACTCTCCAGCGGAGGAGTATTACGCCACTCTTCAACGGATGCGAGAGAAGATTATTCTTAGGATAGATACAACTGCAACACCAGATCGTGCAGACGGGCAGACACCAGATAGTGATATGATCTACGAGTATACTGTCATAGATGCACTTGCCGATGCTATCATTAAAACGCCTGTTGTCTACCAACCAGACATTAAAACCGTTCAACTTACTTATACCGATGCCAAAACAGGTGAGCGAAGACGAGTCGAAGAAATTGATTGGGCTGAAGTTGACCGGCTCGGTCTTAGTGCAACGCAGTGGGTTACAGACGATGAGCCAATGCGCCAACAAATGGCTATTGCTCTCCGTCGTTTTGAGGAACAAGAACGCAGAGCGAAAGCACGCTACCAACCAATCCTTTTCGTTATAGCTGTCTGCAAAGTCGACGCTCAAAAGGCAGCCGACACACTCAACAAGTTTTTCAAATTCAAGACTCTCTTGGTCACCGAAGACAGCGATGAGGTTGACCGCCAGAAGGCACGTGAGCTTGGAAAGGAACAGAAAACCACAAACCCATATAAAGCTGTCGTTAGTGTGCTAATGCTCCGTGAAGGTTGGGACGTTCCTGAAGTAGGTATAATCCTCTTGCTCCGGAAGTTTAGTAGTAAAGTCTACGGACAGCAGGTAATTGGCAGAGGTTTACGAAGAGTCCGCAGTAAAGGAATTAATTTAACCGAGCCACAGATTTGTGCTGTCGTGGATCATCCAAAGCTTGAACATCAATGGCTATGGGATATGTTTGGCAGCAAGGTGAGGCGGAACGTTCTCATAGACCAAACTTTTGATGAAACCGAAGACCTCCCACCCCCACCACTAAAACAGGAATTGGTGAATCCAGAGAATGTAATCGATGTGCCCGAGCGTGACCCTTCACTTATGGATGAAGGAAAATTTGAGCTGGGGATAATCGAAGGTCCACCAGAACCTCTTAAGAACTGGCAGGATATTCTTTCCGGGTTTGAGTACGACACAACCCTTGCAGAGATAACTAAAGTCGAGATTTCGGGAGTTGTAGGGAGAGAACTTGCAGGCGAGCGATGGAAGACTCTGGAGAGCGCTCCCGAACTTCCAGAAAGCTCAGAGCAAACTAAGGTCGAGATCACTGATGATACAATTCGGGATGCTATTAAAGAAACCATTCTGCAGATGGCAGAAGAACTCACGGTTGAAGCTGGTTACGCTGCTGCATTTAAGAGTCAAGTTTACAGTGTACTAATAAAGCACGTTCGTTTTAAGTTTCTTGGCGGGGTATCCCTCGGTCTTGCCGAGCGATCAAATCTTGTCTTCGCTTGGAAGATGCTGCCCTCAGTCAAAAAGAAGATGCAGGGCGTTCCGGGTCTTATCGGAGGAATAGTTGAATATGGCAATTAGCAAACACGGTGAGTTTCAGAATCCGAAGAAAAGCCCATACAACTTCGAACGTTATCAGAGCGACTTAGAGAAGCGAATGATGTCCAGATTGGAGTCTGCTCCCACAGTTAAGCGATGGATGAAACGACATGGCATTTCAGTCCCATGGATTGATGGTCAAAAACACCAACGTCGTTATGTCCCTGATTTCCTTGTTGAATACTCGGATGGGTGCAAGGCTCTCATCGAAGTTAAAGACCCAAGTCGCATCGACTCCGAGGATGTCAAGCGAAAACGTAAGGCAGCAGAGATATGGTGCAAGCAACGGCGGATGGAATATGTCATTGCTACGATTTGAACACCCTGCTCCCCGTTGGTGTCCTTCACCAACGAGGAACCAATGGTAGGTGAAAAAACCCGCCTGAAGTAAGAGATATTACTTTAAAGGAGATACGGCTACAATGATATCCGAAAAAGACAAGAACATAATATTGGCTTACGCAAAAAAGTATAAGCTGGAAAAAGTTATCTATCCCCCTCCCTCCAACCCTCGCCGACCAGGCGCGCATCGCCACCGAACTCGAACAAAAGATGAATGGAGTGGGGAAGATACGGCAAACAGCAGATAGAGAATTGGAAGCAATATCATCATTGCCCGGCGCTATTCTGCGCGAGGTCTTCGATTTTGAAGAAGAGGAGGTGTCGTGATATGTACTATTTTGATCTTCTGGGAGCGTTATATAAGAACAAGGTCAAATATCTGATCGTCGGCGGACTGGCAGTCAATCTCTACGGCGTGCCACGGGTGACGCAAGATATTGACCTGATTATTTCTACGAGCAAATCCAATGTTCTCAAGCTAATTTCTTTATTGAAGAATCTGGGTTATGTCCCCCGCCTGCCTGTTAATCCTGCCCACCTGGCTGAACCTGATAAGGTGAAAGACTGGGTTGAAAGCAAAAACCTTAAGGCGTTCAGTTTCTATCACAAAAAAGACAACTATAAGGTTGTTGATATCGTACTTGTCCATTCGCTGGATTTTGATCAGTCATTTAAAAACAAAACCGTGAAAAAAGTGGATAACATAAAGATCTATCTCGCATCGATGGATGATCTCATACGCACAAAAGAGTTCAGCAACAGGCCTCAGGATTTAAGCGACATAGCGATGCTGAAAAAGGTAAAAAAATATCTGGAGGACTGAAAATGAGAAAGGGCTTTTCCTATACTTTCGAGGACGAGAAAGTAGTTGAATACATGAAACTCTCCACGAAGGACAAATTAAGATGGCTTGAAGAAATCAATAAATTCATGGACGCAGTATTAAATCCCAAAGAAAAGGAATTGAGAGCAAAGTTAAGGCGATGCGAAATATGATTGACAGAAGGAATGCAGATGGTAAGAGGAAAGAATAGCGATTTGCCCAACGGAAAGATAATAAATTCCCAAGCGGGTATGGACAAAGCGGTCAAATCCATCTGCGACATCCTGCGCCGCGACAAAGCCAAGGACGCTTTGCTCCCCGTTGGTGTTCTTTCCTTCGACAGGCTCAGGACGGTGAGCAAAGTCGAACCGCACCAACGGGAAAAAACCTCTCCTCCTTTGTCCCCTTCAGGGTGAACCCCTCTCCACAAATAGAGAGGGGGAAACAGGGGGTGAGGTAGAATGCTCTAAACTCTCAACTCTATGCTCTAAGCTGTTGTATGACAAATCAAGAAATCGCTGACATATTAATTCACATCTCTGAGATCTTAGACATTCAGGGAGAAAACCCCTTCAAGATCAGGGCGTATATCAAAGCGTCTCAAACTATCGAGAATCTCACCTATCAGCTTTCTTCTCTGGAGGACAAAAACAGAATTATGGAGCTTCCCGGAATTGGAGAAGGGATCGCTAAGAAGATCAAAGAGCTTCTGGAGACGGGAAAACTCAAATATTATGAGGATTTGAAGAAATCCGAATACGCTCCTCTGACTGAATTTCTGAAAATTCCCGGAATGGGTCCCAAACATGCAAAATTGGTATATGATAAGCTGCGCATAAAAACCGTAGAGAAATTAAGGAAGGCGGCAGAGGAGGGAAAACTAAGAGAGCTTCCTGGTCTGGGTGAGAAGGTGGAACAAAACATCCTTCAGGGAATCCAGCAGGTGCAAAAATTCAAGGAGCGATACTCTTTAGCTTTCATCTACCCCCGGGCGCAAAATATTGTAGAGGAGTTGAAAAAGATTAAAGAGATAAAACAAATCACCCTGGGTGGCTCTCTGAGACGGATGAAAGAAACCATAGGGGATGTTGACCTTCTGGTCGCTTCAGACAAGCCCAAACCGGTAATGGGTGCTTTTGCTAATCTTCCCCAGACAGCAAAAGTGTTATCTAAGGGTAACACAAAAGCCAGCATAATGACCAAAGACGGGTTTCAGGTGGATATTAGGGTGGTCAAACCGATAAGTTTTGGAGCAGCCCAACATTATTTTACTGGATCAAAAGCCCACAATATAAGGATCAGATCGTTGGGGCAAGATAAGGGATTAAAAATAAACGAATATGGGGTTTTCAAGGGACAGAAAAGCATTGCAGGGAAAACCGAAGACGAAGTTTTTAAATCTGTGGGACTTCCGTTTATCCCGCCAGAGCTGAGAGAAGATCAGGGTGAAATTGAAGCGGCTCAGAATGGAGAACTACCTTCTTTGATAGAGCTAAAAGACATTCAGGGTGATCTTCATGTTCACACCGACTGGACTGATGGAAATAACACTATAGAAGAAATGGCACAAACGGCTAAAAAGAGGGGTTATAAGTATGTTGCCATCTGTGATCATTCTCCCACCGTGGGCATTACCAATGGTCTCACCGAAGAAAGGCTTTTAAAACAGATTAGGGAGATCGAAAAGCTGAATAAAAAATCCAAAGAGTTTAAAATATTAAGTGGGATCGAGGTGGACATCAGATCAAATAGTCAACTGGATCTGAAGGACGAGTTTTTGAAGAAGTTAGATGTGGTGGCGGCGGCAGTTCACACCAAGTTCACTCAGCCTAAAGATGAGATGACCAAAAGGATCATAAAAGCCATAGAGGATCCAAACGTGGATATAATTGCTCATCCTACCGGCAGGCTCATCGGTAAAAGGGAGCCTTATCAGGTTGACATGGATAAGATCATGGATGCTTGTAAAGCCAATGGAAAGGTTTTGGAGCTTAATGCTTATCCGGAGAGATTGGACTTATCAGATCTGAACTGTCGTAAAGCCAAAGAAAAAGGCGTCAAGATAGCCATCTCCACTGATGCGCACGCGGATGCTCACCTGGAATGGATGAAATTTGGTGTGGCTACTGCAAGGAGAGGATGGATAGAGCCGGAGGATGTGATCAACGCCTTGCCACTTTCAAAACTTTTGAAACTTTTGAGCCATTGAAGTCAAAAGTGAGAAGTTAGAAGTTTTAATTTTGAATTCTGAATCTTGAATTTTGAACGTTAATTAAATGAACGAATCTAAACGATATTTAACTTTACAAACTTTTGCCTTCCCTTTTTTAGCCTTAGCGGCCGCCACTGCCTTTCTTTATTTTGCCAGCCCCATTGTCATCCCGGTCGTAATTGCGGCTTCTTTGGCTTATATTTTGAGTCCGGCAGTCTCTCTTTTGAAAAAACTTAAAATCCCTCATGCTTTAGCCGTCATCTTAGTCCTTCTCATAAGCTTTTTTATCCTCGGAGTTATCGGATACTTGCTTTTTACACAAGCAAACAGTCTGATTCAGGAGTTGCCCACGTATTGGGACAGCATGGTGGAATTTTTCACTCAACTGTTGAATAAGTACAAAGCTTTAGTGCCTCAGGCAGGAGACTTTGATCTAAAAAGTCTTCAGCTGAAAGATTTTTCCGGAATCACCAAATATTTGTATAGAGGAATAAGCTCTACGGTATCTTTTTTCTTTAGCCTATTTTTAATTTTATTTTTGACTTTCTTCATTTTGAACGATCAAGATATGTTGAAAGAGAAATTGATTCGGGCATTTGGCAAATCCGAAAAAGAGACAGCCCGAAACATATTATTGGAAATAAATAAACAGATCAGAGGCTTTCTTTTAGTCAAGTTCGCAACATCTGTGGGGCTGGCTATTGTGTTCACCGTTGGTCTTTTGATCATCGGAGTTAATTACGCTTACATTTGGGGACCCTTAGCTGGCATTTTGAATTTAATCCCTTATGTCGGATCAATAATCGGGGCTATACCGCCTTTGATAGTGGCGGGGGTTCAATTTCAGGCGATCATGCCCATGATCTGGGTCTTGCTCCTTTTTGTTGTTTTTCAGAATCTGGAGGGAAATGTTATCTCCCCTAAACTGATCGGGGATAAATTGAATTTAAGTCCTCTGGCGGTTTTGGTTTCCGTAATGTTCTGGACGTGGCTGTGGGGTGCCATCGGCATAGTTTTGGCTATTCCTATCACGGCTTCACTTAAGGTGATCTGCGACCATGTGGAATCTTTAGAGCCCATAGGGATACTTTTGGGTGGAAGGAAAGATAAACGGTAAATTCAATCAAGAAAAAGATGGAAATGTAGGGGAGACCCTTGTGGTCTCCCGAAGGACGGGAGGGGACCCCGCTAAAGCGGGATTTCGCTTCGCTCAACAAGCCCCTCCCCTACATACTGCAAAAAATGATTAAAGCCATCATATTTGATCTGGGCGGGGTTTTGATGACCGACGTACCCTTAAAAGAGATTGCAGAGGATCTATCTAAAAGACTTACTCTGCCCGCAGAGGAAATTTGGGCTCATCTATATCCGAGTGAGCATTGGGAACTTCTAACCTTGGGCAAAATCACGGAAGAAGAGTATTGGGATGATTTTCTGAAAACATCAAAGATAAGTGAGAAGTTAGAAGTGAGAAGTGAGAAGTTAAAAAAAGAGTTAAAGAAGAAAGTTCGTTCTTCGCTTTTTCCTTTGGGGCATTCCACAAGAATCATCAATCTTTTACGCAATCGTTATAAGTTAGCGATCTTGTCCAATCATGCCAAAGAATGGTCAGAATATATGAAGCAGGAGTTTGATCTTTTCAAATCTTTCGACCCAATAATCTTCTCTTGCGATGTCGGATTTAGAAAACCAGATCCCCAAATTTACGAAATGGCATTGGAGAGACTCAAGTGTGAGCCGGAAGAATGTATATTCATAGATGATAAAAAGAGGAACACGGATGCTGGCGAAAAGTTGGGGATAAAGGGGATCGTTTTTGAAGATGCCTCCAAGCTGATAGAAGATTTGTCAAAGCTGGGTGTAAAGATCGAATCAAAAAAGCAGAGAGCCCATAGGGCGGAATATAAACCGCTGTGAAAAGATGTCTCTTCTATCTCAGATAGTCAAATTCACTTCCTCGCCTTTCTACTTAGTCCTTAAGAAAAAGTTTATATTCTATAAAATCTGGTTTAAAGAAACCTTCCTTCATACTTTTTACAAAGACAATTGCTCCTTGATGGCCGCCGGCATCTCTTTTTATGCTCTACTTTCCGTCATTCCGCTATTTTTGGTTTTCTTCTCAGCCGCAGGATTCATTTTGCATTCGTCAGAACAGGCTTTAGCCGCGGTCACCATGCTTTTGATTAAAACCTTTCCCGCCTCTACTATTAAGGTCTTCCAACTTTTATCTGGACTGATCCAAAAAAAGACGGTTTTCGGAATAATTGGTTTGGCCGGTTTAATATGGGGCGCTTCTCGAATATTCTCCGCGGTGGAAAACGCTATGAACGTCGTATGGAAGGCGAAAAAGGGGAGGGCTTATTGGCATAGCAAGTTTCTCTCCCTGCTTTTGGTGCCGATTGCAGTGTTAATTATGCTGTCATCCATCGCCTTCACCGCTTTCTATACGGTAGCAAGACATCTGACCATTCCACTTATCCATCTAAAATTAAGTGAGGCCACTTCTGTGAGCAGGCTTTTCGCCATACTTTTTCCACTCATTTTGGGTTTTATTTTGTTTTTTTTAATCTATAAGATTATCCCCAATAGGAAAGTTGATGCCAGGGCGGCTTTGATGGGGGCAATCTGTTCCAGCGTGATGTGGGAAGCCGCTAAATTTCTCTTCGACATCTATATCAAAAACTACGCCCATTTTGAAAGAATCTACGGCTCCCTCGGCACTCCCGTGGTTATGTTGATCTGGATTTACTATTCGGCTTTTATAATCTTAATCGGCGCCGAGATCGGGTCTAACTATGAGGAAGTTAAAGGAAGGCTGTCAACGGATGTAACGGATTAAACGGATTCACCGTGAATGGATGAGTCCAAGGGAAAAAAAGAAACCCCCACTTGTCATGCTGAGCGGAGCGAAGCATCTCTGGTAATGAGGCGAAACAATGATAGTAGAGATTCTTCGCCCCGCCAGAGGCGTGGCTCAGGATGACACCAAGACCCACTTTAGTTGGCAACACAAACCTTGTCCATTATCATAAAACGTCACGGACGAGGGCGTCCGTGACGAACGAGTAATAGGATGGACTCATTTCTAATCCGTTCCATCCGTTGACCGTTTACCTATCGCAACAACACCATCTTCTTGGTCTGCGAAAATTCAGGTGTCTTTATTCGATAGAAATAGATTCCACTGGAAAGGTCTTTGCCCGAATCATCCTTTCCATTCCAATCTACCAACTTATGCCCTGCTTTCAAATGTTGATCCACTAAGGTTCTTACCTTTTGACCCAGGATATTGAAAATCTCAATCTTGACCGGTCCCGATTTGGGAAGCAGAAATTCTATGTTAGTGGTCGGGTTGAATGGATTCGGATAATTCTGGAACAAGACAAAATCAGAAGGTGGCGCTTCGCCTTCATCTATCTCCCTTACATCTGTTCCATAGGGGGTCTCTAAGATTATCAAGGAGTAATAATCTGCCACATACACATATTTCCCTTTAACAAAGACACCGTCAGCCTTCCCTGGCGTGTTGTAACTTTTGGCTAAGCTCGGATGGGCTGGATCACTCACCCGAATTATCAGCAAACCATTGTCATGATCCGCCAGATAGGCTAAACTGTCAACAACAAAAATACCATAAGCACCAGTTGGGGTGTTATAAGCGCCAATCCACTCCGGATTGGCTGGGTCGCTAACATCGATTATCTGCAAACTATAATAATCAGCCACATAGGCTATGCTCTCCTGAACAAAAACATCAAAAGCATAACTCGGTGTGTCATAACTACCAACCAGGCTTGGATTGGCTGGATCACTCACCCCAATTATCTGCAAGCCACTGTCTCTATCCGCCACATAGGCTAAGCTGTCCTGAACAATAACACTCCAAGCAGTACCAGGGGTGTTGTAAGTACCAATTGACTCCGGATTGGTTGGATTGCTCACCCGAATTATTTGCAAACCGCTGGATCCATCAGCCACATAGGCTAAGCTGTCCTGAACAAAAACATCATAAGCAATGCCCGAAGTGTTGTAACTTCCAGCTAAACTTGGATGGGCTGGATCGCTCACCCGGATTATTAGCAAACCCTGGTCATAACCAGCCACATAGGCTAAGCTGTCCACAACGAAAACACCATAAGCATAACTTGGGGTATTGTAACTGCCAACCGTATCTGGATGGACTGGATCGGAAACATCGATTATTTTCAAGCCATCACGATAATTAGCCACATAGGCTAAACTGCCGACAACAACGACATTCTGAGAATTATCCGGGGTATCGTAACTCCCCTCTGAATGTGGATTAGTAGGATTAGTAACATTGATTATCTGCAAACCTCCATGGTCATCAGCCACCCAGGCTAAACTGTCTTGGACAAAAACACCATAAGCATAACCCGGGGTGTTGTAAGTGCCAACAAAACCCGGATTGGCTGGATCAGTAACCTTAATTATCTGTAAACCACTGCTATAATCAGCCACATACGCTAAGCTGTCCCGAACAAAGACATCATAAGCAAAACTGGGGGTGTTGTAAGTGCCAATCGACTCCGGATTGGCTGGGTGGCTAACATTGATTACCTGCAAACCACTCCCATAATCAGCCACATAGGCTAAGGTGTCCTTCACAAAAACATCATAAGCAGACCCTGGGGTGTTGTAACTGCCAATCGAATCTGGATTGGCGGGATCACTCACCCGGATTATCTGCAAACCACTCCCATAATCAGCCACATAGGCTAAGCTGTCAACAACAAAAACACCATAAGCATACCCGGGGGTGTTGTAACTGCCAATTGAATCTGGATTGGCGGGATCAGTCACCCTGATTATCTGCAAACCACTCCCATAATCAGCCACATAGGCTAAAGTGTCCTTAACAAAAACATCATAAGCATAACCCGGGGTATTGTAACTGCCAACCGAATCGGGATTGGTCGGATTGCTCACGTTGATTATTACCAGCCCTGCATCTCCATCAGCCAGATAAACACAGCTATCCTTAACATAAATCCCTTCCCCTCCTCCTTGAAAATAGAGTTTGCTCACAAAAGAGGGATTAGTCAGGTTTGAGACATCAAGGATCACCAAACCATTGGCAAAGGCACAATAGGCGTAATCCCCAACCACCTGAACATCCTTTGCCCTTGTCCAGAGGGTGCTGGAAACATAGTTGATGTCATTGGCAAACAGACAGCCGGCGCCAATGAAACAAACCAGCAAAAAAGAACACAACCCGCCCACCCATAGCTTAGATACAAAACCATTTCGTGAAAGCATGAAATCCTCCTTTTCTTGAAGGTTATGAAGTTAGGAACTAATTGTTTTCTAACCTCTGATTTTTTAAAAGTTATTTATATAATAACTCTTCAATTCACAGAAGTCAATAAAAAAAGCTAAATCGTGCGGATTGGTCAACGGATTAAGCGCATGTACTTGTCAACGGATTAAACGGATTGAACAGATTTGTCTTGCAGAAGTGTCGGGTAGCTTCGCAACCTCATTTGAGTCAACTGACCGACCTAAGGAAATACTATCTTTCCATCCACCATGGTATAACAAACTTTCCCCCAAAGTTTCTTTCCGCTGAATGGTGAATTCTTGGATTTGGATTTGAATTGACTTGGATTCACAATCCATGAGGCTTTAGGATCGATAATGGTTAGATCGGCAGGAAAATCTCTTTTTATTCTACCCCCTTTTAAATTCAAAATTCTACTTGGATTGATGGTCAATTTGGCAACAGCTTGTGGCCAGGTTAAAATCTTTTTGTTGACCAGCTCGGTGACAACCAATCCCAAAGCGGTCTCCAAACCGACCATGCCAAAAGGAGCAAAATCGAACTCCACCTCCTTCTCCTCCACAGAATGAGGCGCATGATCGGTGGCGATAGAGTCGATGGTTCCGTCCAAAAGACCCTTCTTTATCGCCTCCACGTCCTTTTTTGTCCTCAAAGGTGGATTTACTTTGGCATTGGTATCAAAAGTTTTTACCGCCTCATCGGTCAAGGTAAAATGATGAGGAGTGGCTTCGCAGGTGACTTTTATCCCTCTTTTCTTTGCCTCCCTGATCAAATCAACCGAACCTTGAGTGGAGACATGAGCGATGTGAACTCTTCCCCCAGTGAACTCCGCCAATTTTAGGTCCCGGGCCACCATCACCTCTTCAGCTATGGATGGAATTCCATTCATTCCTAAAGATGTAGAGACAAATCCTTCATGCATAACCCCACCAGAAGAAAGATTCAAATCCTCACAATGAGAGATCACAGGGAGACCAAACATTTTGCAATATTCTAAGGCGTTTCGCATCATCTGTGAATTGAAAATCGGCCTCCCATCATCCGAGATTGCCACCACTCCCGCTTGAACCAAATCTAAAATCTCGGTCAGCTCCTCTCCCTTCTCTCCTTTGGTCACCGCTCCCACACAAAAGATTTTGCATTTTGCCTCTTTGGCTTTGGCATAAACAAATTTCACTGCCTCCTGGTTATCTATGGGCGGTTCGGTGTTGGGCATGCAACATACCGAGGTAAATCCACCTGCCACCGCCGCACATGAACCAGTGTAAATGGTCTCCTCATCCTCTCTTCCCGGCTCCCTTAAATGGGCGTGCATGTCAATTAAACCGGGCACCACGATTTTACCTTTGGCATCTATAACTTCTTTTGCCCCAATCTTGGTGGTTGTTTTTCTTGGCGATATTTCTTTAATCAAACCATCCTGGACAAAGATATCAGCGATTCGATCTAATCGACTTTCAGGATCAATCACCCTTCCACCTGTAATGGCTAAATCGAAATTCTGGATTTGTTTAAAGGACTCTTTTTTCTTTTTAGATTTGTTCAACTTCTTCCTCCCTTAAGGTTTTGTGGGGTTTGGAACCCATAAGTGTCCCCAAGATTGGCTTTATGTTTCAATGGCTTACCGAGGTAGCATAAAATCAACGTACACTTCCCAGCCACTTTAGTGGCGTAAGCTCCAAAACCTGACTAAAGTCAGTTAGAACAAAGACAAAGATTTCTGCCATCTTTAAATCTAGGCGACAGCAATAGCTAGGGGTCCCCCCTACGCGGTATTTAGGTTTATTCGACTTTTCCCTCCCCTCCACTTAGAAGATAAAGCACTGCCATTCTAATTGCCACTCCATTGGTCACCTGATTCAAGATCACCGAATACGGACCATCCGCCACTTCCGGTGTAATCTCCACCCCTCGATTTATTGGTCCCGGATGCATGATGGTGAAATTTTCATTTAACCTTTTAAGTCTATCTACGTTGATTCCAAACTTGTTGGTATACTCTCTTAATGATGGAAGAAACCCGCCTTTTTGTCTTTCCAATTGTATTCTCAAAACATTGACCACATCCGCACCTTCCAAAGCTTCATCCACATCATGACGAACCTCGATCCCCATTTTCTCGATCTCATAAGGCAAAAGAGTGGTGGGTCCACATACCGCTACCTTCGCTCCCATGGTGGTAAATCCCCAAATATCCGACCTTGCCACCCGGCTGTATTTTATGTCACCCACGATCACCACCTTTAATCCTTTGATCCTTTTATATTTTTCTCTGATGGTGAAAAGGTCTAAAAGACCTTGGGTGGGATGTTCATGGGCACCATCCCCGGCATTGATTATGGAGGAGTCCAAACATTGGGTAAGAAAATAAGGGACTCCAGAACATTGGTGCCTGACCACCACCATGTCGATCTTCATAGCCTCGATGTTTCGCACCGTGTCCTTCAACGTTTCACCCTTTTTCACGCTAGAAGTAGTGGCGGAGAAGCTTATCACTTCAGCCGAAAGCCTTTTTTCCGCTAATTCAAAGGAGATGCGGGTGCGGGTGGAAGGCTCGTAGAAGAGATTTAATACAGTGACTCCTCTTAGGGTGGGAACGATCCTTATGGGTCTTTCTAAAATTTCCTTAAATGACTCTGCTGTATCTAAAATTAGATCTATTTCCTCCTTGGTCATTCCCTCTAATCCTAAAAGATGCTTGCTTCTTAATTTCATCCAACCTCCGACTTCGTCAGTTCATGGTTCACAGTTCATAGTTCGTAGATTAGGGTTTACTGTTCACAGCTATTGTTTACTTTTTGCTCTTTGCTCTTTGCTCTTTGCTCTTTACTGTTTTATTATTGAGACACTATCCTCGCCATCCACCTCTTTTATTTTCACCTTTACCAATTCGCTTTTAGCGGTGGGAATATTTTTGCCGACATAATCTGCCCTAATGGGAAGTTCCCTGTGTCCTCGGTCCACCAGAACCGCAAGCTGAATGCATCTTGGTCGTCCGAAATCTATGATTTGATCCAAAGCCGCTCTTATGGTTCTGCCAGTGAACAAAACATCATCTACTAAGATGATCACTTTATCCCTTACATCAAAGGGGATCTCGGTTTTTTGAACCAAAGGCTGTTCTAACTTGGTCTGGATATCATCCCGATACAAGGTTATGTCCATCAATCCCACCGGGATTTGGACCTCCTCGATCTTTTCAATCAGCCTGGCAACTCTTTGTGCCAGATACTCTCCCCTGTTTTTGATTCCGATGACCGCCATGTTCTCTGCACCTTTGTTTTTTTCCACTATCTCATGGGCAATGCGGATCAAAGCTCTCTCAATGGTCTTGGCATCCATGACCAGGACGCTTTTTAGTTTCTTAGGCAATTGTTTCCTCCTTGTGGTCGCTATCGATGCACTGGAGACGCGAGACAAGTCTCGCTACTCCGGGGATAAAAAAATACCCTCCCTCTGCTTTTAATAAGAGGAAGGGTCAATATTTCAAATCTTGTTATTTTCATATCACCTTTTCTAGTTTCGCTGAACTAGTTTAAAAGGTTTTGCTCGATCCTAATTTAATGGTCAATTTCTTTTTGTCAAGTATTTTTTGAAAAATTTTCTGGAGTGTTCCGCCCAGACTGGAGCGTCTGCTCGTCTGGACCCCTTAGCGCAACTAGGATCAAGCTAAAGCTTGATA
>Ga0315279_10006963_pt1 | contig 14115 bp, 12 predicted proteins | sample YL17G06_20_MG_FD_203694 | JGI IMG/M metagenome (GOLD analysis project Ga0315279, IMG submission 203694) | Sediment microbial communities from Yellowstone Lake, YNP, Wyoming, USA - YL17G06_20 | ecosystem: Environmental > Aquatic > Freshwater > Lake > Sediment | place: USA: Wyoming | collected... | reverse complement strand
GTGCCCGCCCGTTTGCGCGGCGGTTCAGGAGAACCGCCGCGCAACAACCCAACCTTAAAGTGCTGTAAACGGTGGGTGGGCGAATACCGAAGCCGATTCCCGAATCCCGAATCCCGGCCATCGGCCGCCATCTGCCGTTTTGGCAGTTCCCTCGCTTCTCGCCCCTCGTCCCCCGTTCCCCGTTCCCTGGCCTGCCCGCCTGTGGCCATTGCGTGAGATCGCCGGCGTTGCCTTTGTTCAGTTTTTCACTCCGCACTCCGCACTCCGCACTCTGCACTCGTAACTCCTGTTCCCGCCTTACTTTACGGCCACAGGTGTCCCCAGGTTTCCCGTTCCCTGGCCTGCCCGCCTCTGGCGGGTTCCCCGTCCCCGGTTCCCCGGTTCCCCGTTCCCGGTTCCCGCCTTTCCCCTTGGCACGGGTGTCCCCAGGTTTCCGGTTCCCCGTTCCCGGTTCCCCGTTCCCCGCCTTTGGGAGTTATCCACAACGTCGTATGCCCATTCGTCCATGTCAAAAACCGTTAAATTCGGGTCAAAATCGATCAAAAAGGCGACGTTTTCCGTCAAAAAGGGATCAAAAAGGCGCGCATTTCGTCATGCCCATCTTAACATTTTGGGGCCTCACCCCCTCTGGCGCTAGCGCCAGGGCTGTTTTCGCCTTCCGAAAGGGTCAAAAACCGTGTTTTCGGGGGTCCGAAATGCCGTGTGGAAAAGTTATCCACAAAATGTGGAAAACTCTGGCGGCGCCCGGCGCGTAGGCCGTGCCGCCACCCGCCGATTTTCACAGGCTCGTGCCTTGGGCCGGCGGGGTTTAACATCGTGTTCACCACCGGGCCAGGGGTAAGGGAGGATCCGACCATGTCTTATCGCGTTACCCGCCGGTTGTTCCTGAAAGGCACGGCTGCGGCCGCCGGGCTGACGGTCCTCGGGGGCGCGTCCCGCGCCGGCGCCTATGCGGCGAACCAGAAACTCTCCTGCGCCAACATCGGCGTGGGCGGCCAGGGCGAAGCGCACCTGGGTCCGGCCGCGGCAAGTGAAAACCTTGTCGCCCTCTGCGACGCCGATACGAGCCGCCTGGCGGGCCCCGCCAGGAAGTACCCCGCCGCCAAGACCTTCACCGATTACCGCAAGATGTTCGACGAGATGGCCAAGACCATCGACGTGGTCTTCGTGGCCACGCCCGACCACCATCATTTTCCGGCCTCCCTCATGGCCCTTCAGCGCCGCAAGCACGTGTACTGCGAAAAGCCGCTCACGCATTCCATCTGGGAGGCCCGCACGCTGACCCTCGAGGCCCGCAAGGCCAAGGTGGCCACCCAGATGGGCAACCAGGGCCAGGCCGGCGAAGGCGTGCGCCGCCTGTGCGAGTTTATCTGGGCGGGCGCCATCGGCAAGGTGACCGAGGTCCACATCTGGACCGACCGGGCGGCCGGCTGGTGGCCGCAGGGCCGCAACCGCCCCGCCTACACCGACCCGCTGCCGTCCCACCTCAACTGGGACCTCTGGCTCGGCCCGGCCCCCGAGCGCCCGTACGTCTCCGTGTGGCGCGAGGCGGGGTACCAGAAAGAGCGCAAGCAGGTCTACCATCCGTTCGTGTGGCGCGGGTGGTGGGACTTCGGCACGGGGGCGCTCGGCGACATCGCCTGCCACGCCATGGACCCGGCGTTCCGGGCCCTGAAACTCACGTTGCCCGTGGCCGTCGAGGCCAAGTGCGAGGGCGGCACGGCCGAGATGTTCCCCCTGTGGTCGATCATCACGTACGAGTACCCCGCGCGCGGCGACCTGCCGCCCCTGAAACTCATCTGGTACGATGGCAAGAAGAAGCCCGCTCCCGCGCCGGAACTGGAAGAGGGCCGCCAGTGGGGCGACAACGGCCAACTTTTCGTCGGCGAGAAGGGCAAACTCCTTTACGACGAGTCGTCCGGGGGGCGGATCATCCCCGAATCGAGGATGGAGGAGTTCAAGAAGAACCTGCCCCCGAAGACCCTGCCGCGATCCCCCGGCCACCACGAGGAGTTCCTGCTGGCGTGCAAGGGCGCGGGGCCCGCCGCCGGCTCGAACTTCGATCACGCCGGCCCGATGACCGAGGCGGCGCTGGCCGGCAACCTCGCCATCCGTTTCGGCAAACGCATCGAGTGGGACGGGCCGAACATGAAGGCCCGCAACTGTCCCGAGGCCGATGCCCTCATCCGCCGCACGTACCGCCCCGGGTGGGTGACCCTCTGATCGCGGGCCGCAGGGGATTTCTCCGGTTACCGGTTGGCGGCCAGGTCCACTGACTAAGAGAGACGGGTCTTTACGCATGGGGAGAAACTCGGGAGGAGACGAGTCATGAAACGCTATTGGGTGTTGGCAGGGGTGGCCTTGCTGGCCACAGGTCTTGTGGTCGCAGCCACCTTGGCGGCGGCAGGGCCTGGGGCCTCTGCTGCTCCGCCGCAGGGCCAGGGGCAGGGCGCATGGGGTCCGCCCCCCGGCATGGGTGGGCCGCCGCCCGCCGGGCCGCAAGGACCGGGCATGCGAGGCCCCGGCTTTGGCCAGGGCTGGCAAGGTCCCGGGATGCGCGGGCCTGGACGTGGCCCGATGGGTCAAGGCCCCGCCATGGGCCGGCCGCAAGGACCGGGCATGCGAGGCCCCGGCTTTGGCCAGGGCTGGCAAGGACGCGGCATGCGTGGCCCGGGGTTCGGCCAAGGCTGGCAAGGACGCGGCGTGCGTGGCCCGGGATTCGGCCAAGGCTGGCAAGGACGCGGCATGCGTGGCCCCGGCTTTGGCCAGGGCTGGCAAGGACGCGGCGTGCGTGGCCCCGGCTTTGGCCAGGGCTGGCAAGGTCCTGGGATGCGTGGTCCAGGATTCGGCCGGGGCATGCAGGGGCCCGGCATGCGTGGTCCGGGGTTCGGCCGGGGCATGCAGGGGCCCGGCATGCGTGGTCCTGGGCAAGGCCCCATGGGTCAGCCGCCCTGCATGGGTTGCGCTCGGTTGCAGGGTTTTATGGGGCCGATGATGAGAGGTCCCGGCTTCGGCCAGGGCCAGCAAGGTCCCGGCATGAGAGGCCCCGGCTTCGGCCAAGGCCAGCAAGGACCCGGCATGAGGGGCCCCGGCTTCGGCGAGGGCCAGCAAGGTCAGGGGATGCGAGGCCCGGGATTCGGCCAGGGCCAGCAAGGACCCGGGATGGGTGGGCCGGGACGTGGTCCGATGGGTCAAGGCCCCGGGATGGGCGGTCCTCCGCCCGGCGGGCCGCAAGGCCCCGCGATGCGAGGCCCCGGCTTCGGCCAGGGCCAGCAAGGTCCCGGCATGCGGGGGCCGGGACGTGGCCCGATGGGTCAAGGCCCCGGGATGGGCGGTCCTCCGCCCGGCGGGCCGGAGCAACCGGAAAAGCAAGGGTTCAGACGCGGCCAGGGCGGCCCCGGTCCTCGGCCTGGCGGCGCGAGCAGCGACTGATCCGCCCGCCCGTGTTGGCCGGCGGGGGAGACTGAACGCGGCCGGATGGTGCGGCCATCTCACCCGCCGGCGGCAATGCGGGCGGTGTCGCGGGCGATGACCATCTCTTCGTCCGTCGGGATGACGAGGATGCGGCGGGGCGACCCGTCGGCGGCCACGTCGCGCGGCCGGCGGTCGGGCGCGGCGTTGCGTGCGGCGTCCAGAACGTAGCCCATGGGCTCCAGGCCGCGGCAGGCCCGCCGGCGGATGTCGGCGGCGTTTTCGCCGATGCCGCCCGTAAACACCAGCCCGTCCACCCGCCCCAGGACCGCCGTGTAGGCCCCGATGTACTTGCGGATGCGGTAGCAGAAGATTTCCAGGGCCAGGTCGGCCCGCTGGTTTCCGGCCTCGGCGGCCGCCATGACGTCGCGCATGTCGCTTGATACGCCCGAGACCCCCAGCAGGCCGCTCTCGCGGTTCAGCAGGTCATCGACCTCGTCGGCGGTCATCCCCAGGGCGCGGACGAGGTGCAGCACGATGGCCGGGTCCACGTCGCCGCTGCGGGTGCCCATGACAAGGCCCTCCAGCGGCGTCAGGCCCATCGACGTGTCAACGCTCTTGCCGCCCGACACGGCCGCCATGCTGCACCCGTTGCCCAGGTGGCAGGTGATGAGGTTCGCCTGGCCGAGCGGGCGGCCGAGGACCTTCGCGGCCACCTCGGTCACGTAACGGTGGCTCGTGCCGTGGAAGCCGTAGCGGCGGATGCGGTGCTTCGCATAGAGGTCATAGGGCAGGGCGTACAGGAACGCGTGCTGCGGCAGCGTCTGGTGGAACGCCGTGTCGAAGACGGCCACGTGCGGCACATCGGGCATCAGGGCCATGGCCGCGCGGATGCCCGCCAGGTTGGGCGGATTGTGCAGCGGCGCGAGGGCCGAGAAGTCCTCCAGGGCCTTGAGGACCTCGGCGTCGATGCGGACGCTGCCGGTGAACCGCTCGGCCCCGTGGACGACGCGGTGGCCGACGGCGTGGATGTCGCGCGGGCCGGAGATGACGGCGGCAGGGCCTTCGGCCAGCGCCTGGATCATCAGGGCGAAGGCCGCCCGGTGGTCGGGCGCTGCCACGTCGCGGGCCTCCTCGGCGCCGCCCGCCTTGTGGCGGATGCGGCTGGGCGGGTTGCCGATTCTTTCCACGAGGCCCGAGGCCGCCAGGTCGCCCGACTCGTGGTCCCGCATCCGCATCAGCGAGTACTTGATGCTCGATGAGCCGCAATTGACGACCAGGACGTTCACGCTGAAACCGCCTTCGTTGGCGTAGGCCGGGATGAACCCCCGGCGTCGTGCATCAGGCGCGCCGGGGCTGCCGGGATTGCATCCCGGCCTACATAAGGCTGTCCGTGAAACAACGGAGCCGAGCGCCCGCGGGCCCGGCTCCGCTCGCATGCGGTCTATCGCATCAGCACGTCTTGCGCCCGGGCGGCCTTATGCGGCCGGGGCGTTGGGCAGATAGTACTCATTGTACGCCACGACCACAATGAGCGTGGCCAGCGGCACGGTGAAAAAGAGGCCGATGCCGCACGCAATGATGCCCGCGCCGGCGATGAGGCAAGTCACCAGGGCCAAGAGCGCCATCGGGCCGACGTTGGCCCCCAGGAACTTCAGACCCCGCTTGATGGCATCGACCGGCTGCACGTCGGAAAGCGCGGCGATGGGCCACACGAAGTACAGCCCCGACATCAGGGCGAAGATGGCGGCAATGTACAGCACCATCGCCAGCGGCGCCCCGCACACAGGAATCCTGCTGAGGATGATGACGACGATGATCACCGGGATGAACACGCAAATGCCCGCCACGGCCATCAGCAACATCGTGACGAGGCCCTTGACGAAGTCGGTCTTGAAGGCGTCAAAGACCTGGCCGATCTCGGCCGGCTCGCCCTTGTACCGCTTCTGGAGGATGCGGAAGAAGCCGAACCACAGCGGGCCGCCGATGATCAGCCCCACCAGCGGGATGCTCGCCAGAAGGGCCACAATCAGGTAACTCACGATGAACAGGACCAGGTCTGCCTTGACGAGGTTCCAGGCCTTCGAGACGTAGGCTCCCAGTTCCATCTTGGGGGCGGGCGAAACCGGCTGGGCAGCGGGCGGCTGAGCGGTCATGGCAACCTCCCTAATGTTACAGGATTCTCAGGCTGGGCTCGATCCTTCGGCGGCGCCGAAGCATTCCATCCTCGAGTCCGCCCGCTTCTCCTTGCCTTGTTCGAGCGACATGTAGGGCCGGTAACCGGCCGACATAAGCCCCCCGCCAGCCGCCCGGCACGCCTTCTAACTAAACAATAGACCGCAGCGGGGGCGCCGTGTCAAGCAAGTTCGCAAGAGGCAAAGTGGGCCTTTTTATTGTTGACACGTCCCCAACCGCCTCCTAGGATGCTCGCGGTTGGTAGGATGGGGTGAGCCATCTGCGTGGTTGCATAGGGAGGCAATCCATGAAGCGCCTGTTGGCCGTGCTGGCTGGGCTTGTGGCCGTGACGATTGTGGCGAGTGGCTGCGAAACGACCGCCCACGACCGTTACCGGCAGATGACGTATCGGCGGGTCATTGATTCCGAAGTGCTCGGCGTCCAGGACGATTTCGATGCCGCGGTCCTGTTGAGCGACCGGCCGGGCCACCTTTCCCCGTGGTTTCTCCGGTAATGCCGTCCCTTCCATCGGCGTGATGCATCGAAATCCCCTCCGTGCGAGGGGGTTTCTCTTGGGTAGAGGGGCGCGAAAGGGGCGAGGCCATGGCGCAGCGGACGGACGGGTTGAATCGGCGGCAGTTCCTGGCGGCCCTGGGGGCGGGCGCGGCGGCCGCGTGCCTGCCGAGGTTCCTGCGGGCGTACGCCCCCGCCGACGGTCGCCTGGGCGACCCCAACTTCATCGTCATCCTCACCGACGACCAGGGGTACCAGGACGTCGGCTGCTTCGGGTCGCCGCTCATCAAGACGCCCTGCCTCGACCGGATGGCCGCCGAGGGGATGAGGTTCACCGACTTCTACGTGGCCGGGCCTGTCTGTACGCCGTCGCGGGCCGCCCTGATCACCGGGCGATACCCCATCCGCACGGGCCTGACGCGGGTCCTCTTTCCGAGGGACACCGTCGGCATCAAGCCGGAAGACAAGACCATCGCCGAGGTCCTCAAGACGCGCGGCTACGCCACCCAGTGCGTCGGCAAGTGGCACCTGGGGCACCTGCCGGAGTTCCTGCCTACGCGGCACGGGTTCGACCATTACTTCGGCATTCCATACTCGAACGACATGAAGCCGACGCCCCTGATGCGCGACGAGCAGACCGTCGAGGAGCCGGCCGTCCAGCCGACGCTCACCGAGCGGTACACCGAGGAGGCCCTGAAGTTCATCACCGAGAGCAAGGACAAGCCGTTCTTCCTGTACCTGGCGCACACCATGCCGCACGTGCCGCTGGCCGCCAGCGAGAAGTTCAAGGGCAAGTCCCAGCGCGGCCTGTACGGCGACGTCATCGAGTGCATCGACTGGAGCACGGGCGAGATCCTCGACACGCTGAAGAAACTGGGAATCGACAAGAAGACGCTGGTGGTCTTCACGTCCGACAACGGCCCGTGGCTCATCCAGGGCGCCAACGGCGGCTGCGCTCTGCCCCTGAGGGACGGCAAGGGCACGACCTACGAGGGCGGCATGCGCGAGCCGTGCATCATGTGGTGGCCCGGGCGCATCCCCGCCGCAGCGGTCTGCTCCGAGATGGCCCTGACGATGGACCTGCTGCCGACGTTCGCCCGCCTGGCGGGGGCGCCGCTGCCCGGCTACCCGATCGACGGCAAGGACATCTGGCCCCTCCTGTCGGGCCGGCCCGGCGCCAAGACGCCGCACGAGGCGTTCTTCTACTACAACAACCTCGGCCTCCAGGCCGTCCGCTCCGGCCAGTGGAAACTCATCCTCTACGCCCCGCCCGGCAACCCGGAAGGCGGCGACAAGCAGATGCCGCCCGAACTGTATGACCTCCAGGCGGACATCAGCGAATCGAGGAACGTTGCGCCCGAGCACGCGGACGTCGTGGCGCGCCTGACGCGCCTCATGGAAGCGTGCCAGAAAGAACGGGGCGGCACCCTCGGCAAGAAGCCGCCCGCGCCGAAGAAGAGCGCGCCGGGCGGCGCCAAGGCGGCCAAGGCGGCGAAGGCGGCCGACACGACGAAAGGGCCGACCGTGGACGCGGAAAAGAAGTAATGCCTCCGCGGCCGGTTGACGCCACATCGGTTACGGCTCGGTTTTCGGCGGATCGCGCGGCGCTAAGGGTTCCAGCAGCGAAATCAGGGCGGGGATGTGCACAGTGGCGACCTGCCAGATGAACGCATGCTCGATCTCGCCGTAGTCGTGCACCAGGACGTGGCGCTGGGCGATAATCTTCTGCCACGGAATCCCGGCGTGAGCGTCGCGGAATGCCTTGCTTATTTTGGATGCCGCCTCGCCGACAATCTCGACGTGCCTCTCAACCGCTCCCCGCAGCATGCGGTCTTTCAGGTAATCGTCAAGTGACCGATTGGCCGTGAATTCCCGAACCGCCTTGGCGGCATCGAGCATGTCCCACAGCAGAGCGGCGTCAGGGGCGTCAGGCTGCATAGATGATCTCGCGGGTGGTCATGATGGCGTGTCGGCGGAACGGGTTCCGCAGGCCGCCCTTTGAGACAAGATCGACGTCCCGGCCGAAGGCGGCCTTCAGTTCATCGATCATGTCGATCCAGTCCCAGAGGCTCCAGGGAGCGCCGGGCTCGAACTCGACCAGCACATCTACGTCGCTTTCAGGCCTGAAATCGTCTCGCAGGACCGAGCCGAAAAGGGAGAACTCGGTGATCTTCCACTTGCGGCAGAAATCGACGACCTTGTCCATGGGGATGTCGATTTGAACCGGCATCTTCCGCCTCCGCTTCGCGGGCGCCAACGCGGGCGCAAGCCTTCGTGCAATTCTACTTGCCCCCCAGGGCCGTTCAAGTGCAATGAAGGCCGCGAGTGGCCGAGGGTGCGCCTGAAGAAAGTGGCATCGTTGTCGGAGTTTGTCATTCTGAGCCGCCTTCAGGCGGCGAAGAATCTGCCGTGGCGATTCCCACAGCGAGATTCTTCGCTCCGCTCAGAATGACAAACACGACGGCCTTGCCACGAATATTAGGCGCGCCCGTGGCCGAGAGGCGCCTCACGTCCGGGCGCACACCTCGCCGCGGTTGCAGGCGCCGGGGGCGGATTCCACCTCGCGGCCGGGTTCCAGCGACCTCACGAGCACCTGCTTGGAGCGGCTGCGGTCGCGGAACACCGTGATGCCCTTGCAGCCGGTCTCGTAGGCCATCTGGAAGATCTCCGAGACGTCCGCCACCGTGGCCTCGAACGGCAGGTTGACGGTCTTGGAGACCGCGTTGTCCACGTGTTTCTGGAAGGCCGCCTGGACCTGGACGTGCCACTTCGGCTCGATGTGCAGCGCGGTGACGAACAGCCGCGCCATGTCCTCGGGGACGCCCTTGACCTGGGCCAGCGTCGGGCTGGCGGCGAGACGATCCAGCAGGCGGGGGCTCCAGAAGCCGCGATGCCGCGCGGTTTCCTCGAACAGCGGGTTCACCTCGAACAGCCGCGCGCCGTCCAGCACGTGCCGCTCCATGGCCAGGGCGAAGATCGGCTCGATGCCCGAGGAGCACCCCGCCAGAATCGAGAGCGTGCCGGTGGGGGCGACGGTCGTGCGGCAGGCGTTGCGGTACGCGGGCGACTCCGGCCGGTCGTAGAGGCTCCCCGGAAGGTTCGGGAACGGCCCGCGCTCGGTTGCCAGGTCGGCGCTGGCGCGGTCGGCCTCGGCCCGGATGAATCGCATGACCTCCTCCGCCACCGCCAGGGCCTTCGGCGAGTCGTAGCGCACGCCCATCCGGACCAGGAGGTCCGCGAAGCCCATGACCCCGAGGCCGATCTTGCGGTTGCCGTGGACGACGTCGGTGATCTGAGGCAGGGGGTACAGGCTCTGCTGGATGCAGTCGTCCAGAAACCGCACGGCCAGGCGGACGATGGTCTGGAGGTAATCCCAGTCGATGCCGCCTGCGCGGACGACCTTGTTGAGGTTGACGGAGCCCAGGTTGCAGGCCTCGTAAGGCAGGAGGGGCTGCTCGCCGCACGGGTTGGTGCACTCGATGGGGCCGAGGCGGGGCGTGGGGTTGTCGGCGTTGATGCGGTCGAGGAAGATGGCCCCGGGGTCGCCGGTGGCGTGGGCCTGGCGGGTCATGGTTTCCCATATTTGGCGGGCCGGCACGCGGAGCATGGCGCGGCCGCCGTGGGGATTGAGGAGGTCGAACAGGGCGTCCGCGCGGACGGCCTCCATGAACGCGCGGGTGCAGGCGATGGAGATGTTGAAGTTTTCGAGTTCGCCCTCCTCGGTCTTGGCGCGGGAGAACCGCTCGACGTCCGGGTGGTCGCACCGCAGGATGCCCATGTTGGCGCCGCGGCGGAAGCCGCCCTGGCTGATCGCTCCGGTCGCATAGTTGAAGACCTTCATGAAACTGATGGGGCCGGAGGCCTTGCCGCTGGAGGATTCCACGAGGTCGCCGGCGGGCCGGATGCGGCTGAACGAGAAGCCCGTCCCGCCGCCCGATTTGTGGATGATGGCGGCGTACTTGATGGCGTCGAAGATCTTGGCGATGTCGTCCTCCACCGGCAGCACGAAGCAGGCGGCCAGTTGCTGGAGGCGGCGCCCGGCGTTCATCAGCGTGGGCGAATTCGGCAGGAATTCCAGCCGCGCCATCACCCCGTAGAACTGTTCCTCGGCCACGTGCACGTCGTGGGCGGTGCCCCAGTTGATTTCGGCCTGGGCGATGTTGGAGGCGACGCGGCGGAACATGTCTTCGGCCGACTCGGTCGGCTCGCCGCGATCATCCTTTTTCTGGTACCGCCGCCCCAGCACGAGGCGCGCGTTGTCCGAGAGGTCGATCCGCTCGGGGGTTGCGGCATGGAGGATTGGAATTTTCATGGTTCACCCACCATCGATTGCCCATCCCTCATGAATCCTGCGATCGGCTGCACGGCGCCGCCGTCCGCCGCCCGGGGGCGCTATTCCGGGGGATCGCCCTGGCCGGCGTCGGGCGGTAGGGGCTCGTTGTCGGCGGGTGCGTCGGCGGCGAGTCCGCCATCGTCGGCCGGTGGCGCCGGCTGGGTTCGCCCGGTCGAATCTTCGACCTGGTCGATTCCGCCCTGGCCGGTCTCGCCTGCCGGGGCATTGCCCGCGGGGCCGCCGCGAGGCGCCGCATCGCCCGCGCCGGGCGGAGCGTCCTTGGCCGCATCGGGTTCCTTGCGGCCCAGGAGTTCGTCCTCGGAATAGAGGGGGCGGAAGGTCTCGACCTCGGGCACGTGGATGGACTCGAGGATCTGGTCGAACTCGGTCTTTTCGAGTTCCACGTCGTCCATCATGTCGCGGAGGTTCTCGACCTGGCGGGCCGAGGGCCGCCGCGGCCCCTTGCGTCCGAGGGCCTCCCTGGACTTTGCGGCGCCGCGCGGCGTCCGGGGCGCCGCCGGCTCGGCCGCCGGGTCGCGCAGGAACAGGCGGACGTCCTTGAAATCGACCTCCTGCTCGGCGCCGATCCTCCGCTGGCGCACGAGTTCCAGGACCGCCAGGAACATCGTTACGAGGTAGATGCGGCTGTGGCCGCCCGTGAACAGTTGCGAGAAGAGGATGGACCGCTCGGCCTCGATGCGGGCGAGGAGTTGCCGGGCGGCCTCCTCCACGGGCGTGTCGTCATAGACGACCTCCCGTGGCTGGGAGTAGCCGAGCGTCCGGATCACCTGGTCGAAGGCGCTGATGAGGTCCCAGATTTCGACGCCCTTGAGGAGTTCGGCCGGGGCCTCCATTTCGGACTCTTCCGCCAGGAGCGCCAGCAGCCGGTCGTCGAACTGCCTGGGGAACCGGCGGGCCATGTCGCGGCCGCGGTCGTCGAGCAGGGCCGCGGCCTCCTTGAAGCGGCGGTATTCCAGGAGTTGGCGGATGAGGGTCTCGCGGGGGTCCTCCTCCAGTTCATCCTCCTGGCCTTCCTCGGGCGCGGGCGGGCGGGGCAGCACGGCCGCGCTCTTCAGTTCCAGAAGCGTCGCCGCCAGGACGATGAAGTCGCCGGCCAGTTCGATGTCCAGCGACTTCAGCACGTCCAGGTAGGCGATGTACTGGTCGGCGATCCGCGCGATGGGGACGTCGCGGATGTCGACCTCTTCGCGGCGGATGAGGTACAGAAGGAGGTCCATGGGACCGTTGTAAATGTCGAGGTCAACTTTGTACGTCATGCGAATCCTGCCTTCCCCCTGGCGTAAGAGTTCCAAGTTTCAAGTTCCAAGTTCCAAGTGAACGGCCCGTTTACGTTGCCGTTTTCAACTTGGAACTTGGAACCTGGAACTTGGAACTGCCGTCGGCGCCGTTTGATTGGTCATTGGTGCTTGGTCATTGGTCATTCGGCGTCAGAGTTTCCCCAGCCCCGTCAACTCCTTGATTTCGTCCAGCGTTTCGCGTGCCGCGGCCTGCGCCTTGGCGGCCCCTTGTTCCAGGATGGCGTGCAGCGTCTCCGGGTGGGCCTCGAGGTCCGCGCGCTTGGCCCGCGGCTCGGCCAGGAACGCGGTCAGGACCTGGGCCAGGTGCTTCTTACAGTCGGTGCAGCCCCACTTGGAGTTGCGGCACTTGTCGGCCACGCCGTCGTGGGCCGCCGGGTCGAACACCTTGTAGTACTCGCAGACGTTGCAGTCCTCCGGGTGGCCGGGGTCGGCGAGCCGGATCCGCAGCGGGTCGGTGATCATCGACATGACCTTCTGGCGGATCGCCTCCGGCGGGTCGGCCACGTCGATCTGGTTGCCGTAACTCTTGGACATTTTGCGGCGGTCGAGGCCCAGCAGGCGCGGGCTGGCGGTGAGTTTGGCCTGGGGCTCCACGAGGACGTCGCGCCCGACGAGGTTGTTGAAGCGCCGGACGACCTCGCGGGCCAGTTCCAGGTGGGGCAACTGGTCCTCGCCCACCGGCACCAGGTTGGCCTTGTAGAGGGCGATGTCGGCCGTCTGGAGCACCGGGTAGCCCAGGAAGGCGTAATTGTGGATGTCCCTGGACGCCAGTTGCTGCATTTGCTCCTTGTAGGTGGGGTTGCGCTCGAGCCACGAGATGGGCGTATAGGCCGAGAGGATGAGGTGCAGTTCGGCGTGCTCCGGCACGTCGCTCTGGCGGAAGATGACGCTGCGCTGGGGGTCCAGGCCGCACGAGATGAAATCAATCAGGACCTCGCGCGTGTTGGCGGCGATGGGCCCGGGCGCCTCGTACTCGCTCATCAGCGCGTGGTAGTCGGCGATCATGAAGAAGCAGTCGTAGTCGTCCTGGAGCATCCGCCAGTTCCAGAGGGCCCCCACGAGGTTCCCGAGGTGCAGCCGCCCCGTGGGCCGCATGCCGCTCAGGATGCGTTGACGACGGCCGGACGAAGGATTTCCCATGCAACAGGCCTCCCGCTTACTGTCCGAACAGGATCCCCGTTATGCCGGGGCCGGCAAACACCTGCATCAGAAGAATCAGCGGCGCTTCCAGCGGACGGACGCCGGCGTAGCCGAGGAAATCAAAGTGGATGCTGCGGTTCACCAGGATGAAGGCGACCAGCAGGAAGATGCCGTAGCGGCTCAACTCGGCGAACCGCATGGCCAACTCGTCCGGCAGAAGTTGCTTGAGGATGTGCGACCCGTCCAGCGGAAAGATCGGAAGCAGGTTAAACACCGCCAGGCCGAAGTTCAGGAGGCAGCCGTACAGGATCATGATGAAGATGATTCTGCCCACTGGCTCGATGACCAGGATATCGGCCCCGAAGATGCGCAGCGCCAGGGCGCACACGATGCCCATGGCGAAGTTGGCCGCCACGCCGGCGCCGCTGACCAGGATCTCGTCGCGCCGCGGCTTGCCGTAGTTCATCGGGTTGACGGGCACCGGCTTGGCCCAGCCGATGGGGGCGAAGAACAGGCAGATCGTCCCGATGAGGTCCAGGTGGGCCAGCGGGTTCAGCGTCAGGCGGCCGGCGCGCTGCGCCGTATCGTCGCCGCATTTCCACGCCGTCCAGGCGTGCATGAACTCGTGGATCGTCAGTGAGAAAAAGATGACGGGGGCGCGCAGTAGAAGATCTTCGATGTCGAAGTTCACGCGCCGTCTCCCGGAGTCGTGCCCGTGCCGTGATTGCCGGGAACCACTTTAGCGGCTGTTTGCGGACAAGTCAACCTTGCACCGCCACGCGGGCGCCGTGCCATCAGCCCCCGGCCTGCCTGCCGGCAGGCAGGTGAGTTTACCGGGGGCGGCGTGCCGGGGGCTCGCTGCCGCGCGGCCCCCCGTCGATTCACGGCGGGCCGAATAAAGAGTCGCCGTGCCTTCACGGGGGGCAAAATGCGAGCCGCATGGCGCTCGGGCGCCTCGCCCGCGCAAAACACTGGATACCCCGGCCCGCCCGTTTATAATGGCGGTGCCGCCTTCGGAAAAGGGCGTTGTCATGCGTTTCGCCAAGTTGCACGGCGCCGGGAATGACTACATCTACGTCAACGGTTTCGAGGAGCAGGTGCTCGACCCCGCGTCGCTGGCCGTCAGGATGTCGGACCGGCACTTCGGCGTCGGGGCCGACGGCCTCATCCTCGTCCTTCCGCCCCGGAAGGACGGCGACGTCCGCATGCGCATGTTCAACGCCG
>Ga0315279_10006962_pt1 | contig 14116 bp, 13 predicted proteins | sample YL17G06_20_MG_FD_203694 | JGI IMG/M metagenome (GOLD analysis project Ga0315279, IMG submission 203694) | Sediment microbial communities from Yellowstone Lake, YNP, Wyoming, USA - YL17G06_20 | ecosystem: Environmental > Aquatic > Freshwater > Lake > Sediment | place: USA: Wyoming | collected... | reverse complement strand
AACAGGACCAAAAACGATGTGAGCCCATTTTCAGGGATGTGCGTAACCTGTCTTGAAGGGTGCCTTGGTCTGTGCGAGGTTGGGAAATCTGCATACCGTGGATCGGAGGTGATATATCCGCAGCCTTTTGGTCTTGTGACTGCAGCTTCGCAGAAGAACTACCCACTTGACTTTTCACACTTCAATATAAGCGGTACTGCTGTTGGTGCGCATGGCATTGAGCCGGATAGTAATGTGGCAATGTTTCCCAATGTCAGGTTAAATTTAGCGATTGGTTATGACGGTGATATTAAATTAACCGCGCCGATTATCATTCCCGGTCTGGGCTCTACTGATATCGCCAGACGAAATTGGGAGGCGCTCGCCATTGGTGCTGCAATAAGCGGTATAGTGCTCACAGTTGGTGAAAACGTGTGTGGTATGGATGAGGATTCAGAGATAAAAAATGGCAGGATAGTCCGTTCACCTGATATGGAAAATAGGATCAAGCTTTTCATGGACTGGCATGACGGCAACGGTGCCATTGTTGTGCAGTCAAATGTCGAGGACACCAAACTTGGTGTTCTTGAGTACGTCATTGAGAAACTCGGGGTCAAAGCGGTAGAGTTGAAGTGGGGACAGGGTGCCAAGGATATCGGCGGCGAGGTAAAGATATCTGATATCAAAAAGGCACAGTTGTTGAAATCCAGGGGATATATGGTGATCCCGGATCCTGAAGACCCAAAAGTTATTGAGGCTTATGAGAATGGTATGTTTAAGGAGTTCGAACGCCATTCGCGGGTTGGAATGGTGGAACAGAATGAGTTTTTGAGCAGGGTCAGTGAATTACGGAGTGCAGGTGCGAAGTACGTATTCCTTAAGACCGGTGCGTACAGGCCGGCAGATTTGGCAAGGGCGCTCAAGTTTTCATCGCTTGCAAAGATCGATATGCTTACCATCGACGGTGCAGGAGGCGGTACAGGGATGAGCCCGTGGAGGATGATGAACGAGTGGGGGATTCCGACTGTTGAGGTTGAAGCACTGACATATAACTTTGCTGACAGGCTTGCGAAAAAGGGAGAATACGTGCCCTCGATAACAATTGCCGGTGGGTTCATACTGGAGGATCAGATATTTAAGGGGCTTGCGCTTGGCGCACCGTATGTAAAGGCGATCGGCATGGCACGTGGTCCCATTGCTGCCGCGATGGTTGGCAAGACGATAGGAAATAAGATCGAGGGAGGACAGCTTCCAAGCTCCATTAAAAAGTATGGGGAAGGTATCGAGGAGGTATTCATTACATCATCGGCACTTAAGCAGAGGTTTGGCAAGGACTATAACAGGCTGCCAGCAGGTGCGATCGGGCTTTACACTTATGTCCAGCGACTGGCACAGGGCTTGAAGCAGTTGATGTCTGGAACTAGAAAGTTCGCACTCGAATATATTTCAAGGGATGATATATTCGCTCTTACCAGGAAGGCATCTGAGGTTACTGGAATTAATTATGTGATGGATGTCGATAAGGACGAAGTTGACGAGATCTTAGGTTAAATTTCATTGAGTAAATATTCATCAAACATTTAAGGAAAATTCATAATAAATTCAAAATCAGGCTCTATTATTGCGGTATAAAACTTTAAGGGAGTTTAGGAAAATGAAGAAGGTCGCAATAATAACGGGGATCGTTGTTGGTGCACTTGTACTGATTTTGGGAGTAGCGACTGTTGCTTATGCGGTGCCGAGGTTGTATCTGAGCACGGTGGTAGAGGTTATAGTCACCATGGCTGGTTTGGTAGCAGTCAGAATGTTTCCTGTTTTAACAACGTACAGACAGTTGAGCTTAATGGGCAGATAACCGCCGTATCTGAGAATGATAAGCAGATCACCTTTGAGGCCAATGGTAAGGACTACGAACTTTTCAGATGCCCAGTTTACTTGATTCAAAATGATCTTGTGAAAACAGGGGATGAAATATTATCCCGCTCTCTGCATTCAGTAGTTCCGCATCAATATCTGATTTAGGGGGCTATGGAGGTACAGTCTCAACTTTCCACCCTGCCTTTGAACATTCTAGTTGTGGAGGACTGATAAAAGATATTGTCGAGCCTTTTGATATAGTGAAGGCAAGTTCGGAGGATTGCAAGTATCTTTTCTCTGGTTCGATTTCTAACAAGGATGCTTTAGACACACTTTTTTTGTGATTGACGTCAATTATTTTCCCATCCCCCGACAATTATTTTTCACGTTTTTAATATCAATTAATTCACCGCCTCCTTTATTTCATTTTGATGTTTCTGGGCCTGTTCAAGCCTATAGCTCGGCAGGTTTAGCTCTAAGATAACGCAATGATGTATGAGCCTATCTATTGCTGCAGCTGTTATCATTGGGTCTTTAAATATTAGCTCCCATTTTGAGAATGGAAGATTGCTTGTCAGCATGACGCTTCCCCTCTCATACCTCTCAGCTAAAAAAGTGCCATCAAGTAAGCTTTTCACCTTGAGATGAACTTTGGGTGACAACCTTTTCATGTCAAAGGACTCCATGTTCTTGGATAGTGGAAGGCGGGACTCCCTGAGCAGTCTCAACCTTTCGCTGCCTTCTGCCATCACACTCCCGCTCAACAAGTGAGAGTAGATATCCTTCATATGAAATCGATTGGTGTTCGGCTTCCCCTGCGAGCACCTCGTAAGACTCTCTAAATGCTGGAAGGTGGAGCTCTTTTAGTAGTGTATTTAGTCTTTGCCTATCAACGCTTGCATTATTCATGCTTGTACCTTCTCTAAGCTTAAGAAGTCATTGGGGTGAAGCTTCAGTACATAAAGCTTAGCCCAGAGAGGATAAGGCAATCCCCCATTGGAGTACAAACAAACATCCTATTTGACAAAAAGAAAAGGATTAGATATGGGCTTCCATCAAGGATGTCCAAAGAAGATAGAAAGATTTATGAGATACCGAACATCAAAAGATCGCTAACTCCCTATATAATAGAGAAAATGTAGTGCCACAAAATAGCAGATCCATTCTTGTTTTTACTGAAAAGTGCGGAAGTCGGGAAGACTTTGACTAGAAAATAATTTGAGGCAATGATAAGCTTTCGGCTAGATTCTTATTTGAGGAAACACGTAACTATACTACATTTTTATGATTACCTTTTATAATATGCAAAGCTGCGATCCCTCAAAAATCTGCAAATAATGTAAGGACTTTTTATCCGTCCTTACATTATTTTAAATGCCAATACTTTCCCTGTGATACCCGATCACAGACTTCAGGTTACATCACAAAGATAATATCAAAGAAGGTTGGGTTATTGGTTTAATTGCTTCAATTTATTCCAAATCTCTTTTTCGAAGCGCCGGGACGTTCAGCAGTACGTGCCCGTAGCTTTTAAGCAGGCGGAAATCCGGGTCTTTAATATACTCACCGGGCTCTCCAACCTCAATGCCTGCGACTGCTATATCCTTGAATCTGCGTACATTCTCATCGATGCCGAATTCAATGAGCTTTTCGATGTACCAGTTGATGTTAGCGTTTCCTTCACCGATGACACGGTTTGTATGGGCCAGGCCGTTATTGTCCGAAATATGCACATGGATAATCTTCTCTTTGATGCATTCGAAATCGTTAGGTCCCGACCTGAGGATATTGAGATGCCCGATATCTATATTGGCAGCCAAGTTCGGTGCGCCGATTTCTTCAAGCAACATTTTCATTGCCTCAATGCCGTTGCATACATGCAGGGCTTCGGGTTCTAGTTCGAGCGTCACTATAATGTCGTGTTTCAGGCACCAATCACAGTACTCTTTCATTATTGAAACAACGTTTTTTACCGCTTGTTCCCTTGGTAGGTTGAAATCGATATTCCCGACCCCTTTTCCCACCATTACTTGCCTGCCCCCGAGTTCTTTGATGAGCAGGGCAGCAAGCTTCAGCTGCCTCAGGGTGGATTTGGCTTCTTCAGGATCATTGGATGCAAGATTGCCATTTGCGCACGTGACGATGCTCGACGCTTTTACTCCGTACTTCACCATTTCTTTTGCAATTGCTCTTTGTTCTGCCACCGGGAATAGCGCAGGGTTGAATATCCCAAATGCCAGAATGTCGATATAGCCGATGCCAAAGTCGGCTATTCTTTGTATTGAGGCCTTTAGAGGGACTCCTGCAAATTCGTATAAAATTGTACCTACTCCGATTTCCATACATCACCTCCATGAAAAGAAAGTTTATCGCCATAGTTGTCCTTCAAATAAGTTGAATCCACCATGTAAGCTCTTGGTTGCAAAGAATTTAGAATATCTATACCAGCTTCCAACAAAAGTGGAGCCATTTTAATCACAGAACCACAGCTGTGGTGAAACACCTTAGCTTTAGTTTTCGATTTAACAAGATTTAGAAGCTCCTTATAATAAGGCAATATTATCTCTTCATACAATTTCGGTGAAATCACATGTCCTATCTGTATACCAATGTCATCAGCCATCTCGATCATTTGCATGTAATCACCTGCGCTACTTAAATAGGCATCCATGAGACTTAAATAATAATCAGTCAACTTACGTAAAAGTATATGGACAAAACTACGATCAGTCATTAGATCAAATGAAAACTGTTCGTAACCACGAAGCCAGAAGCATGTTTCAAGCAATCCGCTAACAGCATTGGCACCGACTATTGCGTAATCGGTCGAGTTATAAAGGTACTCAGCACGTTCCCTTAGCCCATGTGTTCTGTGAGTATCATATGGGTCTGGAAATTTATAGACCTTACATCATCGGCTGTCTTCGCATCACGAAGCGGATGGTATGTTATTTCACCATAACCGCTAACAACTTTCCTTACAAATCCCATCTCATCGACCCATGAGCCATTAGGTTGCAGAGTCTTTTTATATCTCTCAGTAGACTTAAGAAAAACCCGCCTAAAATCAATATCAAATCTCTGCAAAACTCTCTCATCAAACTCCTCAACCACAAACCAGTCCTGATTAATTCTTTCGTAGTCAACCGGTTCAAGACCCAATGCATTTTTCAAATTAAAATAGGCATTCTGCATCATGGTTGACACTCTTCCGCCCAGGTCAAGTGGTACGCGGTCTGGCTCCTTATGATTAAGTGCTCTCACTACCCTCTCTCGGTGTGATAAAAACAACGTTCTCGCCTTCCTGTTAATAATAGTAGATTTCAAAAAACATATTTATTACCACAATCATAATCAAATCTTTGCTTAAAACAAATGCACGCATAGGTCACGTACATTTTTTGGACTCTGACATATCTTTAACCGGACACAGGCTAATTATAAGTATCACTGGCACAATTTCGTTATAATTTATTAATAGATATGACATCATTTGATTTACGCAATATATCCATTACATTATCACCCTTTTTTAGAAGATAATTTATATATAAGCTTTCCACAATACAAAGTTCTGCGACACGTTTGGAAATAATTTCACCGGTCATATATTTTGAAAATGCTGCTGTGAGAAGCAAAATATCAGATCTTTTTGCTAGCGGAGAAACAGGGAAGTTTGTGACTGCAATAATAACTGAACCGGAATTTTTTGCGGTTTTAACAGTTTCGATTACAGTTTTACTTCTTCCGGAATATGATATTGCAACTAAGGCATCTCCCTTTTTCAGTTGAGAACTGTAAATAAGTTGTATATCCGGATCATGTGAAAACAGAGAATTTTGTCCAATTCGAATAAACCGTTGGTGTGCCTCCATAGCAACAAGAGCTGCATCGCCAATACCGCAAAACATTATTTTATCGGCACCCAGAAGAGCATTTAGTGCTTTTTCATACTCTTTTTTATTAATAATATCAAGCGTATTATTGATGGCTGCGATTGAAGAATCGAAGACCTTTTTTACTATGGTAAAGGGATCATCGGTTTTATTAATTTCTTCATATTCCAGATATTGTTCACTCTTAATGTTTTCAGCGAAATCTGCTTTAAGTTCTGGAAAACCTTTATACCCTAATCTTTTAGCAACTCTTACTATTGTTGCTTCACTGCAACCAGCCATGTCCGAAAATTCATTTATGGTGGAGTTTGCAATTTCTTCTGGTTTATCAAGGATTAAATCTACTGCTTTCTTTTCAGCACTTTTTAGGGTGTCATAAACTGCTTGAATTTTGAGAACACATCTATGTGGTATTTTAGTAATGTTTGCTGTGCTCATATTTACTTTCTTTTTGACTTAGACTTCGGTTAATTGGTAATAATGTGGGATATATACTACGATAAATAGTGAATTTTTCATTATAAATTTTATTTTTTTGTTTATTTGGATAATATGTTTTATCGATATTCACGGTTGTTTTTACGCCTTCATCAACTGACCTGTACAAACTAACTGCAGCCCCTGCAAGGATTGCAGCACCAAGGCAAGCCGCCTCTCTTACTCGCAAGGTGCTAATTATACGATCAAGAATATCTGCTTTTATTTGAAGCCAAAGCGGTGATTTAGCGCCTCCACCGATAGCATTTATTTTTTCTACTTTGATTCCATTTGCCTCAAGCATCTCCATGTTTATTTTGAGTTCATATGTTTGCGATTCAAGTATTGCTCTGACTATATCATGCCTTGTTGTGGACATCGTTAAGCCTATGATAGCTCCCTTTGAATATGTATCGCACCATGGTGTTCCGCTTCCGTTCAAATGGGGCATAAACATGATATTAGAAGGTCCTTCTGGAACTTTTTTTAATATTTTTTCAAATACATCAGTTCCATCTCGTTCCGCTTCAGCAACTTCTGTACTAGCAAAATTATCCCTATACCATTTTAGCAATAACCCACCAATATGATTGAGCGAGAATGTGAAGAACATGCCTTCTTTAGCATATAAATAACAAGGATAGAAGTTATCGTACATTTTATCAGTAAGTATAGGTTGGCTAAAGGCTGACGAAAGAACTTCTGCTGTTCCAGTGGACACTACTCCCTTACCTTCTTCTATTACACCTGCCCCAAGGGCTGCGCATACTTGATCATGGCCACCTGTCACCAACACTGTATTTGAGCTTAGACCAAGTTTGTTCGCTAAGTTTTTATTTATTTCACCGACAATAGTACCTGAAGGTTTTACATCAGACAATAAATTAGTGTCAATGTTAAGTTTATCTAGTATTTTGCGAGACCATTTGCGACTCTTTAAGTCAAACGCCATCGTCCTAGAGGCCATGGTATAGTCAATAACTGGATCAGCTCCTAATTTACCGAGAATATAATCTGCGTAAGTGGTTATCTTCCATGTTTTTTTGTAGATTTCTGGGTGATTTTCTTTGAACCATAGGATTTTCGCCAAAGAATTTATTGGATGAGGCCGCATGCCAGTTAGATGAAATAATTCCTTTGCACCAAAGATCAATTCACATTCATGAACTTGTCTAACTGAACGGTAATCCACTCCTAAGATTGCTTTATGTAAAGCGTTGAAATTTCTGTTTATTGGAATTATAGCATCACCTTGAGCGGATAGACTAAGTGCCCTTATTTTACTTTTCCCACTTTCCTTGATAGCTTTTCTGAGCACCGAGCAGGTTATATTCCAAACACGTTCGGCATCTTGTTCAGCCTTTCCAGTTTCATCGAATTCAATATCATATTCCTGAAAACTATAACTGATAATATTACCATCTGGGTCGAAGACAATTGCTTTACAGCATGTAGTACCCACGTCGAGTCCCACTATATACACTATTACCTCTTTTTATGAAGATGAAAATAATTGAATTATTTTTATTAATACAATAATTTTTTAAGTACAGAGCTTGTCTTGAATTTTCCTAAGATAAAGCAAAATGGATTCATTTACAAAATCTACCATATCATATGTAATAACTGTATCTTTTTTAACATTAGTCTTCATTACACATCCTTTAGCAAGACCTATAGGAAGAAGATTTTCTCTTCTAGCAATATCTGCTTGTTCAATACTTGCTCTATAACAGTATCCGCCAATACCATCAAGTAGCTCTCCAGCTTTAATGTCTCTTTTTGTGATCGCAATACATTCTGAAATTAGTTTTTTCTTAGGATGGCCTGATGATTCACCATAGATAACTGCTTGAGCGACAGAAATTGGTACCTCTATGCTACATAGGTGGTAAGGTCTATATAATAGATAATATGGGCCATGTCCCATATCTCTTTGCACTAGTGCCTCTTTAATTCTTTTATTTTCGGTTTTAATGATAACAAAAACACCAGGATGAACACCTATGGCAAAGTCAACTACTCCTTCGTGATTGAGTATGCCCCCATCTTTTTTGGGACAAAAAATTTTTGTAAGTTCATTAATATTAGATTTCATACCATGCATACCACGTATATCAGGAATTAGCCCTATAGCATTTGAGACAGACGCCATTTCAATTGCAGTTTTTGATCCATCGGTAAATTCACAAAGCATAGCAGCACTCATATTTCTAGCCTTTGATTTTTCTTTTAGCATATCAGGCGTTGCATAGATATTAAGAGGATTATTTTTACCTTTTCCTGCGGCCACAATTGTAAATCCTAAAGTATTTGCAAACCTGCAAAGTTCAATGATTGCAGCGGGTTCATCACCTGCAGCAAGTGTATAGACTACACCAGCATTTTCTGCTAACTGACGAAGAATTGGACCTATTGTAATATCGCACTCGACATTCATCATTATTATGTGTTTTTTATGTTTTATAGCATCTATTGATATGATTGCTCCCATTTCTATTGATCCTGTTGCATCAATGACTGCATCTATTTGGGGAAGGGAAGTAGCAAGATTATAATTAGTTGTTGCAATTTTTTTGTCAGCAAGACGAACTGTTCCAGCTTTATCCAAATCATTTGTGGCTAAGACTTCAAACTTTTTCCTTGAATGAGAATAGCCAATAGTTGCTTTATCCATTGTGGTATCTACTACAACTCCAATATCAATACCTTTCATTTCCCCAATCTGAGCGATAATATCAGTTCCCATTTGCCCTGCGCCTACTATTCCCACAGTTATAGGATTTCCTTGTTTCTCCCTTTCCTTAAGTTTTATGTCGATCTCGTTCATCATTTATTCTCCTTGTCTTCAGGGTTTGATTAATACTTTCAATACATCTCCTGATTCTGCAGCTGCAAATCCTATGTCAATATTCTTAAGAGGAACAATTTTATTAACATATTTTTCGGGTGTAATCTTTCTATCTCGTATTAGCAATAAAGCCAATTTGTGAATCCACGCGGGATATGAAAACGATCCTATAATAGATAATTCATTGTAATGAATAAGGTTACTATTTATCGAGGTCATTGGTTTGAGTTTTGGAAGGCCTCCAAAAAATATCACCTTGCCTCGTTTCCTAACTGACTCAATAGCTTGCTCCTGGGTTGCAGCAATAGGATTAGCACAAATTGCGACATCAGCCCCTAGATTATTAGTGTTTTTTAATACCTCTTCTACAGGATCCTGAGATGCAGCGTCTACTAAGTAGTCTGGGTTAAAACCAGCAGCGATTTTTAGACGTTTCAGTCCTACCATGATTACTTTGGATACACCCCTTGCACGGGCGATCTCAAGGTGCAAACACCCAATAGGACCGTCACCTATTATTAGAACTGTATCACCTAAGCCTGTGTTTATGTTGTGTTGCGCAGCGATAACTGATGAAAGTGGTTCTGAAAGCGTCGCTGCCTCAAAAGATAGCCCTTCGGGCATATGGTGAATGATTCCGTGTGTGAGTATTTCCGCAGGAATACTCACATATTCCGCAAAGCCCCCAGGCCAATGAGTGCCAATCATTCTATGATTTACACAGAGGTTAACAAATCCATGTTCGCAGTAATAGCATTTACCACAGCTTACATCTGGTGCAATTGCAACTTTATTACCAATCTTAAATCTCGTAATTTCATTACCAACTTTTTCTACAACTCCTGATATTTCGTGCCCCATTATTTGATTTGTAATATTGTCTTTAAGACCGAAGTGAAAGTTTCTTATATCTGATCCACAAATACCACATGCTTCTACTTTTACAATGATTCCATCATGATCGCATTTAGGTTTGTCTACTTCTACTATCTGGATATTTCCAATCCCTTTAAATACGGCAGCTTTCATATAATTTCTCCTATTTAGTTTCTTCTAGAAGTCTTTTACCGACTGCTCCTCCAGGATGTATTATTGCAAACTGCTCCTTTGAATATTTCGTTAGATTCATAAGAGCAATACACACGGCGTCAAATACAGCAATAACTGTTATTGTGCTTGTCGTTGCAAGCATGTTAAAAGCATCAGCTTCCTCTTTGACTTGTATTTTCATTAACAGATCGCTATTTTTTGCAAGAACAGAATCTTCATTCTCAGTAACACCAATTATGATCACCTTCTTTATTTTTAAAGAAGGAATAATATTTATTATTTCTTCTGTGTTACCGCCCTTAGAAATGAGGATGACTATATCGTTATTCTGCACGGAACCTAATGCTCCATGGACAGCATCTCCCGGAGAAAGAAAAAAAGAGGGATGTTCTATACAAGATAATGAATGTGCAATCTTTATAGCAGCAGCAGCAGATGTACCAACTCCAGCTGTAATGATCTTTCCTTGACAATCTCTGATTATCTCTATGCATTTAATAAAATCTTCAATGTTTATAGTCTCCATAAGATTATTAATTGATTTTGCTTCAATATTCCAAGTGTGCATCGCATCTTTCCATGCCTTTTTTTTATCCATAATTAATAATCATTCTTTTTTATATTGTATTTGATAAAAAAACATCTAAAAATAAATATTATCCAAGAATTAATCATATGCAACTATTTTTTCATCCCCTTTTTTGTTAATTGAAATTATAATTAACAATATAATAAATTCAATACTATTTATAAATTTTATTTTATCGATAATAAAAATTTATGATCGGTCAATTAAGCTAAAATATGCAAGTATAAGCATACGAAGATGAACAATTTATTGCTTATTCCAGATAAAAAAATATGTATAAATGAATTTTATTATTTATAAAATATAATGAAATATGAAATTTTTTATTGACTTACTCGAATTTTATGCTACGATTAGCTGCGATATTTTGCTAAAGGGGGTGAAGATTAATATAAGGCTAGGAGATTTATTTAGAAATGGATAATGTGATACCAGTTATTCGTTTGCTAAAAAATCGAGAAGAACCTGAATTTAGAATGAGATTTTCAGTATGTATTGAAATACTTTTTACTGAAGTACTATTTCTGGAAAAAATAATACTCTGAAAAGTTCAAGTATTCATTAAAGGAGGAAGAGTGAAAGATACTACTTTTGGGGTAATTATTGGTACCAGAGGATTCTTTAATCCTAAATTAGCTCAAGATGGTCGAAAGGAAATTTTAGCAAGACTGGATAAACTTGGATGTAATTATATAGCATTATCTGAAAATGATACTCAATATGGTGCAGTAGAGACTATTGAGGATGCTAGGAAATGTGCTAGGTTATTTAGAGATAAACATAAAAAAATTGATGGCATAATTGTAAGTCTCCCAAATTTTGGAGATGAAGTAGGAATTGTAAACACTCTTGACATTGCTAAACTTGACGTTCCTATTTTAGTACAAGCTTTTAATGATGATTTAGATAACATGGATATCGAGCATAGAAGGGACTCATTCTGTGGAAAAATTTCAGTATGTAATAATTTGTACCAATATAATATAAAATTTACTAATACCAGTTTACATACTTACCCTATTACAAGTAAAGAATTTAGTGATGATATTGAATTTTTTGCTAAGGTTTGTAGGGTTGTTAGAGGTTTAAAAGAGGCTAGGGTTGCTCAAATAGGAACTAGGCCTACTCCATTTCAAACTGTAAGATATTCTGAGAAGATTCTTCAAAAATCGGGGATAACTGTAGTCCCTGTTGATCTTTCAGAAATAATTGCATATGCAAATGAATTAAGAGATTCAGTTAAAGTAAAGGATAAAGTAGCAGAGATAAAATCTTACGGAAAAGTTCCAGACTATATCAAGGAAGAAAATATAATAAAATCAGCAAAACTTATTCTTAGTGTAGATAAATTTATGATAGATAATGATTGTATAGCGGGGGCTATGCAGTGTTGGTCTTCGATCCAGAAAAACTATGGTTGCGCTGCTTGTCTTCCAATGAGCTTATCTGGAGAAAAAGGAAAACCAATAGCCTGTGAAACAGATGTAACTGGAGCAGTTTCAATGTATGCGTTATACCTAGCATCAGGAAAACCATCAGGATATCTAGATTGGAATAATAATTATTTAAATGAGAAAGATAAGTGTATAAATATTCACTGCTCAAATTATCCTAGTAGTTTTATTGGAAAGGAGTTTGAGATATCGAATCTTGATGTTATTGGAAACACTTTAGGATTTGATTTGTGTTTTGGTGCTTGTAAGGCTCAAATAGCTCCAGGTCCTATGACTTTTGCTAAATTATCTACAGATGATAGTTATGGTAAAACCAAGGTTTATTTTGGTGAAGGTGAATTTACAGACGACACAGTTAAAACTCCTGGTGGCACAGCTGTTTGTAAGATAAATAGATTACAGGAGTTGATGGACTTTATCTGTCAAAATGGCTTTGAACATCATGTAGCTATGAATAGATCTCTTTCTGCAAAGGTTCTTAATGAGGCTTTTGGCAAATATCTTGGGTGGGAAATATACTGGCATAAGTAGTAAATATATTTTTCCAGTAAATTTTATATATTTTGTATTGTTAATTTAATAGGGCTTAACAAAATCGAAGATTTGGAAGGTGGAGGACAATTAAAAAAGAGGTAGTATCGAAACCCTTTATAGATAAGGGTTTCAGAGTTTCGTGAAGGCCACTTTTGTTAAATTAGTGGGTGATTATTATACCAAAGCAATCGGGATCTTCCTTTTGGCTAGATGAAGGGAGAAAAAATAGAAAGGAGGTTTTATGGTAAAAGAAAAATGAGATTTGTTCAGTTATAGTTTAATGCTTGATTGTCTACACACTAAACAAATCTCAAGAGAAATTTTATTAAAAATTGCTGTATAAGTAAAACAATTAAAAGGAGAGTGTAAAAATGAAAAAATCTTTATTATGGTTAGTGGCGGTAGTGTTAAGTGTATCCATGATAACTGCTTTTTCGCTTGCAGGTTGCAAACCAGCAGGAGAAGTTGCAGCAACCACTGAAGCAGCAACCACTGAAGCAGCAACCACTGAAGCAGCAACCACTGCTGCTGAAACCACTGCTGCCAAAGAACTCCCAATGGAAGGTTTGGTAGTTGGTTATTTACCAGGTAGTCTTCAAGATGCTGCTCGTGTAGTGTGGTCCGACAATCTTGAAAAGACAGTCAGAGAAGCAGGGGTTAAGGATTTCATAGTAATTGATTCCGCGCAGGATGTTACAAAGCAGGTAAATGATGGTGAAGATATTCTAGGGATGGGTATAGATATACTGGTAATGAACCCGAACGATGCTGATGCTATGATCCCTGTAGTAGAAAAGGCAAATGATATGGGAATTCCAGTGGTTTGTATTGATAGAGCAACTAATGGTGGAGAAGTTATTAGTACTGTAGGGGGTGATAACTGGCAAATTGGAGAAGAAGCTGCAGCGTTATTAGTAAAGTTACTTAATGGCAAAGGTAAAGTGCTACATATTCAAGGTGTTTTAGGAGCATCTGTAGTATATGAAAGAGGGGAAAGCTTTAGAATGGGACTGAAGAATTATCCAGATATGGAAATTGTAGGAGAACCGTCATCTGATCATTGGACAACAGAAGATGGCCTTGCATTTACAGAGGACGCACTTTCCGCACATCCAGATCTAAGTGCTATTTATACCCATACTGATTCCATTACACTAGGCGCTTTTAATGCAGTGGAAGCTGCAGGTAAGACAGATCATATTATATTCTGTAGCCAAGGTTGGTATGGTGAAATACCTAATATAATGAAGGAGAGAAGAGGAAAAATATATGATTGGGCTTTTAATTGTGCAGCGATTGGTCAAGCGGCTGCAGATGTAGTTATAAAGATTGCCCAAGGAAAAGTAGATATAATTCCAAAAACTGTTTTAGTTCCATGTAAAGTGGTAACTCCTGACAATGTTGATGAGATGTGGGAGAAATATAACCT
>Ga0315279_10006961_pt1 | contig 14116 bp, 8 predicted proteins | sample YL17G06_20_MG_FD_203694 | JGI IMG/M metagenome (GOLD analysis project Ga0315279, IMG submission 203694) | Sediment microbial communities from Yellowstone Lake, YNP, Wyoming, USA - YL17G06_20 | ecosystem: Environmental > Aquatic > Freshwater > Lake > Sediment | place: USA: Wyoming | collected... | reverse complement strand
GAACGTCCGAACATTGAACCTTTCCCCGCTATTTCTGGTAGATCGGAAGGTAGTTGTAGGGCAACTGGAGGATGATGGTGGCAATGGCCGTCCCGTACGTCGTGCCGACCTGGTCTCCGTTCCAGCTTCCGTCGGGGCTCTGCATCTTCTGGAGCCGCTGGCTCATGTTCGGGTAGTAATCCGTCCAGTCCTTGCCTCCCCGCTGATACCACGCCTGGGCAAGGTAGAAGTGCGTGTAGAAATAGTGCCCGCCCCAGGACGAAGACTCCGTGTTTACCTGCCCGCGGACGTAGTTGACGAGCTTCTCGACCATCTCCGCCTCGGCCCCGGCCCCGCCGGTCTGGCGGTCGTAGACCCCCGCGGCGTAGAAGCACGCGATGGCGGCCGCGGAAATCGCCGGGCGCGACGAGCCCCGGCTCTGGGCGGAATAGCATATCCCGCCGTCAGCGCCCTGGCAGTACTTCAGGTACGCCACGGCCCGGTCGATGGTGGACTTGGGCACCTTTATCCCCGCGTTGCGGCACGCCCGCAAGGCCTGAAGCTGCGTTACGGTCACCGAACCCTCGTCGCCCTTGCTATCCGGCGTGTAAATCCACCCGCCGGCGTTGTTGTTCTGCTTGCCAAGGTCCGACTGCGAGCCGACGGTGACCGCCACGGCCTTGTCCAGCACCTCGCGGAGATCCTTGCTGGTCTCGTGATCGAGCTCCGTGCCGTAGCACTGGGCCAGGAAAAGCAACGCGAAACCGTGCCCGTGCATGCTCCGGCTTTCGCCGCCTGGGCCGGGGATCAGCCCGTCGTTGTGGCTCTTGGCGGTGCGAATCAGATAGTTCATGGCCTTGGCTACGTTGCGACTGTAGGGCCCGGTATCGGCCGTCGAGCCGCCGGCCATCAGCGACAGGCCAGCCAGTGCGGTCATCGCGGCCGGATAGCTTCCGTAACCGCCGCTGTTGAGCCAGCTCCCGTCGGCGCGTTGGGTCTTGACGAGGTAGTTGAGCCCATTGTCGATGCACTGGACGGTTTTGGCGTCCATCATCTCCGGCAGCGTCGGCCCGGGCGGCTCGGCCCTGGCGGCGTGCGGGATCGCAAGGCACAGCGCCGCGGCCAGGCACGCCGCCAAAGGCGGCTGCCAACGCCCGCGCCGCGCCGCCGCGCCCGCATTGAGCATTGAACATTGAACATTCCGACATTCGCGGGCAAAACCCGCGCGGCTATTTCTCGCCATTTACGCTCACTCCTTCGCCCGTCTCGACGACAAGCCGGCCGTTGGTCATTACCGGCGGGCCCATGGACTGGCGCCGGTACTGATCCTTGGCGCCGGCTCCGGCGCCCAGGTCGATCTTCTGGACGTCCTGTCCGGTCTGCGACTCGATAACATGCACGTAGCAGCTCTGGCCGGGCTGGCCGTGCCTGGCTGAGACGGCCACGTGGTCTCGCCCCACCACCATGGGCAGCACGTTGGGGTAGGACATCGCCGTGTTCTCGATGTCCCTGCTCCAGAGCCGCTTGCCATCGGCAAGGTTGAACTTCTGGAGGCTCAGTCCGCGGGCATGGGTCATTTGCCCGTATTGGCCCCGTCGCGGCATGTTCAGCCCGGCCGCACAAAGCATGTAGAGCTGCCCGCGATCGAAGGCCGCCTCGATGGCGATGCCCGGCGAGCCCTCGATCAGCCCGGTCACCAGCGACACCAGCTTGCGCCCGCCGCCGGGTATGCTCAGCACGTCCACGGGCCCGCCGGAGGAGTCGCGCGCCACTGCCAGCATGTCGCCGGTGGCGCCGACGATGCCGGGATTCCTGTTGGCGTCGTAACTGACCTTCCAGATCGGCCTGTCGACGCTCTCGGCCTCGCGGGCCGTCAACTCGCCGTCGATCATCATCAGCAGGATCCCGTCCTCCGTCATGGCGACGTCGGAGGCCTGCTTGCCGGACCAGCTTCCGACGACCCGGCCCTGTCGCGAGAGGCTCAAGGCCGTCACGGTCCTGCCGGCGTCGGTGCGGAACAGGACCAGCCCGCCGCCTATGAGGGGCGGGCCCAGAGGCAGGCGGCTTCGCCCGCCGGTGAGGTTGTTCTCCCACAGTTTCTTGCCGTTGGCCAAGTCCAGGCAGACAACCTTTCCGGCGATGTCTGCCAGCACCAGCACGCCCTGTCCGGCGCCCATGCAGTAGAACGAGCCGAGTCCGACGTCTCGGCCGGCGTACTCGGCGTTCCAGCGGGTCTTACCGTTATTGACGTCGATTCCTCTGGCGATTTTTCGGTCGGCGACGACAAGTATCCGCCTGTCGCGGCTCAGCGCGCCCATGAGACTCATGCCCGGGGGCAAAGCGACGTGGCGTTCGGCGCCGGTCCGTTCGACCCCCGCGGGGGTTTTCCACTCGGCCTCGCCGCGGTCTTGGGCGACGTTGAGCATGATCGCGTCGCCCTCGCAGATCATCGCGAGGCGGTCGTCCACGCGCAGCGGGCGGTAGTCCTGGTCGAACAGTATGTTCGCGGACTCGCCCTTTATGGTGAACTTCTCGACCAGCGGCGGGCGGATGATGCTCACGTCGGCCAGAGGCCGGTCCGACATGTCGCCCTGGCCGGACTCGATCTGCTTGAGCACGTCGCCGAGTGTGCCATGGATGTCGGCGAACGACACGTCAGTCTGGCCGTCGCATTTCCGCAGGTCCGCGATGACGTTGCGGGCCGAAGTGTACCACCGTCCCCGCGTGTAGATGACCGCCAGGGCGGCCCCGGCCGAGACGCGAAGCGAGCTGTCGGCACGGCGGAACACCCGGTCGAGCTGCCGGCAGGCGTTGGCCAGATCGACCTGCCCGGAGTTGGGGTCCTTCCTGGATTTGAGATACTCGGCCTCGGCGCAGTAGAACAGGGAATTGTCCGCCCAGGCGCTGGCGGGCCAGCGCTTCTCGACGGCAAGGATTCGCTGCGGGCTGCCCTCGGCTCGTGCGGCGTCGAGTTCGGCCTTGGCCAGGGCGTCGAACTGCTCGTAGCAGCCCCGCCCGTATACCTCGATGAGCTTGTGGATGTAGTCGCCGGCTATCTTCTTGCCCGGCTGGGTCAACTCTCCCTGGCTGAATCGGACGCTGTCGTCGGCGCGCGGGCCGATGTCCACGTCAACGAGGTCCTCGTCGCCGTACTTTTCGGCGATTTCCTGGGCGATCGCGGCGGCCTGGGCGTACTGCCCGCGGCGTTCGAGGTACTTGGCCATCCGCAGCTTCATGTGGGCCTTTTCCTGGACTGTGGAGGCGACGGCGTCGGCCAGGTCGAACATCCGCTTCATCTCGTCGTCGCCGGCGGCGTGGTTGCCCAGCGCCACGTAGGTCCGGTAGAGCAGGTGCGGCAACTGCGAGGCGATCCGTTCGTCATGCCGTTCTTCGGCGAGCTTGCGGCAGGCCAGCAGGCCCTCCAGGGCCTGGCTGAAGCGCTTGGCGTCGAATGCCAACTGGGCCCGCTGGAACAGCAGCGGCGCGCGCAGCTCGGGCGGGCCCTGCTCGATCCGCCGGGTCAGTTCGGCATGGGCCAGGTCGTAGCTGAAGTACGTGCAGACGCCCAGCATCGAACTGGCCATCAGCTTGCCGTCGACGCTGACGAGGTTGCCCAGCATGCCGTTGGCCTTGGCAAGCTCCATGGTGCTGACCGCGTACGTCTTGAGGTCCATCGAATATATCTTGCCCAGCGAACTTGCCAGCACCCGCCCAGGAGTCACGGCGGGCCGGCCGAAAACGTTGTCCGCGTCCTTGCCTGGCCCGGCGCCGTTCAACTGGTCGCCGTCGGAGATGCGGTACACGAGCAGCCCCTGCCCGCTGAGAAGGACCCTGTCAGCGTCGATGGCCGTCAGGTCAAACTGGCTCCGCCGGTTCTTGGACCACTTGATCCGCCCCGTCTGGGCGTCCAGGGCCAGGACCGAGTCGCTGTCGGCGGGCAGGCAGACCACCAGCCCGCGAGAGACTATCACCGGGTTGCCCGGCATCCACACCGGCATCTGCCCGGAATAATAAGCCGACCGCATGGACCTTTGTGACGCGACGTTGATCCTGCTTTCGTACTGGTAGCCCCAGATGGGCTCGCCGGTCTCGGCGTCCATCGCAGCGATTGCGCCGGCATTGGTCGTGACGTACACCCTGCCGTCGGCCACGGCCGGGGGACTGCCTATCGCCAACCGGGCCTCGGCGCCGAGTTGGTAAGACATCCCCCCCGCCATGGCCGGGGCCTGGGCTATCTGGCACCGCCAGATCAGCTTGCCCGTCTCGGCATCCAGGCAAACCAGCACGTATGCTTCCAGGTAATGCACGACCGTGTACAGACGGCCGGAATAGTACGTGGGCGCCGTCAGGAACATCCCGCCGCGCAGCACGTCGCTGTCGCCGCTGCCGCGCCCCACGCTCCAGATCACCATGCACTGGCCCTTGACGCTCACGGCCGCCATGCGCGAGCCCTCGTCGAGGTCCGCCACCGCCACCGCCCGCTGGCGGATGAAGCGGAGATTGTTGTTGTTCGGCAGGAAGTCGTAGACGGTGAACAGCTTGCCGCCGCCGATGGTCATGGCGTATCGCCCGTTGTCGCCGATGTACTGGTAGCCCCCGCCGTAATAGACGCCCACGTTCGGCAACTTGTTGAGCTTGCGGACCATCGGCAGCGACACCGACTCCCAGGCCTCGCCCAGGGTCAGCATGTCCAGCGACACGATGTGCTCCTCGCTGCGGATGAATACCCGTCCGTCCGCCACCACGGGGTGGAGCATCGCCGGCAGGACGACTTCCGAGCCGCCGGCCTTGGAGGTGCCGCTGTTGATCGAGGTCCGCATTTGCAGATGCCCGTCGCGAAGGCGAACGACGCGCCGGGCGGGCTGGCCGCTGCCTTCGTACACCCTCATTGACGGACCCGAAAGGTACATCGCCCCGCCCGCCTGGAGCCTGCTGGTCAGGTCGTCGCCGGCAAGGTCCTCCGGCTTCTGGGTGGGCCACTGCCCCTGCGGGGCCAGCACGACGTCGCACTCGCTCATCGGCCCGAGCCCGTCGGGCAGGCCGCCCAGCCCAGGCCACCCGGCCAAACCGCCGGGGCCCTTGTCCGAGGCCGATGGGCCGAGCTTTGCCACCCGGTCGAGAAACGCCACGAGGTTCTCGCTTGCCCCGCCCATGTCGGCACATACGTTGGAGTAGTCCTTGCGGACCTCTTCGCCGGCCAGCCGGGCCTCCTCGGCCTGCCCGGCCAGGCTCAGCGCGGCGGCTACGCGGGCCAGTATCGCCCCCCGCCTGGGCCCCGCCTCCGTGCCGGAAAGCAGTTGCCGCCAGCAGGCCGCCGCCTGCGCGAAGCCCGCGCGGTCGAAATACACCTCCCCCAGCGTCTCCAGGGCCTTGGGGCCCCAGGTGGTATGCAGGTATCGCTCGCCCAGGCGGCGGAGGTCCAGTTCCGGCGAGCCCGAGGCCATCGCCTCGTCGTAGAGCCGTTTGGCCTGAGGGTCGTAGAGCGCGCGGTAGAGGTTGAGCCCCTTGTCGCCCATCGCCCCGACCAACTCGTTGGCCTTTATCCGCATCGAGACGAAGCGGTTGGGGCCCTCGGCGTAGAAGCCGCTCTCGGGGCGCTGGATCAGGGCCTGGAGGATCTGGATGGCCTGGTCGTACTTGCCGGCCTTGATCTCCTCGGCCGCGGTGCGGAGATAGCCGCCCATTTCATCATCGACGTGCATCAGCGGCGGCGGGCCTGACAACGGCGAGGCCTGGCTGTTGCGGTGGAGCAAGGCCAGGATGGCCGGGGCCTGTTGGACAGCCGCGTTGGCCGCGGGGGCATTATTGGGCTTCCCGGCCGCCCACGCGCCGCCGGCCGCCGCCGCGGCCAGACACACACCCGCCGCAACCCAGGCGCGCACACGCGGCGTTGCGTCGAGCCGCGTGCGCCGTAAGCATCTGGTGTCGCGCATATTCAACATTCCCGCCAGCCCCTCATGTGCCGGCCTGTTGCGTTCGCGGAAAGCCAACTCACGCCTCTTCTGCCCGCAGAGGCTGCGGCAATGTGGATTATACTTCACGCCGGGCCTTTTACCCAAGCTTTTTCCCTGTCCCGCGCCACGCCGGACGGCGCCGCGACCGCCACGGGACGCATCGGCGCTGCTGGCCTTTTGACGAACAAGCCCGCCCGCCGGTTCCCGCAAAGTCTCATAATGTCCACCAGTTCCTCGCGACGCAGACGAAAGGGTTGATCGGCGCTGCTGGCGCCGCGAAAAGAAGGCCTAGGCTAACAGAGGCGCGGCCTCGGCCATCGCCGCGTCCGCGTTCAAGCCTTGTCCAGCACCTCGATGGCGGGCATGGGCTTGCCTTCGAGGTAGGTCAGCGAGGCCCCGCCGCCGGTGGACACGTGGGTCATTCGATCGGCCAGGCCCATCTGCTCGACCGCCGCGGCGGAGTCCCCGCCGCCGATCACGCTGACGGCCCCGCCGTCAGTGGCCTTTGCCACGGCCTCGGCGATTGCCTTTGTGCCCGTCGCGTAGGCCGGACGCTCGAAGACGCCCATCGGACCGTTCCACACGATGGTCTTGCTGGCGCCAATGGCCTTGCCGAACGCCGCGACGGTCTTTGGGCCGATGTCCATGCCCATCAGGTCGTCGGGGATGTTCACTTCCGCGACGGCCTTTGCGGCGTCGCTGGCAAACTCCGTCGCACCGACGTGGTCGCACGGCAGGTGGATCTTCCCGCCGGCCTTGCCCAGCAGCTTCTTCATCTCCTCGACCTGGTCGGCCTCGACGAGGCTCTTGCCGATCTTCACGCCCTTGGCCGCCAGAAGCGTGTACGCCATCGCCCCGCCTATGAGGATGTTGTCCACCTTGCCCAGCAGGCTGGCGATGAGCTTGATCTTGTCGGAGACCTTCACCCCGCCCAGGATGGCCGTGAAAGGCCTGGCCGGCTTGGCGACCGCCTCGGCGAGGTATCGGATCTCCTTTTCGACAAGGTATCCCGCGACGGCCGGGCCGCCCTTGGCCTGGATCGCCTTGGCAACCCCGTACATGCTGGCGTGCTTGCGGTGGCACGTGCCGAAGGCGTCGTTGACGTACACGTCGCCAAGGCCCGCCAGGGCCGCCACAAAGGCGTCGAGCTTGGCCTGCTGCTCGCCCGTCAGCTTGCCGTCGGGGTTCTTCTTGGCCTTGTCGGTAATCGTCTCGCCAGCGACGAAACGCACGTTCTCCAGCATGAGGACGTCGCCGGCCTTCATGGCGGCGACCATCTTCTGGGCCTCCGGGCCTACGACTTCCTTTGGGCCGAGCTTGACGGGCCTGCCCAGCAGTTGGGCCAGCCTCTTGGCCGCGGGCTCGATGCTGAACTCGGCCTCGAAGCCCTTGCCCTCGGGCCGGCCGAGGTGGCTCATAAGGATCACCCTCGCGCCGCCCTCGACGGCCTTCTTGATCGAAGGCAAGGCCGCGACGATGCGATTGTCGTCGGTCACCTTCCCGTCGGCCAGAGGCACGTTGAAGTCCACCCGAATCAGAACGCGTTTGCCCTTTACGTCGATGTCCGCGATTGTCTTGGTAGCCATGTTTTGCTCTCGCTTGTTCCTTCTTTACTCGGTGTTACGGGTTGCGGCCCATTTCCGCATGTCGCCGGGAGATTACCCGATCCGCCCCGGCAAGTCCAGCGTGTGGCGGCTTGGCGGCCCGCAAAGCTGGCATCGACCAAGGAGAATCGCTATGCTTCAATTCAGCGCCATTGGGCAAAGCCCCGCCAGCGGGGCCCAAGATGAGACCGCTGAGTACGTGCGAAGCGAACAGGCCGGGACAGAACCGAGTCCCGGGTTCCAGGTTCCGCCGTTGGCTGTTCCTGGCTACTGGCTACTGGCTACAGACTACCAGGCACATGACAGGACCCGACGACAAAACACGGGTGCGAGACCTTCAGAAGGTCCTTGAAATAAGCCGTGCCCTGACGGCCGCCAGGGACCTCGACGAGTTGCTCGGGCTGATCCTCGACCGGAGCATGGAGCTTCTGGAGGCCGAGCGGGCGACGGTGTTTCTGTACGACCCTGCCCGTGACGAGCTCACCAGCCGCATCGCCAGGCAGTCGGGGGAAATCCGAATGCCGGCCGGGCAGGGCATCGCGGGTGCGTGCGTCCGCGAGCGGGCGGTTGTCAACGTGCCCGACGCCTACGCCGACGAGCGGTTCAACGCGGACTTCGACCGCCGCGGCGGGTTCCACACGCGGAACCTTCTGGCGCTTCCGCTGTGGGGCTGCACGGGCGACCTTGTGGGTGTGCTGGAGATCATCAACAAGCGCGGCGGCGGCTTTGGGCCTTACGACATCTCTCTGGCCGAGACGCTCGCGGCCCAGGCGGGCGTGGTGATCCAGCGGGCCAGGCTGCTCGATCAGTACGTGCAGAAGCAGCGGATGCAGCGCAGCCTGGAGATCGCCCGCGAGATTCAGCGCGGCCTGCTGCCGAAGGGCGACCCCGTGGTTGCGGGCTTCGACATTGCCGGCTTCAGCGTGGCCGCCGACGAGACCGGGGGCGACATTTACGACTTCCTGCCGCTGTCCGGCGGCCGGCTGGCGGTCGTCGTCGCCGACGCATCAGGCCACGGCATCGGCCCGGCCCTGGTCATCGCCGAGACCCGCGCCATGCTCCGCGCCCTGGCCGGAAAGGCCTGCGACGTGCCGGCGGTCATGTCGGCCGTCAACGACCTGCTCTCGCAGGACCTCGGCGACGAGCGTTTCGTGACGTGCTTCCTGGGCGTGCTCGACCCCGCCAGTGGCCAACTTGCCTTCGCCTCCGCCGGGCACGGGCCGATCCTCTTCTACGACAGCCGGGCCGGCACATTCGAGGAACTGCCCGCCACCACCGTGCCGCTGGGGATCTTCGGCGGCGTCAGCTTCGACGGGGTCGTCGCCCGAACGCTGCGCAAAGGAGACTTCGCCGCCATCGTGACCGACGGCCTGTTCGAGGCCACGCCGGGCATGCCTGAGCTCGACGGCGCCGGCGAGCAGTTCGGCGTCCCGCGGATACTCGACCTGCTTGGCGCCGCCGGCGGCCTGCCCGCACGCGAGATGATCGCCCGCCTCCACAAAGCCGTCGCCGACTGGTCCGCCGGCGGGCCACAGGCCGACGACATGACCGCCGTCATCATCCGGAAACTGTGAGGAGAAGAAGGTAATAGGTAACACGAGTGCGGGCAGCCGTCTCAAAGTCGTACAACGATTCAGTTGAATTACTCGCAACGCAAACGGACCGCCTTGTCAGGCCCGAAGGGCCGGCAGCGCATAGCCGGGGGTGACCGATAGGGAACCCCCGGAATAGAATCCCATAAGATAACGAGCCCCGTAGGGGCGACAGCGAGCCAGCCAGGGCATGCGTCGCCGATTCGCCATCGCCCCGTCGGGGCTCTGGATAGAAAGGGCATTGTTCCGGGGGTTCGCGAGTGCGCTCACCCCCGGCTATGCGCTGCCGGCCCTTCGGGCCTCAAACTTACTCCATTGCATCCGGCGGTTCGGTCGGCATGATAGTGGCATGAGTCAGCAACGCGACAACCCGCTGAGCGTCCTGGCGATCCGGGAGCGACTTGCGCGATTGCCCGGCGGGGCCATTCGCGTCGCGGCGCCGGCGAAGATCAACCTGGACCTGCTCGTGGGCCCGCGCCGCTCGGATGGCTATCACCCGCTGGACTCCCTCGTCGCCAAGGTCTCGCTCTACGACGAAATCACCCTTACCCCGCGGGATGACGGGCAGCTCACGCTTTCGTGCGGCGACGCCGATTGCGGACCTGGCGAGATGAACCTCGCCTATCGCGCCGCAAAGCTGCTGGCCGACGAGATGGGCAAGAACCGCGACCTCGCCGATGGCGTGGACATCGCCCTTGTGAAGCACATTCCGCCGGGCAAGGGCCTTGGCGGGGGCTCATCCGATGCCGCGGCCGTGCTCTTGGCGATGAATGAATTGTGGGGTCTCTGCTGGTCAGTCGGTACGCTGGCCCAGCTTGCCGCGACGCTCGGCAGCGACGTGCCAATCTTCCTTGGTCCCCCGGCCGCACGAATGACCGGACGAGGCGAGAAACTCCAGCCACTGGCCGTGCACGGCTTCGCCGCCGTGCTGCACATGCCGGACTTCGCCTGCGCCACCGCCGACGTGTACCGGGCTTTGGACTCCCTGCCGGGCGCGGGCCGCCCGATGGCCAGGCGCGAGGCGATCGACCTTGCCGCCGCGCCGCCCAGCGCGTGGCGCGCCAGCCTGGCCAACGACCTGACTGCCGCCGCCGAGGCCGTCAGCGATCAACTGCGCCAAACGCTGGGTCTCCTCCGCGCCTGCGCCGCCGCGCCGGTACACATGACCGGCAGCGGCAGCGCGATGTTCATAATCTGCGATGATGTAGACGAGGCCCAGGCCGTCGCCCGCCGCCTGCCGCCCGACCTGCCAGGCCAAACAGTGATCGTCCTGCCGAACCCGTGGTGACGGGCGACAAGGCGCCCCCGGCGAATTGGTTGGACCATGGTCCGCCGGCTGCACTTTTTGTGGGGTGTTTTCGGGCAGAGGCTTGACCGGCTCGTCGGCGTATGCTAAAAGATATGTCTTGGCACTGGCCAGAGATTTGACAACCGGATAGTCGCCGGCCTGGACGAAGCGGGCCGGCAGAATCCCAATCGGGGCTGTGGCGCAGTTGGGAGCGCGCCTGCATGGCATGCAGGAGGTCAAGGGTTCAACTCCCTTCAGCTCCAGTCTTCGTTCGCCCCATTGGGGCGAACTTCGTCTCGGCAAGCCGGGTTGCCCGCCACGTTGCAGCCGCGGGCGAACTCTCCCCTCCCATCTTCCTCCATGCGTTTTCGACCCGCCATCAGGCCGCTCACTCGTTAGAATGCCCGCATGCCCGAACCGGTGCGTTGGCAAGATCGTCTCACGCGTGCCCTGGCGGAAGTCCTCCGCCAGTCGCTGCGGACCGCCTTCGACCTGTTCAAGGTCATCATTCCGATCATCATCCTTATCCGTGTGCTGGAGCAGCTTGGCGTGATCAAGTACCTGGGCATCGCCCTGGCGCCGGTGATGGAGCTTGTGGGCCTGCCGGGCCAGACCGGCCTGGTCTGGGCGACCACGATGGTCACGAATCTTTACGGCGGTGCGGCGGCGTTCGTTTCGCTCCACCTGCCCGTGCCCATGACCGCCGCCCAGGCCACCGTGCTGACGACGATGATGCTCATTGCCCACGGCCTGCCGGTGGAGCTGCGGATCGCCCAGAAGGCGGGCACGAGGTTCCGCGTCATGGCCGTGCTGCGCGTCGGCGGGGCCTTCCTGGCAGGGTTCTCGCTGAACCATTTCTACCGGGCCATGGGCTGGCTTCAAGAAGACAATATCGCGGTCTTCCACGGCCCGCTGGACACCTCCTGGGCGGCCTGGCTCCGGGGCAAGGGCATCTTCCTGCTGGAGGTCATGGCGATCATCTTCGCCCTGATGCTGCTGATCCGGGCGCTCAAGGCCGTCGGCGTGATGGACCTGCTGGCCAGGCTCATGGAGCCCGGCCTGCGACTGCTCGGCATGAGCCGCGGCGCGGCCCCGGTGACGGTCATCGGCATGACGATGGGCCTGACCTACGGCGGGGGGATCATCATCCAGGAGGCGCGTTCGGGCATCCTCGGCAAGCGGGATGTGTTCTTCTCGCTGGCCCTGATGGGCCTGACCCACAGCCTCATCGAGGACACGCTCCTGATGATGATGCTCGGCGGGCGCCTGTCGGGCGTTCTCGTGTGGCGCGTGGCCTTCTCGCTGCTGGTGATCTTCACGCTGGTCCGCCTGCTGGGACGCCTGCCGGACAAGACATTCGAAAAGTACCTCTGCCGGCCGGTGACGGAAAAGGATTACCGCAGAGACGCAGCCCGAAGGGCCCTGCGGGAGGCACAGAGGTAAAGAACAGTAAAAATGGTTAGCGTCCCCAATGGCCCGTAGTTAAGGCTTCGAGCCTCCCGTCAGCAGGCCTGAAGGGCCAGGATATAGTAGCCCAGGGCAACGCCCTGGGTATCAGACGCCAACATATGACCAAAGCCCTGAAGGGGCGCAATAGCCGGCCGCAGAGGTGTTTATATCGCCCTTACAGGGCTCGTTTCGTAAAGAACCCGCACACCCAGGGCGTTGCCCTGGGCTACCATATCACAGCCCTTCAGGCTGAAAAGCTCGAGCCAACAGCCTTATCTTCGGGCCATTACACACGGTTACCGTTTTTTGCTCCTAGCGTTCCGTCTGAGTCCCGAGATCAAGAGGTGCTAAGAGAATCAACAGCGAGCGATTGGCGGTTCTTCTTTGCCATCTTACTCTCATTCAATAGCCATCCTACTGACATGGAGTCGCCCCTGTGGGTCTTGGCCGAACAGAAGCAACACGTATCTGAGTTTCTTAGGTGCTTCAATCAGCCGGCGGACCCCGTCGTCCGAGATGGGTCCGAACCATTCGTTCCCACTTAGTCCCGCAGGGACGTTTGCCAATAGCCACGGGCGCCAGCCCGTGGATCGCGAAAGTCAGGCAAGGAGCCCCCCTCGGGGGCCTAAGGCCAGCGGGGCGATTGATGTCGTCAATCGCCCCGCGGGGCTCAGAATCAATGAACGCACAGTCCACGGGCTGGCGCCCGTGGCTACTGGCAATCGCCCTACCGGGCTCAATAAGGATTTGCCAGGATTTGTCCCCTCACACGAAAAGCGCCTTGTCCGCGGCGCAAGCCTAGTCGTCCGGCGCGACGGGGAGAGCGTTGATCTGTTTGAGCGACCGGCCCGCGCTTTGGCGCACGGCCGGATGGTTGTCCCGCAGGCAGCCCTTCAAGGCGTCCCTGGCCGACGCCGCCGCCGGGCCTACGCTTGCAGCCGCGGCAGAGGTGCCGAGATAGAAGACCCACTGAAAGCCCGCGTATTTCCAGATCAGCATCCCCCGCCTCCGGTGCGGCGCGTACACATCCAGGTGCGCCGAGCCCACGAGCGGATCGCGGCGCTTCGGTTTTGGCCGGCTCAGACGGCACGGAAGGCCGACCGCACCGGCCTGCTGCCGATGCGGTTGGGATGACGGATCGGTCCGGGCAGTTTCTACCGGCCGGTGATCTGGCGGATGGCGTTCTCCGCCGAGGCTTGCACCGGCCTTTGGGGGTCCTTGGTCAGTTGGGTAAGTTTCATGACGGCCGCACCGGCCGCGGGCCCGATCCTGCCCAGAGCCCAGGCGGCACGGGCGCGGTTCTCACGAAGGGGCGAGTCGAGCTGGGTCATCAGGGCGCTGACGGAATCGGACGCCTGCGGGCCCATTCTGCCCAGGGCCTCGCAGGCCCACCAGGCGTCCTTGGGATCGCCGCTGCGAAGCATCTCGATGAACTTGTTCTTGGCGGGCACGGCGTCCGGCCCGATCTTGCTCAGCGCCAGGGCGGCCTTGTGACGCACGCCCGAGTTGGTGTCGTTGAGGGACTCCGTCAGCGCGGGCACCACCTTCGGTCGCTGGGCCGGCGGGACCTGGCTGAGCGGCACGGCCGCCGCCTCGCGGACCTCCGGACGTTCGTCCTTCAGCGCCGTCAGCAGGGCCGGTATCGCCGAGACCAGTTCCGCGGGGCTGGCCTTGCCGAGTTCTTCGGCCGCCCTTGCCCGCACCTGGGGCGTTTCCGACTTGAGGTTCTCCTTCTGGCGCTCCGCGTGGCTTTCGCTCTTGCCGCCGCAGCCGGCCGACAGGGCGGTCGCCGCAATGCAAACCAAAACGAGGCAGTGCCGAATCATGTACGGTTATCCCAACGAACCAGAGTTATTGTAGTGCCATGACCTCACCTGTTCGGCTGCCACAGACCTGGCCGAATGTCGTACTGCTCGGGAGTCAGCAGCCTGACCGACCCGTCCATGAACAGGGCGTTGCTCTTGCCGTAATGTCTTTTGGCTATGTAGTTTACCCACGTGGGGTCGTTTATGTTAATCATGTCGCGGTCGTATTCGACGATGTAGATCTGCTCGGGCCTGGCACTGGGGGAAGCGCCCACCAGCATGTTCATGCCGTAGCTTGCCACGCCGCCAGGCACGGTCAGGATGCGGGTTTCCTCGCCGGGGCTCGTTGAAACCCATGTATTGATCGTAAACGTGTGTTTGTCGGCGCCTATGGTCACGTTTTCCGCGCCGTTTTCATAACCGCGGGCGCCAACCCCGGTTTCGT
>Ga0315279_10006960_pt1 | contig 14116 bp, 11 predicted proteins | sample YL17G06_20_MG_FD_203694 | JGI IMG/M metagenome (GOLD analysis project Ga0315279, IMG submission 203694) | Sediment microbial communities from Yellowstone Lake, YNP, Wyoming, USA - YL17G06_20 | ecosystem: Environmental > Aquatic > Freshwater > Lake > Sediment | place: USA: Wyoming | collected... | reverse complement strand
CACGCATGCCTGACAGAATTCTTTATGCACGTCCAGTCCTATGTATAGCATGGTCTTTCGCCTCCATCGTTGTGGCAACTACGATATTGGCGAGGGACCTCTTCAACACACCAATCCTTATCTCCTGCCGATGGGATGACCGGGGGAGGAGTGAGGACGTGGTCAGATGTTCATATTGTGGGGCAGATAGCGCAGAGAAATCTCTATTCTGTGCGCATTGTGGCAAGCTGATCGCACTTACCCAGCTGTCTGCATCACAATCTCGAATGGGATCGCAGAACAAATGTCCTCACTGCGGCGCTGATAATCCGGTAGGGTTGAAATATTGTGGAAAATGCGGAGAAAGCATACCTTCGAGTCCGTCTGATGAAGAATTTGAGAAATCAATACCGGATGAGTACCGACCTAGCGAATATCCACCTCCAGAGCCTCGTCAGCGACCGCCACCTCCTCCACCGGAACCTCCAGTAACGCGGATACCTGTTCGACAGCCGTCATACACCCAGGCGCAGCCTCTGTATCAACCGCAGCTGGTTCAACAGCCTGCTGCTCCAGTTAGAAGATGCATTAATTGTGGTCGCACAATAATCTTTGATGCCAATGTGTGCCCGTATTGTGGGCACGACTACAGACGGCAGATAGCGCCCCAATACCAGCAGCAATATCCACAGAAACAAGGCGTGAGTATCGGCATAAAGATCCTGGTCTACCTACTGTCGTTCTTTATACCCATCATCGGTTTCATCATCGGTGCGGTATTCTACACTAAGCCAGATACCAGAGGAGTCGGCAAGAATTGCATCATCTTAGGGACAATCAGCATAATACTCATTGTAGCGTGCTATTGCGTCTGGTATGCAATATTGACTACCTCATGGTACTACTAATAGACCGCGATTTTCACCCAAAGTCCAATGAGGAATATAAATGAGCGAAATCGAGAAAGAAAATTCTGATAGAACAGCTGAATTGCTTGGTGAAGTTCTTGATAAGTTGAATAAAATGGAAGAGGGCATTCAGAAAGCAGAGTCGGACGCAATGAAAGATCGCCATCAAGGTTATGAACAATTTCGGATATTCCTCGCAATATCATTCATCGGGTTGGGCTATACACAGTTGGGATCCCCTGGCATGTTCTCTGCATGGTTATTTTTCTCAACATCAGCTTATCTTCTTGTAATCTATCCTTGGTATAAGAAAATGCTAAGCGGATCTGGCCCCCATCAATTGTTTGTCGAGCCTGTGGCCAATATATTGCATGTTAAGAAATTACTCGGAGAAACAAAAATTGATGAAAAGAATGGAAAGAATCCAATCAAATGACCGATGGTTTTGAATCATTTCCATAATGTGCAAATATATCAAAAAAACCATGATGGGAGTTTAAGATGGAGACGAGGGGACAAATGCAATCAATTACCATTGCCAGTCATATTTATTAAGAGCTTAAATAAGAATAGCAACTATTTTACCCTCCTCCCCGATTAGGAACTGCCTCTTTGATTACTCAGGAAGGCGAGGGTGGTAAAAATGCCATTTAGGCGCGATAAGGAATCGGAGATTAATCCCCCCGAGACAGAAAAATATTCAAGAAGCATGTCCAGCACTGAGCCAGGCCTAATGCTTCTTCTTATTGACCAATCGGCATCGATGAAGGAGAAATGGGGGTCGATTGAGACAAACATGACGAAGGCCGAGTGCTTGGCGATGAATGTGAATCGGGTCCTGGCTGAGCTGTGTCTGCGCAATACAAAGGACGTAGCCGGTAGGCCTCAGGTGAAGCCTCGATTGGAAGTATCGATATTAGGATATGGATGTACCGTCAACAAAAATACACCTTCCGGGAAACCTGAGTGGCAATTCAGAGTCGAATCTGCTTTTTCGGGAAAATTGGGAGGTAGGTCCGTCGTGAGTCTCCCAGAAATAGCTTCGAATTACATTAGACTGCAGACCTTTGATGGAAAGGATGGTCAGGCTGTAGGACGGATCCCCGTCTGGATTGAACCGCACGCGAATGGTCCGACGCCCATGGGGTTGGCGTTTGAGAAAGCGAACGAGATCGTTAGTGAATGGGTCAGCCGTCATCAGGCAAGTTTTCCGCCATTGATCCTGAATTTCACGGATGGAGAGGTTAACGATGTCAAGCCCAAGAGGTTGCAGAAAATCGCAGAGGATTTGAAGAGAATATCGACTAATGACGGTAATGTCCTCTTATTCAATTGTCACATATCATCCAAACAGGGCCCGTACTGTATGTTACCCTCAAGTGTTGATGAATGTCCTGATGAAGGACCAGCAAGATTGATGTTCGAGATTTCCAGCCCATTTCCACCCATGATGAGATCCTTAGCTAAGGCAAGAGGGTTCCAAAATGTGAATGACATGACTAGAGGATTCGCGTATAACGTTGACGTTACGAATTTCGTCCACTTCCTTCAGATTGGGACAGTTGGACTATCAGGAATATGAAGGTTCTAGCATGCCGGGGAACGATGGATATTCCGGACTTCTCAACTTTCATGTGATAGAAGTCCCAAGATCAGACAAATCCAATAATGAATGCGAGGACATCTTTGGCTGCATGGGAACGAGATTTGCCGTGTCAGATGGAGCTACCGAATACATCTTCTCACGATTGTGGGCTAGGATACTTGTCTCATCATTTCTGATGGGGCAAAACCCATTTAATGAAGACATCTGGAAATCCAACGTGCGCAAATGGCATACCTGGTCAAAATTAAAAGACCCCTCAGAACCATGGTTTGGCGACGAGAAATTAAAGAAAGGATCTGCAGCGACCTTTCTTGGAATTAGTTTCATATCAAAAATGAAATGGAGAGCAATAGCACTTGGAGATTCTTGTCTATTGCACTCAAGGAAAGGCAGTCTTCTTTCATGTTGGCCAATCTCAGTCGATCATGATTTCGGCAACACGCCGCCACTGATTTCAACGGAGCGAGTTCCATCAGACCCATTTAGTATCAAAGGCTCATGCGAACCAGGTGATGTCATGATACTCGGGACCGATGCTCTGGCAAAATGGCTACTACAATCCTATCAGAGGGGGCAAGACCCTTTGAAATTGCTACTCAATGATGAGGGAGGATCTAAGCGAATCATTGACATCGTCGAATCGCTTCGCGACAGTAGCTCGAATCCCTGTCTCGATGATGACGATACTCTAGCGATCATAATACACATTTGAAAATGGAGGAAGGAATGGACAATTTCGAAGATAGTGGGGCTCAGAAACGCATAATTCCACCGACGATATCTCAATATCAGTATTATGTTGAGAAGTGGAAGGAGTTCATACACGTTCCGAAGATTAGAGATGGATCTCCAATATTCGAAACGTCCCCTTTCCAGATGGATATGAAGATCCCCGTTGCGAGATGTGGTCAGTTTGCAGTCGCATATTACTGGAAGAGCCCATCAAACGAAGACATGGTTGTCAGATTCTTCACAAGACCCATCGATACTCGAGATGAGATGAGATATCTAGCCGTAGGAGCATTGACTACTGATTCACCATATTTCGTCAATTTCGAGTATGTCAGATATGGCCTCTGGTGCTCAGCTCTCGATGTGAAGCCGGCAAAGGTATACCCCCTAGTTCTCATGAATCGTGCAATTGGAAGCCATTTGGATGAGTTTGTTGCGTTCAATCTTGGTGAATCTGAGATCCTCATTGATGTCGCTAGAGAATGGAGGAAGATGATTGACAACCTTGCTTCCAAGAAAATCTCGCATGGCGACCTTCAGCATGGAAATATCATAGTCTCTCCAGATGGTAAAATGAAATTGATTGATTATGATGGAGTCTACATCGATGCGATAGCTCCCCTTGGCTCATCTGAATGCGGTCATCCAAACTATAATCACCCTTCAAGAAGGAATGAGCACTTTGGCCCGCTCATGGATAAATTCTCGCAAATCGTTATCTATCTCTCGTTAATTGCCGTTTCTCACGATCCAGAAATCTGGACAAAATTTCACAAGGATGACGCCCTTCTCTTTACGAAAGAGGATTTTCGGAAACCTGACTCATCGGCCATCTTCTCCAAATTAAGTTCATCCAGAATAGAAATTATCCGAAACATGTCGAATAGCCTTAAGAATTGGTGCAAATCATCTAACCCGCTTAACTTCCAGTCAATAGTTTTTCCCTCCCTTTCAGATCTGGATGTCTCAATAATCCTCGGCAAGGGCTCAGGTACACCACTAAAAGAGTCTTTGAAAGATAATATCGTGAAGGGGGAACAGACAACGGCAAGGCCCCTTGATTGGTTATCACTAGGGTCTGTCATGGCTCCATCCGCAACTCTGGAAAAACCCAAAGAGATTGACAATTCTTTACTAGAATTACCAAAGGAGTCCTCATCATTAGCAATTAAGGTCGATCTTGGAATCGTTGAAAAAGCTGAAAAGAAAGAACAGAAGAAATGTCTATCTTGCGGTGAACTCGTTGATAAGGATGCCGTCAAATGCCCATTGTGCGGTAAGGAACCAGATAAAGAACCGATGAAAGAAGAGAACATCTTCCAGCAGGCAATTGACGATTGTAGAACACTCATCGGTGACGCCGAATTGAGGATAGAGGAACTTGAGGTCATGGGGGTAGACACAAATGATCTACGTCAGCAAATCGACAAAGCTTCTTTCTTGCTACAAGAAAGTTCCGTGAGAGATGCGTCAGATGCTATCAAGAAAGGGCTTGATGATTCCAATGAAACCATTGAGAAATCAGCCAGACAAATATTAACGGACATCAATTCGCTCTTACAATCCGATTCAATCACGCAAGAAAATGCAAACGAATGGAGAGCAATGACGAAGAAGGCTGAAGAACTCATTAGGGATAGTGATTTCTTCTCATCCTATAAGATATCCAAAAGAACAAAAGAGGAAATCTATACCAGTCTAAGAGCAAAAGAAAGACAATCGATTATCGAACGGATTAAGAAATGCGAAAATCTGCTCTCCGAAATTGATGGAAGAGGCTACAAATCGAAATGGGGGTTTGCTGGAGCGGAGGAAAATCTACATTCTGTAAGAGACTGGTTATCAAAAGAGGATTATGAAAGATCCAGTTCGACCCTCAAAGAAGCTGAACAATCGATTGAAATGTCATATGGGCATTACATCAACAATCTCTTGATAGCCAACATCGAATCTGAACTAAGACGAGTAGAAAAACTTGGAATCTCAATTGACCCTACGATTCTGAAATCGGCTACTGATTCGATTGTGAGTGCCAAGAAGCACCTAGTAGAAGGGGATTTCATGTCATCGGTAATGATTCTAGACAGAGTAATTCCAATCTTGTCTGTTAAGATAAAGGACGAGGAAATGAAACAAGCGGAATTAACCACTGCCTCAGAGGTGGTGGGTGCAAGGATAGGAATTGAGTATCAGAATTTGACGGTAAAAGAAGAGGCGGTGAAACAGAACTCGACTACTTCAAGCGAATTGAAACCGACCGCGATTAATGCTATTGTTCCCGGACAAATCCAAGAAATATCCAGCCTGAACGTAACCCATGATGAATCTCCTAAGACGAAGAAAGAAATCGAAATCATCGGTAAGGAAAAGACACTCGGTTTTGGAAGAATAAGATTCCGAAAGAAGGAAAAGAGAGATGGAATAAAGGATATTTCTGAGAAAGTCCCAACCTCGGCGCCTCAGGAGGGAGTGGAAATGACTCCTCGATCTGAAGCAACAATTCGGCCTACAGATCTTTCTTTAGCCTCATCAGCTGATGTCAAGATGCAAGAAAATCAACCAACTGACATCGAGCCTCTTGAATTCGAATGCCCTGAATGTGGCAAGTTGACAAACACAGGAAATGTCAATTGCCCTCATTGCGGCATAACATTCGGCGACGAAGTAGAAATCGCGTCACAAGATCGCACAACGGCAGAGGACATGGGGGAGACTGTAGAAGGAGGGATTGATGATGAACTTATAGACTCTTCCACGAATCTCAATGAAGAGCCTCCGCCTCCGGAACTCTCAACAGATTCAGAGGATGATGAAAATGAAGCAGCTGTACTCAATCCAACGGAAAAAGAAAGTCCCCCATCCCCCGTAGATACAAAGCTCCAATCCAAAGTCTCGCGAGACTCTCAGATTAGCAGACCCGTAAGACCAAATAAGAAGACAATTAAACTCACTGAGATAGAGAATCAATTCCAAATGATATTGAAATCCATTGAGGGAGTAAGCACCCCGTTCAATGCTGCAAGAGCAACTCTCATCGATGCTTCACACGCAATCGCATCAAAGAATTATAAAAAAGCTGCGAAAATTCTGAATGTAGCAGGAACTCAAATAGAAACTGAAAAGAGAATCATCGCTGGAAAGGCTACAATAGACAATCTTCGTTCGTACCTCTCTGGCTTAGATGTCGAAGAGAGTGAGAAGCAACTTGACTCTGACTTGATAGAATTGATTGAAAAAGGCAAGTTTGATGAATCGATGGAAATAATAAAAAAGCTTGAGATGAAAGCTAGAAGTAAAATACTCAAGAATGTCGATTCATTTTTCGATCTTGCTCTCCCACCTGACGAACTAATCATGGTCGGCAGATGGAACACGATAGAAGTCATTGTCTTGAACGGTAGCCCTCTTGCTGCAAGATTCCTCTCATTCGAAGGGACATCAAAATCTGGAACCGTTGAAGTAATGGAAAATAAGAAACCGATAATTCAACCTAACTCTCAGGTCACCGTTGCCGTCAATATTCTTCCTTCGATGCAAGGAGATATGCCGTTCGAGATCAAAGCCGAAGTTGAAATCGATGGAAAGCCGATAAAAATCAAGAAACGTGCTTCTATCTTAGTAGTTTCACCCCCGAGCCAAGAAGAAGATGGCGTTGTGAACGCTCCACCAGCTTTCGATGCGGTTCAAAAGTTGGGAGAAAGTTATACTGTAAGAAGTTCGGCCGGGACTGTTTCAGAATCAATCTCTGCAATTAACCGTATCAACACTTCAGCGGAAACTGGAGGATTTCCATTCAATACGGAAGCTACTCCACGGACTTCAGCGTCATCAGAACAGAGAGAGAGCCGGATCATAAGTGAAACAGAACTCATCAATGGGAGCGTTGACTACTGGTCGACAATAATTCGTGATTGTTTCAAGGACAAAGTAGCTATCAATCTAACTCGGCTCTCAGAGAAGGATAGTGAACGAATAAAAAGTTCTAAAGGGTATCAAAATCTCTTCCGTTCCCTTTTCACAATGGAGTTCGAACCTTTCTTTATGTGGGAGGACTGGAGCGAGAATAAAGGAGTTGTAGGGGATGAATCCTCAAGTCGCGGATTCAAACTCCTTTTCAAATTGATGCTATCGAAGGATAGGAGGATCGAATTCGAGCATGATAACAGCATCAATAGCTCGAACAAGGATTATTTCACTAACACCTTGCATATTCTTGCGGGCTATTACTCTCTGGACAGAAATAGAAAACGTGAGATAAAGAGGTGGGAAATCGAAGTACGTAATTCAGAGGGTGACATTGGGAGATATGCAATAGTCAAGACAGTAGAACGAGATGTGGAGAAAGGGTTATCGAAATCAATTTTCAGTCTGAAAGGAGCAGATGCCAAAACAGACTCAACTAATAAGAAAGTTGTCAGAAGAGTGAAAATTGAAAATCCATAACACACACAACCGATCTGCGTAATTTAACTATCGACGGCTTGAGGGGAAAGATATAAGAAAAGGATATCCTGCTACTGGAAATGATCAGGCCAATCATAACTGAGGACTGTTCGGAGAAGGGTCGGGAATGGAAGATTGAAGAATAGGTGCTCTTACATGTCAACAGCTGAGAGGAGGAAAGAACAGAAGAGTAAGAATCCTTATGATTCGAAAAGAGGGATCAAGGCATCCGATATCCTGGTTATCATCCTGATTCTCGCTATTTTTATCTTCATTGGCTACGAATTGATGTATTTGCCTACTCTGGCAAATGGAATCGACTACATGAGCCTGCTGAAAATCATAATGTTGGCAATAGGAGCTATTATCACTTACTTATGGCGTAGAAGAATAAAGAATACTCTTGATCGGACACAAGATCTCATTAAGGACTGGCGAAGGGATCATGATATCAGAGACAAGGAGCTTAGAACGCGAGAGAGAGAGCTTTCAGAAAAGATAAGGGAGCTATCTGAAGAACGAGGCAAGGCGAAAACGCAATAGAATGAAGCTAAGATGCGAAAATCGTAATAATTATTGAATTCTATCAACGATATAGTTCATCCAGCGCTTTCTTTATACCCTCCTTGCCAACGGTGCCCTGGCCTTCGAGACCCGATGAACTACCCTTCGCGTCTATTGGCCTCCACCCAATCCTCGGAGGTATGTGGATGGGTATATTCGAAACGACCAGGTTGAAGTAGGCGTTGTTTAGCGACAACGGAGGCTCTGTCAGAATAGATATCGGAGCTATCTTCAATTTCAGATCTATGAACCTCGATAGAGCATATCCGAGCTGCGCCCTCTCGGAGTAATGCGTTCCTTTGCAAGTCAAGAAGATTTTCGTATTCGGATCGTTTCCATATGCGTTGGCAAGGCGATCGAGTGAATCCCTACTGATTAATGCCCTCGACTGCGAGATTTCTGCCGAAGTTCCATCCTCCGTCCAACTAATCTCGATCTTCGGTATCTCTCCGACTGGGACGCCATTGGCATTCTCGAACTCCGTAAGGGACCTCTCTATGTCCTTATATGAAAGACCGTCCGATAGAGCCGCTCTAGGTACCTGTACTGTATGAGTCAGAATCCCGGTTCTGTTTTTCTCATCCAATTTGTGTCTTCTGAAAATCCTTGAGAAATAGACACTGTCAATCGAGGGGATGCTCACGATCGCCCTAGCTTCCTTCTCATTTACATTATCCGCCCGCAGGTAGGCAGGATCAAATGGTACATAGCACCCCAGAATCCGTTCGTATTCTTCTGGGAATATGTCCGGCGATACCGCCCTCTTAGAGTATCCCTTCTTAGGAGTAGGACCGTAGAGGAAGTGGGGTGCGCTGATGCTCTTCATCAATCTCGCCTGAATTCCTGGGCATCCAGCTCTCCATCAGCCATCTTCTTGACAATCGACCTGAAATAATCGATGAAATCCTGGTATTCGCTGTCGGAATACGCCAGCATAGGCACTCCACTGACATTAATCATCTTAGGTATCTCCTCGCCGTCCTGGTTCAATTCCGTCGATACTTGACTGAAGAAGAAGCCGGCCTTGTCAAAGCTTACGTTCCTTAATGCGCCGCCTTTTGCGAGCGCCATTGTGTCTTGGTAGAAGTTTCTCATTATTGTGTCACAATAATCCTTCCGTGAAAGTTTCGAGTGACTCAGCCATCCACCAGAGCCGAGATCCTTGTAAGTAATTGGTATCTTGAGGCTCTCCAAGATTTTCTTATCAAGGACATCGAATTTGGTCATTACGAATACTGGGTAGATCTTGCTCTTCTCCTCGTCCTTCTTGAACTTGATAGATTTGTACTTCGAAATCGCGCTAATCAATGTGGCCATGAATATGTCATAGCCCTTCATTTCTCTGTGCTTATCGGTTCTTGGTTTTGCATTTAATCTACTGAGATCCAGCAGGAAAACAAACACATTACAATCCAATAATCTCTTGAAGGAATCACTAACCAAGCCAAAATCAAACTCAGCAATCTTTTCACCAGATTGTGCAGTTTTCGAGAACGCATCCAGAGATCGCAGGATGTCTAAATCTTCTCCAGCGATATCATAGACGGTAAAATCCAGGATCTGGAACTTATCAGAAGGCTTCGTGCCTCCTGGTATTGCCTTTCTGAACCCGTATTTGAAGGAATATTTCGCGAGAGTACCCTTAAGGGTCGAGTCCGCCCAATTCCCCTGCATCAAATCATTTCTGATGTCACCCATGACCCGTGCAAATTGCGGTTCCGTCGTGAACTTGAATTCACCAATTCCTTTGTTGCTAACCGCATTTGCATACCTTACTTGGCTCTCATAGAGAAGGCTTAGAAATACGGTTTTCCCACAAGATCTATCTCCGAATATCGCGACTGGCATAAGTCAGTCATTCATCTATCAGTCTATAAATCTTTGCTGAGTGTCAGGCAGAGATATTTAGCCGAAAAAGCTTCCGTTGGGCTTCAATGTTTCGATTTGAGGGATCAGAAAAAGCATTATCTCCAGATGAGGGCATCAGTGGACGAGCTGAAATGGAATGAATTGCCCAAAATGTGGGAACAGACTATTAGGGGGCTACTCATGCATAGTGTGTGGTAGGATTTTTCACAAATCCTGCTTGAAAAAATATTGGAAAGTTAGCAGGGAGCCGGTTGGAGTATGTCAAGATGAATCAATCATTAAGATTGGATCTATGATTGGTTTGCGCAACGCAATGAATGAGACATATTATGATTTCGTACAGAATCACGTGCACAGTAATATCGATAAATATGAATTAATGAGATCGATTGGCCAGGATATTCAGCAACTCAAACGAGCTGAGAGTGTCACCGATTACATAGAAAGATCGATAATAGAGATGGGCGAAAAGCGATATTTCCAGAATTTAATTTCTCAATCAAGAGAATTTCAGACAGAATATGAAAAAGATATGGCGATAAAAATTAAAAATATATCACCACCGAGCTTGTCCAAGTCTTCTACTTCTCAACAGTTGGAGAAGAAATCCGATGTGAGCGGCGATGGTGTGAGATGCTCATACTGCGGCGCTGAGAATGCGAACGGGAATTTATTCTGCCCCCATTGCGGAAAGCAAAATGCTCTAATGGATATGGCGGGGTCTAACCCCTCTCAACTTAAGTCACAGACAAAATGCTGCTATTGCGGAGCTGAGAATCTGGCGGGATTGAAGTACTGCGGGGAATGTGGAGAGAAATTGGCGATTACATCTGAGAAAATCATTCGTGCTTTCGAAACCGACAAGACTCAATCATCGACTATGCAATCGCTGAACACGATGGAAAACAAATTCTGCAGGTATTGCGGTAAGGCTATCAAGATGGATTCAGCTTTCTGTGAGTTCTGCGGGAAGGCCCTATAGTCAGAATAAGCCTCATCTCCTGGCGAGGGGATGACCAGTGGAGGAATCGGAATGGCGAAATGTCCGAATTGTGGAGCTGAGAATCTTGATGATGCTCTATTCTGTGAGTATTGTGCCAAGCCGATAGCACTGATACAATTTTCCTCCACCCAGACTGAAACTCAGGCCACACAGCTTTTATGTGGAAACTGCCGACATCCATTGTACGCAGAAAGCGAGATATGTCCCTTCTGTGGACAAGAATCTGAGCCGAATACTCAAGTCTCCAAGATTCGAACAAAGGAGCAAGATACGATCATTTCAGACGACGAATCGAATCAAATAGAGAGCGGCAGGTCAGAGAATATTGATTCTTCGAAATTAAAAGGGGGGCAGCATAAAGCGCATAAGATTAGAAAAACCGATGTCAGACCAAACCAGCAGGAAGAAATAAGATCCGAATTGATTGTAAAACAACATAAAGCGCATAAAATAAGAAAAGACGACATTGAATCAAGTGCTAAATTCTGCAGGAAATGTGGCAAGTACATCAAGAGTGATTTTATCTTCTGCGAACACTGTGGTGCAAATATTAGTTGATTGAACAATAGAAGGAACTTTGAAAGAGGTTGGGGGGGTCATTGTTTCTCCATTCCCTTACCTACTCTATGTACTGAAAGGATCGGGAAAAAACATTATCTCCTGACGAGAGAGATCTCAACGATGTACCAACGATTATATCCCCAAGATGTACTGCAACCCTGGTGAGTTCGATTGGCATTCGATGAAGCCCGAGCAAGAAATTTCGCTCAAAGGAGTTTAATGACTGGAGAGGATCTGTTACGAATAGGAGCTTCTGCAAAAGTTCGTCATTTTGGAAAGGTCTATTTAATCTTGACAACCCACCGATTCATGCTGGTGGGGAAGAAATCAATGAAAGATTTTCTTTTGAGAGATATTACTAATGTTGGTTGGATTAAAAAGAAGAAAATCCGAATCCAGACAACGAATAATGATTTGACTGTGCTCAAGGGAAAGCGAAAATGGAGACGAACATATGATGAATTTCTCAGAGCCGTTAGAGAACAGCAATTGGGCTTCGGGGTTGGCAAGCCAGCACATATTATCAATCAAGAAATCTTGGTAGTACAGCGTCCCGCACAGCAAGACTATCAACCGTCGCAACAGCAACCGAGCCCCCCACCGCCTGATGAGACAACTCAGAATCAACGCCCAATGTTCTGCCCAAAATGTGGTAAGCCTTCAGAGGGAAATACATTCTGCAAGTATTGCGGGGCAAAGATCGGATAGAACCAAAAAAAACTCTTATCTCCTGACGAGGATATGACTCGGTATTAAAGTTGGTGGGGAGGAGGAAGGTCTTTTGGCAAAGACACCGGGAAAGGCTGCGGCCATTGGAGGAATAGTCGGATTAATCCTAATCAATGGAGTCGGTCATTTCTATGTGGGCAAATGGGCGAGAGGTGCTTTATTCCTCTTTTTGGGATTGATGCTGGGGATTGGAACCCTTGGCGCATACGGAAGCATTGCTGTTTTTTTCGCTATCTTTGAAATACTATTGTGGATAGTTCAGACCGTTGACGCGTATTATGTTGCTTCACAAGTATTGTCAGAAGGTCATAATCGCCCTGAACCCTCCTACTTGATAAATTCTTGGGCACAATCTGGGACGAATTATGTCGGTCAGTCAAATCCGATTGGGAAATCACTTCCACTTAACAAATCAAAATCAGATTCAGAATCGGAGGGCAGCTTCCATTCTATAAAATGTCCGAAGTGCGGTTATCGCAACAATGTCGAGAACTCTAAGTGTTGGCAATGCGGGAAGATTATGAAAACACAATCGAGTTCTGAAAGAACATTTATATGCGATCGATGTGGGGTAGCTGTATCTGATGATGATTTATTTTGTCCTAAATGCGGTAATAAATTCGATGAAGATACTGATATACGACCCATTCGCCAGTCCCCGCCCCTTCAATCTCATGTGATGGCAGATACAAAATTCTGCAGACATTGTGGAGCGCAGATTCCGGTGGATTCCACATTCTGTGAGCATTGTGGTAAGGCGTTGAGGTTGACTACGGCGGAAGATATCCCAGACACTTCAGATGTCTCGGACACATCATGGCGCCGCAGCGACGATGGGAAGGAAGAAAAGCGAGAATATGTCAGATGTTCATATTGTGGAGCCGATAGCGCAGAGAGATCTCTATTCTGTGCGCATTGTGGCAAGCCGATCGCGCTTACCCAGCTCTCTGCATCACAATCTCGAAAGGAGTCGCAGAACATATGTCCTCACTGCGGCGCTGATAATCCAGTTGGACTGAAGTATTGTGGGAAATGCGGGGAAAGCATTCTTTAGCGATGGACTCGGAAAAGCCTTATCCCCCGTCAAGAAAGAAAAATGAAAGGGGTTTACCCGTGTTACAAAAAACCCCTGATTCTTTTCTGTCCTCGACTTACTGACTAGAGCAGAATTCGAATTCCTCTGCCCCCACTCATAGGCATAGCCAGTAAAATCTTCTCCAGTGGAAATCAGAGGGTCTTTTGGTACTTTGGGGGACTGGCAATGCCGCAGGCACTCGGTACGAACTCGACGCGAAATTGCAAAAGCGACCGTTGGAAATCCCGAATAGAGAAAGATGCATCGTTATCCACCGTAAAGATGAGACCAGTCAGAAAAAGCATTATCTCCCGGCAAAGCAATAATCCCCCCTCGGAGAGGAGGTGAAGTCTCGCCATTTCCTCTAGAATCAAACCAAATATACATCGATTCTGGAAAAGGAGACACCTCCTCTCACCTTATGATAATAAAAAGCCTTGAGAGGGAGTTGAAGGGTTCATTGCTCCTCCTTTCCGTACCTTCCCCGGGATCCATGCCCTCGATTTCTCGGGTTAACAGGTTAGCAAGGTTAAGAAAAAAGGTGTAAGGGGTTTAGGTGCGTTCTCCCGAAAACCCAAGAATGCAAATTCGATTTTAGCCAGGAGGGCCGGTTCGGGTTCGGACAGGCCCACAGTGCTCCCATCTCA
>Ga0315279_10006959_pt1 | contig 14117 bp, 7 predicted proteins | sample YL17G06_20_MG_FD_203694 | JGI IMG/M metagenome (GOLD analysis project Ga0315279, IMG submission 203694) | Sediment microbial communities from Yellowstone Lake, YNP, Wyoming, USA - YL17G06_20 | ecosystem: Environmental > Aquatic > Freshwater > Lake > Sediment | place: USA: Wyoming | collected... | reverse complement strand
CCCAGACTGATCTCCTCACGTTCAAAAACATCTAACCTGTGGTAGTGGAGCATGTGCAACTCCTTCCTTCTGATATATTATACCAGAAATTAAGTGTTGCACTAGTAACTTGAGCCCAAACAGTCCCAAATCCCTATGCCAATTAAATGTCATTAGAGATTCTACACTGTTCTTTAAGGTAATATGCCATGTCGAAGAACGGGGCCGACGAGATTCGAACTCGCGACCTCCTGCGTGACAGGCAGGCGTTCTAACCAAACTGAACTACAGCCCCGTTATGCAATTATATCGGGAATCGAAAAAAAGTCAAGCGCTTTGGGATTATACCAGTAATAAAACCTGTTCGACAAGGATCATGCCTGAAGCCATGATCAGAGCAAGCCAGGATAGATCGCCCAATCCCTGTTTCCGGTCCAAATCCAATTCCCGGATGCCCATGATCTTCCGGATGTTTTCGCCGATCGGTTTCAGGTTTCCTTCCTGGGCCGCGACGTTGACCGCGATCGTCTCGCTTTCCTCGGTGTAGAACCCGGGCTCTTCGAACACTTCATTCAGACCGATCCTCCGGCCGCGCGGACCGGTCAGGGTTTGAAGCTGATCCGACCTGTCCCCGACCAGGTATTCGCGGCCCGACTGGGGCAGGACCAGGCTCCAGATCAGCCGGTGCACCAGGGGAACGAAAGCCGCCTTATAAACGAGATCGGTATAGCTGGGCTCGAACCGGGTGCCGACGACCGCCATGTTATCGCCGACTACCAGGAGGTCGAACCCGGCGTTCAGCGTGGCGATCGCCCGGTCGCGGTGCTCGAGGTTCCAGAATTTATAGAATTTGATCTCTTTTAAAACCGCGGTACCCTTGAAAGGCAGGAACGCGTAGTGATCGTAATCAACCTCTTCCAGGGTCGCGTACCCGCGGGGCAAAACCGGTTCTCCAACCGTCGCGATGCGGGTCAGGAATTTCCGGAGGTTCCCGCCGACCCGGTCCCCCAAGAAGAACAGAACCGCACGGTTCTTCTGGGTCAGAAAATTGTCCAGGCGCCGCGTTTCGGCCTCAGTCAGGTCGGGTACCCCGTCCAGAAGGATAACGTCATAAGACCGGATATCCGAGACTTCAATCTTTTCGGCGGTCCGGACCGAAAAAGGGGTCTTCAATTCCCGGGACGGGTTTAGCGCTCGTTCCAGGAATCCACGCGGGCCGACGATGAGCACCCGCAGGATCGTCGGCTGGTTGAACGCGAAATAGTAGTGGTTGTCCGCTTCCAGGCTGTCGCCTTGCCATACCGCTTCACCGCGCCGGACATTACTGGGCAAGATGATCGTTTCCTCGGTTTCCTGACCGACCTGAAGCCGGCAGTCCTGTTGAAGATAAAAGCTGCCGGCCACCGCCTCGATCCGTCCCGGCAATAATTTCGAGAAGTAATTCTGCAGGCGGACCGCGACCGGATAGCTCTCGGCCGCCGGCCGGACCAGATCCCGGGGTGACACCTGAACGATACCGGCGTTCTGCCCGGTCCGGATCCGGATCCAGAAAAATTTTGCGGGGGTTAACGGTTGGAGCTCGCGGAAATTTAATTCCTGCCCGTCGCCGACGTATACATATTCCAGGGGATAAGCGGGATCCTGGACGGGATGCTGTTCCAGGACTTTCTTTAACAACCCGGTATGATAAGTCAGCGCGATATTCTTTATTTTTTCCTGCGCTTCGGCGCGGTTCAGCCAGTAAAAATCGCCGGAATCTTCAGCGGCCAGGCCGGTCACGTAAAATTCGGCGTTCGGGGCGTAAGCGACGGTCAATCTTATCGCGGCTTTGCGGGCCTGCGCGAAATTATCCGCGTAACCCATGCTGTAGGTGTTGTCGATGATCACGTAAACCGAAGCCCGGCGATTATCGCCCCCCGCCTGGGGCCGGCTGAGGCTGAAAAAAAGCAGGCCCACGAACAGGCAGCGGCAGGCCAGGATCAAAATTTCCCGCAACCGGAGCCAGCCCAGTTTGCGCGCCTCGGTTTTTTTGAGGAACTCCAGGGAAGAAAAGGGCACCTTCTTCATGCGCCGGCGGTACCATAAATGGATGATCACCGGCACGGCCGTCAGGGCCAGCCCGAAAAGGTAACCGGGTAAGAGGAATTTCATAACAACCGGCTTCTTTTTTGCAGGCAGGCGAAAAGCGCCTTGTCGTAGGGCGTGTCGGTATAAAGGGTCTCGTAAGTGATCCGGGCTTCCTGCAGCCGGCGCCGGTAGTTATCCAGGAACTCGGCCATATTTTTTTGGAACGAAGACCGGATGAAATCGGGTTGGACCGCCATTTCTTCGCGGGTTTCGAGGTCGTAGAATAACGCCGTCTCCGTGAACGGAAATTGTCTTTCCCGGACATCCAGCACCTGGTACACGAGGATCTCGTGCTTCCGGTACTTGAAAGAACGGATCGCTTTTAGCACGCGATCCGGGTCGTCGAAAAGGTCGGAGATCAGGATCACCAGGCCCCGGCGCTTGATCTTCTGGGCAATATCGGAGAGGACATCGGCGAGCGAGGTTTCCCCGGACGGCTGGGCTTTATCCACGGTTTCGAGGATGCGCATGAAACCGAGTTTCTTCGCCGAGGGCGGGATGAAATCCCGGATCCGCGTGTCAAAAGTCGCGATCCCGACCCCGTCCTTCTGGCGGTAAAGAAGATAGGCCAGGCTGGCGGCTAGGTACTTGGCGTATTCGAGCTTGGTCATCTTTTCGCCGTATCCCATGGAACCGCTTTTGTCAAGCAGGATATAACCCCGAAGGTTAGTTTCCTCGAGGTATTCCTTGATGTAGAACCGGTCGGTCCGGCCGTAAACCTTCCAGTCGACGCGCCGGATCTCGTCGCCGGGCATGTAGGGCCGGTAATCGGCGAATTCCTGGGAAAACCCTTTGTACGGGCTCTGGTGGAGGCCGCTTAGGAACCCTTCGACTACCAGCCGGGCTTTAAGATCCAGATGGGAAAGCCGGGCCAGTACCCGCGGGTCAAGATATTTTTTGGGGTCGGGCATTCAACCGGGCGAAATATTCGTAAGTTTGCTTGATGCCGTCCTTGATGTTCACCTGGGGCTGCCAGCTAAATTTTCCCCGGGCTTTGGCGTGATCCAGCACGTTCTTAAGCACTTCGCCGGGGATGGCTTCCCGGTGAGCGTGGTCGATATCGCGGCCGACTACGCCGGCCAGTATGTCGATCAGGCCGTTGACCGAGGTGGCCCGGCCGGTTCCGATATTGTAATGATCCGATGGCGCGGTCAGGGCCCGGATGTTGGCCGCGACCACGTCTGCGACGAACACATAATCCCGAACCTGGTCACCGTCGCCGTTCACGAAGCACTTCGCCCCTTTCAGGATCTGGTTTATAAAGATCGATATGACCCCGGCCTCGCTCTTGGATATCTGCCGGGGACCGTAGACGTTGCTGTAGCGGAAGATCACGTGGTCCAGCTTATAAAGGTTCTGAAAAACACGGAGGTAGAACTCGGTCGTCATTTTCGCGACGCCGTAGGGCGAAAGCGGGTGCATCGGGGAGTCCTCGCGGATCGGATAGATATCCGGTTCCCCGTAGATCGCGCCGCCGCTCGAGGCGAAGACGATCCGTTTCACGCCGTGGCGGGCGCTGAGGCTGATGACGTTAAGGGAACCGATCACGTTGACCTGGCAGTCGAAAACCGGATCTTCCAAGGATTTCCGGACGTTGATCTGCGCGGCGTGGTGGTTGACCACTTCGAAACGGCCGTCGCGGAACACGTCGGCGAGTCCGGGATCGCGAATGTCGAGCTTGATGAATTTCGCCTTCGGGTTCAAATTTTGCATATCGCCGGTCGACAGGTCGTCGACGACTGTCACTTCGTGGCCCAGTCCGACATAAGCGTCGACGATATGGGATCCGATGAATCCTCCGCCGCCCGTAACCAATATCTTCACGCTAAACTCCAAGCGTAGTAAAATAGAACGTTAATAATGGAATATCCCTTTGGGGTCACCAGAATTTTCATATCCAATTATATCCGGCCGACTCAGATAGTCAATGCTCGACCAGGACTGCTTACTGCCTACTCCCTACTTTTTATTTCCTCCTTCTTATTTCTCACTTCTTAATAAAGCAGGTTCTCCACGGTCACGTTCTCCGGCGTATCCACGATGAAGGAAACGGTCACCTTGTATTCGGCGCCCGGTTTGATCACGGTCTTCCAGGTATAAATCCCGCGGTCCTTATCCTCGAGGTCGGGTTTCGGGTCGAGCTTCGCCACGCTCACCTTGATCTCCGCGTTCTGAGGTATCGGCACCTGGTCGACCAGCATGCAGTTGATCTCCTTGTCGTGGAAATTCTTGACCGTGTTCTCGTAGACAAGTTCGTAACGGGTGATGTTCTTGAACAAGCCGCCTTTTGAGATCTTGGATTTCTTGAGCTCGCGCTTCACCTTGACCCGGTCGTCGATCCCGAAGGACGCGGTTAGGGACTCGTCGGGTGCGATGTTGGGAAAGTAGATCTTTCCCGTGAAATCGTCGCCGACGTACGTGCTGCCATCCCCGGCCAGATAAAGGTAATCCGTCGAGTTGCTCAGACTGCCGGTCAGGTAGGCCAGTTGCTCCATGCGGGGCACGGTGAAATAACGGAATTCGGCGTCGAGGATCCGTTCCACGATCGGGACTTTCTTTTCCGCGTCGCCGCTTTTGATCGTGTACCGGCCGGGCAGCGGGTACCAGATGGCGATGCCCGTTTCGACCGGCGGCGCTTCAATTGTGGCTGCGGATATTTCTACCGGCGCGGGCGCCGCCTCTTTGGCGGCCATGGCCCGGCCGCCGGATTCTTCGCTCTTGTAATCGGCTTCTGGTGAATAGATGCTGATGTACCATGGATCGGGTACGGGCGCGGACCCGCCATATGCCGGCTGGGCCGTAGAGAGGACGACCCGGACATTCTCCCAATCCTCGCCGGTTCGCTGGAAGATCTTCCCGAAATACGTCAGATCGATCTTGCCGCTGGACGGGTTGGACCGGACTTCGTAATAGGTGCGCCAGCTCGCACCCCAGAGCACGTAGGTCAGCTCGAGTTCGTAATTCTGGCTGGACTGCGGCTGCGCCTCCAGGATGACTTCCTTCTTGTTCTCAAAATATGATCTCCGGTCGGTCAATTCGGCGTTCAGAGCGTCGCTTTTTTCCTTGAGCTCGGCGCGGAGCCGTTCGATCTCGGCGGTGCGCTTCTTAGCCTTGAGTAGCTCCTCGGCCATGAAGGCAAGTCCCTGGCGCCAGGCGTCGGGCGCGACCCGGCCCGAATATAATTCTTTGGAAATAACGTCGGGCGCGCCGACCGCGATCGACTCCAGGTATTTTTCCTTATCCTTGAGGACGAGCAGTTCGTCGCTCAAATCCCGGTCCTCGATCCCCAGCGCCTTGATTTTATCCTCCAATCCCTTGACCACTGGCGCGGACTCCTTGGAATACCCCTTGACCACCTGGACCTCGCCGATCCTCAGACCTTTGGCCTTGATCTTGACCGAGGCGTCGTCAATGCCGCCCGGCAGGTCCGGAAAGACCAGGCTCGTGCTTTTTTCCAGGTAAACCGACGCGATCCGGCTGACCAGCACCCGGTCGCTGTAGACGATAACGGAATCGATGCGGGAATTCACTTCCAAAGCGAACAAAAAGAACAGAAATGGCATGATCTCCTCCTTGGTTAGTTAACTGTAATCAAGATTATAAAGAAGTCAATAATAAAAACCCTCACCCTGTCCCTCTCCCTTCAAGGGAGAGGGACAGGGTGAGGGTAAGTTCTTAGCCCGATATTATTACAATCCGACCTTCATCTCGAACGGCGCTTCCACGGACTCGTCGGTGGTGTTGTAGTACTCGTAGACCCGGGACGAACGAACCTTGGCCTTGATCGGGTACTTCGCCTTCAGGCTGTAGGCCAGCTTGAGCGGCGCGTCCGAGGATACCGACTCGAGGTAGATGATGATCTGGCGCGGGGTGACCGTATACTTCTGGATCTTCTTGCCCACCAGCTCGTCGAGGGTCGGGGTCTGGACTTCGAATCCGGGCGGGATGCCCAGGTCGACCATGACCATCTGCGCCTTGCCCGGTTTGTTGAGCCGGACCGAGACGTTAACGTTCACCAGGTCGTTGATCGACATGCTCGTCCGGTCGTATTTGACCGAGATATCAAAGGGCGGGATCGCAGGTTTGGGCAGGACGTCCCAGGGCAGGTAATAGGTGTTGGTCAGTTCGTATAGGAAACTGCCCTCGCCCTTGACCGAGATCTCGACGGAATTGTCCCGCGCGATGTTGTCGGTCAGGTCGATCTGCTGCATCACGTCCGCGTTCGTCTTGTCGATCTTTATCTCTTTTATTTGCTTGCCGTTCATTTTGACGATGACGTCGGCCTTCACGTCTTCGGTCGAGCCGCCGAGCGCGGCGATCAGGGCGCGCATCGCGATGATCGTACCCTGGGTGGTCGGCCACATGCCGGAGGCTTCCTTGGAACGGATCAGGTAGGTCAGGCCCTTGGTGACCACGTCGGAGAACTTACCGGACTTGATCAGGGCATACAGAGCGTGGCCGCTCGCCTCGACCGCGGCGCCGTCCCCGCGGGACCAGGTGACGGTCGGCATGCCGGATTCCCACCAGATTGCGCCGTCTTTTTCCTTGGCCATTCCGACCAGAAGCTTGAGGACTTCCATGGTCGCTTCGGATTTCGGATCGTTGACCGCGAAGGCATTGGCCACGATCGACATGATATAGGCATCCTTGGACGCCGCGGCCAGATTCTTCTTCAGGTAGTCGAGCGCACGGCTGGTCTCGGCGCCCTTATAACCGGCCTCGCCGAGCGCCCAGCAGATATACGCCGTTGGCAAGACCTCGTTATGCTGGATCCGGCCCCAGGATTCTTCGTGCAGATACGAAGGATCGGGCGTCCAGGAGCCGTCTTTGTTCTGCTGTTCTTTAAGCCACTGGGCGGTCCGGTCGATGACCCGTTCGTCGATCTCATGGACCTTGGACATATGCTTGAATTCCATCAGGCCGTACGCGGTCAGAACCTTGTTCGCGGGCGCGTCGCCGAACCACGAGAAACCGCCACCCTTCACTTCGAACGAGACCAAGCGCTGCCAGCCGACGCTGATGTACTCTTCGGCCTTCATCTCGGTCTCGGGCTTGACCTGTTCGGTCTGACGCAGGTAATCCAGGATCAGGATGTTCGGATAGGTGACGGAAGAGGTCTGCTCGAAACAGCCATAAGGCATGCCCAGCATCTTTTCCAGGCCTTCGACGACCTGGGAATAGATACCCGGGAAGATCTTGAGCGTCAGGGCGTTGGCGTCGGGAATGGCGCCTTTAGGGAAGCTGATCGTCTTGACCACGTTACCCTCGAGCCGGTCCGAGATCACGCTTTCAAACTTCTTGCCGTTGGGAACGATCTCGATGGAACGCTTGATCGCGTCGGACTTCACCTCGCCGTAGGCCCGGACCAGAATCGAATGGTAGCCGATCCTTTTGATCTTGATCGGGAAATAAGCGACCGAAACCTCGTCTTTTTTCAGGTTCCGGCTGATCTCGGCGTCGCCCTGGATATCGAACCAATCCTCGACCTGGAGCGCAATCCTGATCTTCTGCTCCTTGGGCAGGTAATTGTACATAGCCACGGGAATGGAGATCTCGTCACCTTCGGTCAGGGAAACCGGCAGGTCGATGTCGACGAAGAAATCCTGGAAGACCCGGAGCTGGGAAAGTGTCGAACCGAGCTCGCCGGCCGCGCTGGACGCGGAGGCGGTCACGCGCCAGGTCGTGATCGCGTCGGGCATGGTCACGGAAAGCGTGGCGTGGCCGTTCTGGTCCGTGATGAGCGCCGGCTCGAATACGAAGGTCTCGGGGAAGAATTCGCGGACGCGGGGTTCTTCGCCGGCTCCGCCGCCGTCTTTTTCTCCGGCTTTCGCGTGCCCGGTCATAGTTGCTGGTTTCTTGGCCATTCCGGTCGCGGGCGCGGCCATGACCGGCATTTCAGCGCGGTCCGCCATGATGCCCTTCTCTTCAAAAAGTTCATTGTCCCGACTCCAACCCCCGCCCCATTCGTTGATGTCGTCCGTGTCGTCGAAAGATCCGTCCGGACCGGCGGAAACGATGTTGAAATAATAGAAGTAATCGTAGCCTTCGTTGGGCGTGATCCGGTATTTCCGCGCCCAGGGATCGACGAGCACTTTGAAATTCAGCAGTTTCTCGGCGATCAGGGTGTCGAGCGCGCCCCCGACCGGCGGGTACTTGTTGTATTTCTCGTAATACTTGTTGAGCGCCTCGTAGATCTTGTTTCGGGTCTCATTGAGTTTGTTGTAAAAGGTCTCCCGGATCTTGTCGTTGGTCTGCTGGGGCGTGGTGTAGTTGACCGAGAAAGGTTCTTTGGGCGTGAGCGTTGAGAACAAAACGTTCTCGGCCCGGGCGTCGATCGGCGGTTTCCGGACGATGTTGACCGGTTCGAAACCGTGGATTTCGTAGCGCGGTTCCAGGATCTCCTTTTCCAGGGTGAAATAGACCTTTTCCAGCCCCGGTTGAAGCTCGGAAACCGCGAACACGGCCTCGTCCACGATCGCAACGCATAACGCCGCGACGCGTGGCTTACCGTTCTTGTCGGTCACGGTAAATAGGATGTTGCCGTCCGCGCCGGGCAGGTATTCGTTCAGATCGGGTTTGACGTTGATCGCCAGGTCGTTGGCCGCGTGGACGTAAGCGAAACGGGTGTCCCGCACGATGTCACCGCCGGGTGTGATGATGTAGGCGTGGATCCATATCGAGCCGGACAGGTCGGGCGTCAGGTAGAGCTTATACGTTCCTTTGCCTGCGCTGATCTCCACGGACTTGGTCAGGATCGTCTGGTTGTCCTTGATCACGTCCAGGTATACCCGGCCGGACTTCTTCGTGGAGAAGAACGACAGGTCGACGCCCTCGCCGACCTTGAAAATTCCCCGCGCCATTTTCATTATTATCTGGTCGCGGTCCACGTCCAGAGTGAATTCCTTTTCGAGTTTGGCGGTCTGGCCTTTGTTGTCGCGGCAGCTGATCTCGAACCGCGCGGTCGACTTCTCCGGAGTATACGTGAACTCGGCGATGCCATAATCATCGGTCTTGCCGGTGAGAAGCTTGCCATCGACGTTCATCTCGATCTGGGCCGGGCAGGGACTGCCGTCCGGATAATTGGCCAGGACATAGAGCCGGTTCTCGAGTTTGGGCTTTAAGATGCCGCCTTCGGGCACGACCGACAAATTGATCAAATCCCGGACGACTTTTTTCTTGAGAGATATCTTTTCGCTGTGGTTGGCGTTGTCGATCACCTCGATGTCGAGCCGGATAAAGGCGTCGCCTTTTTCCAAGGGCTCGCCGACGAAATAGACGGGCAGCGTGTAAACGAAGTCGTACTTGCCGTCCGAATTCGTCTTGCCTTCGATGACCGCTTCCTGCTGGAAGCCGATGTCATACCGGTACGTGGTGACCTTGACCGTGCCGCCCGCGACTGGCTTGCCGAAGAAATAGTTTACGTCGAGTTTGCCCTCCATGCGCTCGCCGGGCAAATAAAATTCCTTGTCCGTAGCCAGTTCCAGCTTGAACTTGGGCAGGACGTATTTCTCAACTTTGACCGTCTTTTCGACTTTCTCATTGTCCAGGATCGCCCGGACCGTGTAATTGCCGAAGTTCAGTTCGTCGGCCAGGAGAAACGGCACATAACCGACGCCAAAATCGTCGGTTTTGACCATTTTCTTGAATACTTTATTGCCCTTGCTGTCTTCAACCTCAAAGGTCAGTTCGCGGCTTTTGACCGCGGAAAGCTCGGGTTTGTGCAGGGATAAAGTGCGGATATGGATCGTCTGACCGGGCTGGTAGATCGGCTTGTCCGTAACCAGGTAGGTTTGGTTACCGTTCAGGACTTTGACCCGGGCGTCGTAGGCGTCTTTACCGATATCGCAGCTGATCTCAAAATGCAGGTCGCACTCGTTGACCGCGGGATTGATTTCAAAGCTCGTCTTGCAGACGCCCATATCGTCGGTCATGCCCTCGAACACCTTTGATTCCTTGCCGTCGGCTTTCATGATCAACTTCACGAACGCGCCTCTGACCGGCGCGTCGTTCCGCTGGTTGGTAACGATCACCCGATGGCTGACCGCGGTACCCCGGATAAACTCGTTCTGGCCCAGGATTTTGACCAACAGCCGGTCCTGGAGCTGGTAAAGGGAAAATACCCGCTCCTTGTTCTTGAACGTGACCCGAACCCGGAGCAGGTCGTAATCGAGGTCTTTTTTGGTCAGTTTTACTTTAACAACTTTGGAATAATTATCCAGGGCGACAAAGGCCAGGGTATTGGTTGATCCCACGACGTTATCTTCCGGATCAAGGATCTTAACCTCGACCAGGCCGTGTTTACCTTTCAACCCTTCAAACGGTATATTCAGGCTCAACGTATCGTTCGGCAGCAGCTGGGTGATACCCAGAACCGCGCCGAGAGAGATGATCAGGCTGGTGATGATTAAAAATCGGTTCATAAGTCCTCCTCTTTGTTAAAAAATACAACAAATTTGACCAAAAATTCCCCGAAAAAACGATTATGATGGTTTTTAGAGACGATGGCTGTAATTGACGACATAGGTATTGAAATTATAGATAGTAAAACCATAATGTCAACTACTCCCGCCCACTAATATGTCATTCCCCGGCTTGACCGGGGAATCCAAGTTGTTAGAATCCTCTAATCTATAGTTAAACCATAACTCATTAAATCCTTGACTTTCCGATTCATTTTCATATACTTTCCGATATATATAGGGAGAGAACATGAAAAAGATAATACCCATCGTTACTGGTTTTATATTTTTCTTCAGCTGCCAGAAAAATCCAATGCTCGGCAAGTGGGAACGCTATGGCGACGGCGCCGCCGGGTCCATCGTCGAAGTGGAAAACAAAGGACAGGTTTGCACCGGCCGGCTGATCAAGGTCGCGGGCGTGCTCAACGAACTCGGCTTTTTTGAAAACGACATCAAGTGGCGCGATATCGAGCCCATGTCCGCCAGCCGCTGGAAGGGCCGGGACCTGATCAAGCAATTGGACACGACCGGGGCCATCAGCAACGTGGAATACAAGGACGTGTATTTCACCCTGTCCAATAACAAGGAACTGGAGATCCGCTGGTTCGCCCGCGACGAAGAATTCGTGGGCACGATCCAGCGCTGGAAGAGAATTCAGTAAAAGGAAACTTCCAGACAGTCTGGAAGTTTCCTTTTGGGGGAATAATGAAATTACTTCAATTCAACTTCTCAATAATAATATTCTGCGCAGTGTTGCTCGGCGTAAATTGCAAGAAAGACGAACAGTTCGTGCCCTTTGCCTTCGTCATGGGCACCGAATATTATCCAACGCCCAACACGGCACAGCCGGAAAAGGGAAAACTCCACCAGGATCCGGATTTCCTGACCACGATCGCCCGCGTAACCCAGAAGTCGGATGGTTACGCCGGGACCGGGATTGAAAACGAATACAGCCGGTGCGATCCCGAGAATAATGACGAATCGCGGATCATCCTCCGGGCGAATTCCGGGGAATGCTACTTTTACAACTCAACTACTTGGGAATTTATCAAACAGATCACCGCCTTCAGCGACTGCGTCCAGGAGCCCGAACCGCGCTGGGCTTTGACTAACCCCAAAGTTTTCTATTATCTCTGCGGCTCCGAACTACGTAGTTATAATACCGACACCGATTTATCCACGACGATCCACGATTTTAAAGACGAATTTACGAACGCCGCCGACATTTCGACCAAGGTCGAAGGCGACGCGTCATTGGACCGGCGCTACTGGTGTTTCATGGTCGAGGACTCGCTTTTCAATCTCTTGGCGGTGATCGTTTACGACCGGACCGCGGACAGCGTCGTCGGCCAGAAAACATCCGGTTTTCCCGACGCGCTCAACTGGGTTTCCATGGACCTAAAAGGGAATTACTGCCTGCTCGGCTTTGAATCGGTGAATTACGTAGAAGTCTTTGACCGGACCATGACGACCTACCTGGACCTCCCTCCCGGCTCAAACGCGCACGGCGATCTGGCTCTTACCGCGTCTGGCCAGGATGTCTGGGTCTACCAGAACACGGCTACAGACTATATCTCCTATTGCGACCTCGCGACCGGTATGGAAACCCAGCTCCTCCCCATCCCCTTCGACGTCAACGGGGACATCGGCCTCCATATTTCCGGAAACTGTTATGAAACGCCGGGCTGGGTCCTGGTTTCCACCTACGGCTCGTACAATCCTCCGCCTGGCCAGCAGCATTCCTGGATGGATTGCCAACTGTTCATGCTCGAGTTGAAGGCCAATCCCCGGGTTTGGCGCATCGCGCATACCCAGTCCTATACCTCGCAAAACTACGACGGAGAAAAGAACTACTTCGCCGAGGCCTTTGCCACGATCAATAACCATGGGACGCGGATCTACTGGGGTTCTAACTGGCGGAACTACGCGACCGACTATACCGACACCTATCAGATCATAATGCCCGATAACTGGGTTGCGGAGATGCCGTAAGAATCGAAGTCGACTAAAAAATTCACTTAAATCGTTAGCAACCGTAATTTAGTATATAATAGTTTAAACTCCGTCACGCAACGTTCAAATAAGGATCCGTACTTTTTTGCCGTGAATTGAAAAATTTTATGTCCCCGCGCGATCACATATATTACTTCATCCGGGTTTAGTGTCGAGTCATTAATGATCCAACTCCGGTCATGATATATCAAAGAGATATCTTTTCGGGCATCCACCCCCCATTCTCCAAGTTGGAATTTTTTAAAACTCAGATTGTTTGGCAACTTGAAGTATCCTTTCCGCGCGAAGATAAATTCAGCGGGCGCGATAAGATAATCCGTGATCTCTGTTCCATCGGCAATTAAATGGTCTGGTTTTAAGCGATCGGTTATTACCATTGAAGTCCGGTCCGGCAAGATCAACTGGGCTTTATCCCGATCGAGAAGTAGAACACTGACCCTGGGCAAGCCGGACATGGTAAAGAAAAGAGCGGTGATCACAAAAACCCATATCGCGCATTTTCTCCATCGGGGTATGAAGAAAAAATAAAAGACGACCAAAAATGGAAAGGGGACATATAGACCCGGCGCGGCACCGGGCAGTCCGGCAAAGAACCGAGATATGGCGACCAGGGCATTAAGAAGGATCACGACCCCGATTCCGATTATCCGGGCTAAAGAAAAATTCAATAAACCGATGATGATCATGGCAAAAAGTAAATAAGTTATGGCCGAAGAGAGTGGAACGACCAATAGATTACTAAAAATTGCGAGCGTTTGGATCCGCTGAAAATAATAAATAAGGAATGGTGTAACGTAAAATTGTGCCGAAGCCGAGATGCCCATTAAGGCGGCCAGTGATTTTATCGGTCGGCTGCGGATCCGATCGATGATCAAGGTTTTGAGCTTCGGGAAGAAGAAAATGATGCCATATATCGAAGCATATGAGAGCTGGGCTCCGAGATCAAAGAGGATGCGGGGAGAAAGCGCGAGGAGCGCTAAAGCGGATATATTGACGATATGGATACTGTCCACGTTTCGCTCCTGGATTAATGCCCAGCCGAACAACAAACCCATCAATCCGGCGCGCAGGACCGTCGGCAAGAATCCGGTAATACCTGCATATAGAAATAAAAAGACGGCGCTAATTAAAAATTTCATGCGCGCGGATAATGGCAGGAAAACCAAGCATAGGCCTATAAAACCGATGAGAAATCCAACATGCAATCCGGACACAGACAAAATATGCAGCACCCCGGCGCGGGTAAAAACAGCTTGCATCTCCGGACCGACTCGACCGCTGCCGCCAAGTATTAATCCGCTGGCAAGGTCGTAAGTGGGATCCGGCAAAATCCTCCGAAATAAATTGTCGATATAATTTCGGGCTTCGAAAAGAATTTTGTTTAGGGGATGAAACACCTTTTTTTCCTCACCGATGATCTTTCCCGCGAATGAATTTCGACCGTAAATGGAATATGAAGAACGAAGCGTACCCTTTATAAGCAACGATTTTCCTAGTTGAGTTTGGCAGGATCGGCTATAAATATCTACGGTCAGGGGG
>Ga0315279_10006958_pt1 | contig 14117 bp, 18 predicted proteins | sample YL17G06_20_MG_FD_203694 | JGI IMG/M metagenome (GOLD analysis project Ga0315279, IMG submission 203694) | Sediment microbial communities from Yellowstone Lake, YNP, Wyoming, USA - YL17G06_20 | ecosystem: Environmental > Aquatic > Freshwater > Lake > Sediment | place: USA: Wyoming | collected... | reverse complement strand
CGCTTTTCTTGTTCTGGGTTTTCAATCTTTGCATATATCATGACGAAGCTCCTTAAGTTAAGTGTTATTTTTACTTAAGTATACATCGTCATGATATAATTTTACAATATTTTCTTAAACTTGCTTACCCTTTTTAAATATAACATTGATAATATTATATGTCAAGGTTGTTTTAGCAGGAATTTTTGATAGAATTTCTATTGGTGGTTGATATTCAGTCACCATAATATCACCCCTTCTCATATAATTGTTAAATATGTTTCCGGGGTGATATTTTACTCCATTTATACATTCATTTCAAAAATTAAATAGCTCTAGTGAAAACATAACACTGAAGCTTATTAGACCATTTTTTTACGATTACTAGCCAGAAAAATGTTAAATCCACTTGTGTTTTTTTGCTAGCAAATGCTTTCATGCTATTCCCGAATCCCTTCTTATCACTTGAGTATATTTCCTAGTAATGAGCGCGTTTTCTTTTCATTTCAGGAAATCGGGTATATACTCTTCAATCTTCTTATGGCTTTGCTGTTTTTTCATACTTTTTTTCTTTCACGTTAATGCCATGACATCGTGCCTGACAAAGACCGCATCCGACACATTTTTCTTCCAGAACAACCGGCGCCAGATAGCCTGTTCCTTCAATTGGAATGCCATTATCATCTGTCTCCGTATGATGCATAAACTCGATGGCACGATAACCAGATGCCATACACTCATCCATACAGATTTGGCAGGCACCTTTTCCAGCGTACGGCAGGCAAATCTTTTTGTTTACGACAGCCAAACCCATTCGTGCAGATCGCTTTTCTTCTATTGGTAATCTGCGTATAGCACCCGTTGGACATACCTGTCCGCAGTTATTGCAGGTTGGTTCACAACCAGACCAATCAGCAACAACTATAGGCGCCCAAATCCCTTCAATTCCCTTCTCCTTTTGGAGAGACTCCTACAACAGAAGGAATGATCTGAAGACCATTCTTATCTGCCAACACAATCGGATGACCATTCTCAATAATTGCCACTTCAGAATTTGTTGTTCCTAGATCAATACCAACAATTATGTCACTCAATAGCCTTCTCCAATTCTTTTTAATTAATTATTATGTTCAAGGACAAATAGTTAATCATTGACCAATGACTGGTTCGTAAATTTATTAACAACCACTTCAGCATAACGTAATACTTTTCCATCGCGCATGTAACCCCGCCGATGTTCATCAAGAATGGTATTATCACCAAAATCCTGGTTGTTAGCCACTCCTACGGCTACGTGAAAGATTGGGTCAAATTGGTCCCCGATGCAATTAATGGGTTGAATATTAATTTTTTCTAAAAGCTCCATAATACGTTGTTGCACTATCTCTATGCCATTAATCCATGAATCAATTCCATAGTCGGATATTTCTTTGCCAGCCCGTATGCCGGCGTCTAATCCATCTACAATAGGGAGTAAATCACCAACAATCTCTTCTACAATATCATCATTACTAACAGAAATATTAGCTATGGATTCACGGAGCAATTTATATTCGGATTCAGAGGAACTTCGTATTCGGACCAATACTTTGCCAAGTTTAATTATCTCTTCCTTAAGTTCATCAAGTTTTTCCGGTATTATACTGATATTTGTTGCTGAATTTAAATAACCATTATCAGAATCCTGTTCATTTGTATCAATTTCTGGTTCTTCTGTTATCTTAAAAATATCATCGTCTTTTAGTTTTCTTTTCCACATTTTTTGATTAATAAAAGCGTTAATCCTCAATATCGCTGAAGTCATTGCTAAAATCTATTCGACCCAGATCTGAAAGTGAATAGATGGCGAATTCCAGATCGATCTCTTTCTCAATCTTATATTCTCCCGGATCGATAATAATAAACTCACCATAAGGATCATTGAATATGAAAATATCCGTTTGGGAGCGTTTATCCAGGTCACGAAGACTTTCATAAGCAAGGCGAATACGCTTAAATCCTTCTGGATCCTTCTCAGGTGAATGTTTTCGAATAAGACCAAAATAAGCCTTTTTTACCTCTTCTGAGGATGCGTTTTTATTTATTCCAAGAACAGTATAAGGATTTTCCATTGTTCTAAACCAGATAACACTATCTAGTAATCTTCCTCATCCTCCTCATCGTAATCATCTAAATCGCCTATAAAATCATCAAACGGCCCATTAATAAAATCTTCAAATCTACCAAACCCTCTATGATATTGTATGTGATTCTTAAAATTCTTGATTTCATTAATTGTTTCGTTATCGCCAATATCAATCGCAACTTTCATTCCTTCTTCTAAAACATTCTGCGCTTCATCATTTTCATCATTCAAATGATATGCTTCCGCTGCTAAAAGATAAAATTTTGGATTATGGGGTGCCATCTTGATCAATTCATCAGCGTATTGAACAGCTTGGTTGGGGAAGTCTTGGCTTAATAGTTCCTTGATTATATCCTCAAGTATGGCAGATTCATTGAAACTATAAATAGACTTGGACTCATCCTCACTGTGATTGAGGTTTCAAAAGTTAATTATGAGATATAATGTGTATCGCAGTTGAGCAAAATATATCATTATTAATTCCTGATCAATGGAAGCTTGAAAAACTTCATCCGCTAGAAATCTTTGCCCTCCATGAAGATGTGTCTACATTGAAAGATATGCTTAATTCTGAAATTATGGATGTAAAAATAACATCAATAAGGACATTGGCTAGACTTATTGGGGAACAATTTTTACCTGAATTAGACGTAATGATAAAGGATAAGAACAGGTACGTTCGGATAGCAGTGATTCATGCTTTTGCCGAAATAGTTGAAGCAAGTCAGAAAGATCAGATCAATAATCTTTGTTTCTTCTATCAAATCCGTTCTTTATTCAATGCTACAAGATAGAAGTAAAGATGTAAGAGTAAGTTCATGGAAAGCCCTGACAAAGTTATGTTCGTGGAAGGATAAACCAATTTTAATTTCAATGCTAGAATCTGAAATTTCAGAGATGAAAATAGCATCAGCAGAAGCTCTGATAAGGTTGGGTTATCAAGAGGGGATTGCAAAATTGCGGGAAATGCTCAATGACAAAGGTAAAAGCGGGCAAATGGCTTTGGATGCGCTAATTACATTGGGCGATCGGGAGATCATCCCGACTTTGATAGATATGATCAGGGATGAAGACCCAATTGTAAGCAAAGGAGCGATTCGTGCGATTAGTTATCTAGGAACAGAATCAGAAATTCCTATATTATTAGAGATCATAATTTCAGAAAACGACTTAAATTCGAATGTCAAGGATGCTCTAATCTATATTGACAGAAGACTTTATTGTCCCTTTAGTTGGAACGAAAAATATTCGTGAAATTCGAGATAGAAGACATGGTACTTAGACATTGTTGAGTATTTCTTTTAGTCTGTTAACTATTATTCTTTCCTGACCCGGCTCTAAAGTTTGTGGGTTGACAAATATACCAGATGCGCCTGCTCCTGGCAACTCTATGCTTGGTTCTCCGCTTCTTAATTGAGATAGAATATAGTCTCGTGTTTTTCCTAATGGCTTCTCATTAAAGATGATCTCTGCTCGTGGCATAGGCTGTCCTGCCTCACTTGGGAAATCACGCTTTGCTGATATATTTGGAACATTTGAAAACTCATCTATTACGTATTGCACCTGATCTTCGTAAGTTTGCATTAGTTTTTTATGATCAAGGTTCAAATACCATCTCACCGCCGCCCAAAGTCCGACTATCTCTTCTTTGCCAACTTTCATTGGACGACCGATGAAGGCTCTTGGATTGGAATTCAAAGCACATGCTTCTATCAAATCTTTCCGTCCCACTATTAATCCGCTGCTTTGTGGTCCGCATAGACCCTTCCCACCGCTGAATATTGCAAGGTCTACGCCTATATGAGTAAAATTCCACAGGTTTTCCACAGGCGGAATCTGTGCGGCTGCATCAACTATGAGTGGTACGCCTTTTCTTTTTGCTATTTTGATGGCTTTTTCAAGGGGAACTAAACCACCCATTCGAGTTATGTTGTAAAAGTAGAATATTGCGGCTGTCTTATCGTTAATAGCATTTTCCATATCTTCAGGTGACGTTCCCACTTCTGTTCCGATCTCGACGATTTTTACGCCAACCTGTCTGATAGCAAAGTCGTATCCATTTCTATTCATCTTGTGTATGATGACTTCGTTTTTCATACCATCGGTGAAAGGTAATTTTGAGCATTTTGCAGGATCTGTTCCTGTAATACAGGCGGCTGTGCTTAGAACTAATCCAGCGGCGGCTCCGCAAGATATGAAAGCGGATTCGTTCTTAGTCCATTTTGCGATCTGCTCTCCTGCTTTTTTTTGTAAATCATCAATGCTGACAAAATGCTTTGAGGCTTCGACCATTGCCTGAACAACTTCTGTCGGCATTATTGAACCACCTAAAACCGTTACGGTCGCTATTCCGTTGATGACTTTCTTAACACCAAGCTCATCATATACGTCCATATTTATATCCTCACAAAGTTTAAGAATGAAATCACGAATTACACGAACAGAACTGCGAATAAATTCGTGATAAAAATTCACGTCTAAGAAATTGCACAAATTTCACTTCTGCACCAAGCTTTCTATTTTACTGAAAACATTATAACATTATAGATATTGCTTTTCAATGGCTTTTTATTGTTAATTTGACAATATCATATTGCGTATAGTATAGTTCAGGTAGAAAAAAGTCTGTTATAAAATCATAATAACCTTTGGTGCTAGTTTATAGGCTGAATTCAGCGATTGATAGATGGACAAAACCATTTTCATCAGGTACCATGCCATTGAACCAATATGTTGAATAAAGCCATTCTCAGCTCCGCTGAGTCGGGAATACAATTGTGAATCCTAGCTTCGTTTCAAAGTATTCCCATACCTTATGATGAGAATGCTTGAAATTACAAACATTAAGCATTGATAAAACTGTTTCAATAAGCATCCTAGAGTTCCATTCACCACTCTGTTCTTCCGTTGCACGGCGGAACGTGATTCTGTTCTTCCGTTGCACGGTGGAACGTGAGTTGAAAAGCTGAACCATCATAAACATTGGCAGTATCACAATCCCAAGAAGTCCCAGCGAAGGCTGGGATCAATCCGAGGTGATTGAGTAGAAAACATAACTTACCACCAACGATCCAACGTTTATTGGATTTGCCTTTCTTGCCAATCTGCTTATCACTTCTCTCAGCCCTCGCTTCGCTCCGAGACTCGATTCACGTATGGGATGAATCAGTTCGATACCATAGGTGTCAATCACACCAATTATGGAGGGATCAGCTAAGAAACGCTCAATATAATGACGATGTGAGTTAAGAAGCCTGAACAAACGAGTTCTACATGGTAGAGGTAGAAACAGAGGGCGATAATCTTTAGTTAGCCATCGCCAGAAATTGAGTTGACCACACCCTTTGAGAGCATATAGCAAACCTATTGTAACCACTTCGCTAGGGTACAATTTTGCTTGAGAATGTTTATTGTCATCTATATTATTATCTACATCAAAAAACAGTTCTGTGATAAAATCTATTGTAGTTGTAGTCATGAGATCACTCCTTATGTTAATATTGATAATAGTTACTAACATAAGTATACATGATTTCATGACTATTTTAAACTTTAAACTAGCACCAAAGGTTATTAATCATTAACAAAATCTGTGAAAATCCGTCGCATCTGTGTCAATCCGTGTAATATTAAATATTAAAATTAATCTGGTTGACTGCTAGTCTCTTGTATCTTCTCCAATCTGTGTTCATCTGTGGTTAATTTTCTGATTTAAAAAGTGTTACCCTAATTGTGAACCATGCCAACATTTGGTATAGTAATTGCTATTACATATCAAATGGCAAAAATTAACGCATTTTTTCAATTGTTTATCTTCGCTTAAATAAAGGTGGGTCTTCAGACTATAGTGTGGAAAATAATCTGCATGGAAAGTTTTTAAATCCCCCTAACCCCCTTTTTCAAAGGGGAAATGGCTCTATTTCCCCCTTTAGCAAAGGGGGCAAGGGGGATTTAAGACTTAACTTTACTCTGAAGAACCACAAAGGTTTATTCGCAATATCCTACCATTAGACACGAGAAGCCAATGACAGAAAACCACACATCATGTCAGAAAATTGGCATCGAAAGGACTTTATATAGGAGAAAAAAACGTTCATCTTTGCCTAACAAAATCAGAACTTACCTGTCCAGACAATCTCTGGTACGCCCGCTGGATTACTGAGAAGGATGCCAAAGCTTTTTCAGAGCCTTTCATGAAAGGTCAGGAGCACGGATGGACATTGGAAGAGTTTCAGGAACTTCAAAATATGGGTTACTCATATTGTGGCGTTTTCCTTAATCAAAGGCTTTGCTCAATTGCTGGGCTTTGGAAACGCTCACCAGACGTTTGGGAAGTCATAGCAGTCGGAACAAAAGAAGAATACAGATATAAGGGTATGGCAAAATCTGTTGTCTATTTCATAGCAAATAACATATTCCAGCATATTAACGTCGCATCTTATACAAGCAGTGAAAGCAACCTTGCATCTATCAATACAGCACGAAGCGTCGGTTTTAAGTTCTGTACCAGCATTGTCAATAATGACAAATGGTGTGCAAACAACCCAAGACCGATTGTTGCTAATAGAAAATGCCACTTATTTGAGCGATGATATAAAGTGCTGGAATAAAATATGATTATGAAAAATAAACTAGCACTATACTTTCTCAATCTGCTTGTATACTTTGAATTTGCAAAGAAATCATTTCAGCAAAACCTGCAATATAGGATCGCAAATTATAGTGGATTCGCAGTCAACGCGTTCTTTTTCGTAGTACGTGCATTTGTATTCATGGCATTATACGAGAATCGTGGCGTTGTTGCAGGATATAACGTCACCGAAGCCATAACCTTTACAGGTATAACTCAGGCAATGCTAATGGTTATCGGGATTTTCGGGAATATGGAGATAGCGAATGCAGTGAAAAGCGGTGAAGTCGCCACTGACCTTATGAAACCCATAGATTATCAATTCGTAATGCTTTTCAGGCAGTTCGGTCGCTCGTTTTATTATTTCATCTTCAGGGGTTTACCTATATTTCTCGTGATGGTTATTTTCTTTACGTGGTCGCATCCGCACTCATGGTTTTCGCTTGTGTTGTTCTTTATCAGCTTGATATTTGCAACAGTGATAACATTCTCATTTAACTTTATGGTTGGTATGTCAGCTTTTTGGCTATTAGATGCAAGGGGCATCAGCGGGATTGTTATGGGGTGTGGATTGCTACTGTCAGGATTTGTTGTTCCGATATCTTTTTTCCCATCAGGATTTGATACTATATGTGAATGGCTTCCCTACGTTGGGCAAAGCTACGTGCCTGTTGCCATATATCTTGGAAAGTATACGGGTATGAAAATGTTAAGCATGTTGCTACGTCAGTTCGCATGGACAGTGATACTCGTTCTATTTGGAAAGCTACTTATGTTCTTTGCAATGCGAAAACTTATAATTCAAGGCGGGTAATGTATTATTTGAAATTATATTTTAACCTCATAAGTGCGATTTTGCGGTCGCAGATGCAATACAGGGCTTCTTTCATGATGCAGTTTATTGCAAATTTCATTGTCACATTCACAGACTTTATTGCTATTATGTTTATTTTTGGTAAGTTTTCTAACATAAAGGGCTGGACATTGTGGGAAGTGGGATTGCTATATGGCATGACGTCTGTATCATTCTCTTTAGCAGAGATGGTTGCACGAGGGTTTGACTTGTTCAGCAGAATGATACGCATGGGAGAATTTGACAGGATTCTGCTTCGTCCTGCTGGAGTATTCATTCAACTCATGTCTGCCGATTTTGATTTACGTAAGCTAGGTAGAGTCATGCAAGGAATTATGGTATTGGTTATAGCGTGGAAAATGCTTGGACTTGGCTTAAATCCTGTGAAACTCATTTTTCTGACAGCAACAGTTATAAACGGGATAATATTCTACATGGCGATAATCATAGCAGGGGCGACTATATGCTTCTGGTCGGTTGAAAGCACAGAGCTACCGAATATGTTTACTTATGGCGGAGTAGAGGCAACCAGTTATCCAATAGCAATATACAGGCAATGGTTCAGGAATATCTTGATCTTCATCATACCTTTGGCATTCGTGAATTACTTTCCAGCACTTTATTTATTAGATATTCCTGACTCGTTGGGATTTCCGTATTGGATACGGTTCATGTTCCCCTTGCCATCAGTGACTGCCATGACGCTTGCGATAAGGTTCTGGAACTACGGCGTTAAACATTATCAAAGTACGGGGAGTTAGCATTGGCAATAATCACAGTCCAAGACCTTAGAAAAGAGTTTAAGGTATACCAGCACCATCAGGGCGTACTTGGAGCTATACGCAATCTGGTGTCATCGAAGTATTCCATCATCAAGGCAGTTGACGGGGTATCATTTGATATTCAGGAAGGGCAGATGGTCGGCTACGTCGGTCCTAACGGCGCAGGTAAATCCACTACTATAAAGATGCTCACAGGCATACTCGTGCCAACGTCTGGAAACATTGACGTTGCGGGATTGACTCCTTACAAGAAAAGGAAAGAGAACGCCCGTCGCATAGGTGTCGTATTCGGTCAGCGAACACAGTTGTGGTGGGATTTGCCTGTTATTGAGTCATTCCAGTTACTTCGCAGAATATATCAGGTATCATCTGAAAGATACAAATCCAACCTCGACACGTTCCACGACTTGCTGAATATCGGTGAATTTATCAATACTCCTGTCCGCAAACTCAGTCTTGGTCAGAGGATGCGCTGCGACCTTTCCGCCGCATTGCTACACGACCCGCCAATAATGTATCTTGACGAACCCACTATTGGACTAGACGTTGTTGCAAAGCAGCGCATACGTGAGTTCCTAAGCAAGATAAACTCCGAGCGTAAGACTACCATAATTCTAACGACACACGACTTATCAGACGTAGAAAAGCTATGTAACAGGATGATGATTATAGATCATGGACGGGTCATATACGACGGAACGGTTGACGAGATAAAACGCCGATATGGCAAAAAACGCAGGCTTATTGTTGACCTTGCTGATGACTACGCAGAACTCGCTGTGCCATTCGCAAATATCGTTCGCAGAGAGGATCACAGGGCATGGCTGGAGTTTAACCGTGACGAAATCAGTGCATCAAAACTCATAGCGCAACTCACAGCCAAGTACGATATAAATGATTTAACCATCGAGGAACCTGAGATTGAGTCCATCGTTGCAGGCATATACGAAGATGGATTAGGGGATTAGTAGGGGCGAAGCATTTGCTATTGTGAATTATTATGTAATCAGCGTTTATGAGGCAAATGCTTCGCCCCTACAATATTATCCACGTAAATTACTACACCCTCATTACTTAACAATTGGTTCTTTTGATGCGGATTCAGACTCAATACGATAGACTGCCTCCTGACCGGGAGCAAGCCAATGACGTATATTCAGCCCATTATCGTCACGATTCATATCAGAACCACAATAAGCACCGCCTTCAAATTCCACACCTGACCAGTTCCACGTAAACGCCTTCGCATCCTTGCCAGGGAAAGTAACACCGACGTTTACGTTTTCGGTCATGCTGTTGTTTACTATCATCACGTAACGACGACCATCAACGTCTGTGAATTCCCCTATCAGTATGGGATGATTTTGTATATCGGGGGAAACCTTTGATACGATACCATCAGGGGCAAAAGTCTCTCCTCCACCATAAGCCTTTGGATAGAACATCACCTTTGTGCAGACAAGGTGGGAGAATAGATTGCCGTAGCGTTTGTGGAAGTCTTTTTGCACTCTGCGAATATCGTAATACCCTTGCGTCTTTTCCCAGTTCTCGTCTATTGGCGCAAGGCGATAGTTTTCGTGAGGCTCACGCATGTAGTAAAAGAACCATAGGATACCGTTTGCACCACAGGCAAGCGTTGTGTTGAACTGCCAGCGTATTTCGTCAAAGTTCGGACAGCGATAACGGAAATGCCCGACTGAAAGCAATGTGTTCCAGAAAGGTATGCCATTGCGGATAGATGCTTCACGATAGAGTCTAAGGTTCTCAAAGTAGTTATTCCAGCCGGAGTCACCTTGATTCATCTGTACATAGCAGTCGTAACTTAAAAGGTCAGCGTTGCTTTTTTTTGAGAATTCATCAAGATAGTTAGCCCAAGTATCAGTCCCTGCCCTTTTTTCGATACCGGGGAAGAATGGCAAAAGATTAGCAAACGGATTCAGATCAGGTGCAATTTCTTTCTGGATGCGATAACACTCAAAGAATAATTCTTTCATGTCTGCATCAGGCTCATCACCGACGTGAAACCCAAATAATGCAGGATGATTTCCAAAATCCGCTACCGCAGAACGTACTCCATCGGCATATTCTGAGCTTCTATTTACATAGCATCTAGGGTCACAAAGTATGAGCTTCATCCCATATTTACCTGCCCAATCGAGCATGTTAAGTATCTGAGCCTTTTGTTTTACGTCGTTTGGATTATAGTTCGGGCTTTGCGGAACAGTGAATCCCACGTCTGCCCATTCTGCGACCTCTGCCTCGTTCATGTATTGACCGTGTGCGGTTAGATTCGTATAGTTCCAGAAGCTTATCGGATAGCCAACGCCAAAGGATTGAGTCTTCTGGACGATGGATTTTACGTTATCTGGCACTTCAACAGCAGTTACACCTGCAACTAGAATAAATATTGCCTCAATTATCATTGTTTAGCCCTCCTTTGAGAAAATAATTAGCCACGGATATACACGGATTAAAGATTGAAGATTGAAGATTGAGAAATGGTTCACAATCAAGGTAACACTTTTTAATCAGAAAATTAACCACAGATGAACACAGATACACACAGATTTGGTAAGATATAGGATACTGGATACTAATTACTGATCACTGATTACTATCTTGTATCATGAATCCTGCATCTTTTCTTCTATCCGTGTTCATCTGTGTTTATTTATATTTATCTGTGGTTTCATAATGTATTGTTACCTAAATCCGCGTTTAGAAAGTGAGCCATTTCTCAATCTTCAATCTTCAATCCGTGGCTAGATTCCTATTTCCCCTTTCCTGAATGTAAAACTTCCAAACGAGCATTAACCTCAGACATTCTTTTTGTAATCGTCTCCCACGTTTCGTCTTTGATATTGACCAGACCGTAGTTGCTATTTTCGCCATCAAATCTACCTTCTTCGGGTTCGTCAGCGTATTCAAACCAGTGGAATCCGACAGCGTAAGGTAATTTTATCAACTCGGTCATGTAGGTATCAAAATTATCGGCACGATCCTGTTGAGTCTTTACAGGCTGACCTGCGCCTCTGGTATTTGGCAGACCAGAATCCATCGCCTTGAATGAGAATTCAGTGAGCATCATTGGCTTACCTGTCAATTCATATATCTGCTGGAGTTTGCTTATAGGTGGATGGAAACCGTAGTCATTATAGGAGATTACATCTACGTTATCGCCCATGCTCTGAACGACTTCCATCGGTGCATATCCTCCATAGCGACAACCAAGTATCAGATGATTCGGGTCATATTCACGGATCGCATCTGCACACACTTTGAAATACTGGCTTGCTACGAACTTTAAGAAACCGGACTCCAGCGATTTCAGTTCCTCTGTCTGAGGAGGTGGTGGAGTTTCTTTTATCACGTCATCAAATGAAGCGAAATCAGTTTTGAAATGTGTGTTGAATTTCTCAATTGTTCCATAATATTTCTGGACAAAACTCACTGCCTTTTTTTTACCTGCCGAATCTGCTGGCATTTCCCAGAAGTCAGTGAATAATCCATGAGTTGATCTCCAATCTGGTCCCCAGCGTAATTCATTGTCTGTAAAGTATCCGATGAGGAAACGGTCATTACGGAAAGACGTGCATTGCTCTTTTGCAACGCTATAAACCGATTGCCGAAATGCGTCAGAAAATACGTCAGGGAATGAACCGCTCTGCCAGTTCCCGCCTGCGCCAGAGGCAAGGTCAATTATCACGGTGTAAGGTATGCCTTGTTTGAAAGTCTCTCGGCTTGACCATGCACCTATGGTATTAAATTTCCAGTTTTTCAGCCTTTCAACAGATGCCTTAGCCCATGCGCCTGCATTACCGTATTTCTCGGATGTAACTTTCCCATAAGGTGAATAACCAAGTGATGGAACGTTATCGGCTGTGTATGATATGTGGTTCACGCCCTTTGAAATAAACGCATATCCATCAGGGTCAATTAGCCAGTGAATACCGTTAATTTCTTGTGTGTGGAAGAAACCAGTTTTGTCTCCCTGTATGCTATTCCACCCCCCATAGACATTATATTCTTCAGTTGCCATGCTCATGTAAAGTAATAATTCAAGTAACATCATTGACTCCTTTTCAATAATTTCTCGCTAAATAATTATCGTTATCAGGACAGACACATAGGTCTGTCCCTACAAGGTTTGATGCCATTTATTGTAGGGGCGAACGAACCTGCGTGTTCGCCCTGTAACCATAGTCATTTAGCGATAGAACCAGTCAGAATCCGCAAGGATAGCTTATGTCGCTCTTCCAGCTTTCTACCTCTTCTAAAAATCCGGGTAATCCCAAAAGACCTCCCGCCCATAAGTAAACTCTATCACATTCGGATAATTCGTTTAATGACATCCATTTTATTTCTTTAAGTATCTGGTTATCTTGTTGAAGTTCTGGATCGTAGCCCATATATGGCGTTTGGTCACCAATGTCAATGAGAAAAGTATAATGCCTATCGGTCTGTGAGTATGTGACAACGCTTGTTTCTCGCACAATTTTCCCTGTTACGCTACATTCTTCTCGAAGTTCCCGGAGAGCGGATTCTGCTGGCAGTTCACCCATTTCTATGCTACCGCCCGGCAAGCACCAATACTCCTGATTATTCTCACAGTGCTTTGCCATCAGAATCTTGAGTCCTTTTACTACAAGGCACTGCGCTCTAGCCATTATCCATTCTCCCTGTTAATAGTTAGAGATTTGCAGGTTGGGTTTCGTTCCTCAACCCAACCTACAATTAGTTATGCGTTGGCTTTGATCCATTCGTAGCACTTGCGATAACCAATGTCAGAGCCTTCACTACCTTCGTATTCGGAACACCATACTCCGTCATATCCAGCTTTTTTCAGGCATTGCACTGCGTAAACCAGATGAATCTCGCCTTCACCAAGAGCGGCGCCACGATATTCGCCAAGACTTCCAGTACCGTCTTTCATGTGCGTATGGAAAGTGTAGGGAGCAACGATTTCGTAGAAATGGTCAATTTTCTCAAGGCTATGACCACGCCAGCGATAGTTCATGGTATCCATGTTTGCGCCGACACGCTTTGAGCCGACTTTTTCAAACAATTCGACTTGCAAATCACCGTCATTAGTCGCATAACCATGATTATCAACAGCGAACTTAATGTCGTTTTTCTCTGCACCATCAAGGCATCGAGTCAGGCATCCAGCCATAGCTTCAACCCATTTGTTTTCTGGCACTGAATCTTTTGGACCTCCGCCTTCGGTACGAATCACTTTTGCACCCAAAAGCTTTGTCAGCCCACAAATTATATCCATTCTGGCAACCTGAGCCTTTACTGCATCTGGATCAAGCACAATGAAGTCATTCCCTGCGGCGAGTGCTGAGACTTTAAGACCATAAGACTCGACTTCTTTTCTGACTTCTTCAGTTTTTTTCTCAGGATTAGCAGCGTTACCATCCCATACGTCCCCGACCTGAAGCTCAACATAGCCATAGCCTGTTGAACTAGCGTATTTCAGATAATCAGCAAAAGAGAATCCCGGAAAGTTGTAGTGTATAACACCGATCTTTTTCATTTTTCGTCTCCCTTTTTAGTTTGGCACTGTAAAAAATTTAAACACGAAGGCACAAAGAACACTAAAAACACGAAGATTTTAAGGTTCTATGGTAATTTACGGGGATAATATTGTAGATTCTCTCATGAAAGTCAAGGGAAAAATTATGAGTGAATCCATATCATTAGTTAAAAACTCAATATTAATCGTATAAAGTGCTATGTATCAAT
>Ga0315279_10006957_pt1 | contig 14122 bp, 12 predicted proteins | sample YL17G06_20_MG_FD_203694 | JGI IMG/M metagenome (GOLD analysis project Ga0315279, IMG submission 203694) | Sediment microbial communities from Yellowstone Lake, YNP, Wyoming, USA - YL17G06_20 | ecosystem: Environmental > Aquatic > Freshwater > Lake > Sediment | place: USA: Wyoming | collected... | reverse complement strand
CCGGGCTTGGCCGCTGGCAGGAAAGGCTCGGTCAAGTTCCACTGTTCATCTGTCAGATCGCTTGGATAACTCCTTCTGTCCATATATCAGTTATCGGACAAAAGGTTACTTTTCATACACTTTCTTAGAGAGCAGAAGTTCGGCCATATCCTTGTGCCCGTAGCAGGCCGCAGAATGAAGAGCCGTCTTGCCGGTTCTGTCTTCTGCGCCGATATCGGCGCCTTTGCCAAGAAGAATCTCGGCAAGGTCTCGGCAGTCCGCACGGGCGGCAAAGTGCAAAGGGCTATTGCCGTAATTATCTTTGGCGTTTACATCGGCGCCACTGCGAATAAGTAGTTCGGCCACATCCTTCCGGCCTCTGGCTGCCGCCCAATGCAACGGCGTTTGGCCATCCTGGTTTTTTGCGTTAACAGCGCCGCCTTGGGCAAGCTGCAATTTGACTTGCCGCATGTCGCCGTCAGCCGCCGCCTCGTGCAGGGACTTGGCCGGCTTTTTTTCGCAGCCCATGCAAAAGCACGTTAATATCAAGACCAGCAAGTACAGTTTGGTTCGGGCCATTTTTGTCCGGCTACGGCTCGGCGTGCCGCCGAGACGAGTTCGGCTCCCAAAAATCTCGAATTGTCCGGATTTGCACTTAGGCACTATCGCAACAATTAAAGCCGCCACCTGTGATACGTCAAGGGTCCAGCGGATAATTGGTGCGGCACAGTAGGTCCGAAAAAATTGTTTGTGTTTTAGGTCATTCCTGCTATAATGAGTTAATTAGGTCTATTCGAGGAACGCTTCACCGGCGTTGGTGTCGGGCAATAAAACAATCAGAGATGGAGGAGGTTAGCCATGAGAAATATCAATTATTTTGTTGTCTTGCTGACAATTCTGTTAGCGTGGATGATGCCCGGATGGGGTGCGGATGCTCAGACATCCGGCACGCAGCAGGTCTCCGAAAGCCACAAGGATGTAGTTGGACTGCTGCTTGCTGAAGGAGCGGATGTAGGTGCTAAGAATAACTACGGCAGGACCCCTCTGCATGTAGCGGCTATGGAGGGCAGCAGAAATATCGTGGAGGCGCTTATCACCAAGGGGGCGCAAGTGGATGCCAACGATAACGATGGCTGGACTGCGCTGCATTACGCCGCTGCTGGGGGTCATCGCGACGTAGTCGAGCTTTTGCTTGACAAAGGCTCTAAGGTTAGTGCGGTCAACAAGGACGGCAGAAGCGCCCTGCATATCTCGGCAATGAAAGGCCATGCCGCTGTTGCAGACGCACTTATAGGTAGAGGAGCGAACATAAACGGCAAGGATAACCAGAGCTGGACGGCCCTGCATTGTGCAGCGTCGCAGGGCCAGCAGGACGCAGCAGTTCTCTTATTGGCTAAAGGAGCAGAGCTTGGGGCAAAAGACAGCCAAGGCAGGACCGCATTGCATATAGCGGCCATTGGCAACCACAAGGATGTAGCCGGTTCTCTGCTTGCTAAAGGGGCACGCGTGGACGCGAACGACAACAAGGGCTGGACTGCCCTGCATTGCGCAGCTTTTGGGGGCAATACCAGCGTTGTCGAACTCCTGCTCAGCCGCGGAGCCGACTTCAATGTGCAAGATGGCGACGGCGAAACGCCTATGCACAAAGCGGCTGCCAGAGGCCAAGAACAGATCGCGCGCTTATTGATTGGCAAGGGCGCCCAGGTCGATGCCAGAGGCAAGCACGGGCAGACGCCCCTGTACATGGCCTCGCTCTACGGCTACAAGGACGCCGCAGCGGTGTTGATCGCCGCTGGAGCTAACGTGAACGCCAAAGAGGACGGCGGCGAAACGGCCCTGCACAAAGCGGCAGGCATGGGACACGCAGACGTCGTAGATTTGCTTGTCGCTAAGGGAGCCGACATAAATGTCCAGGATCTCAGCGGACAGACTGCCCTGCATATAGCTGCACTGGCTGGCCAGACGGCGGTCGTAGATTTGCTAATTAATAAGGGAGCCAACGTCAACGCCAAAGACAACAATGGCCAGAGTGCTTTGCACAGGGCAACGCTGGCAACCCGAGGCCAGGTCGTTGAACTGTTAATTGCCAAAGCGGCTGAAGTCAACGCCAAAGACAGTTCCGGCCAGACCGCTCTCCACATCGCCTGTCTTAACGGCTACAAGGATTTGGCGGAGCAGTTGATGTCTAAGGGGGCGACTGTGGGCGAGAAAAATGGCTACGGCCAGACGGCGCTACATCTGGCGGCCCTGAAGGGACGCAAGGATGTTGCGGAGCTACTGATTACCAGAGGAGCGGCGGTAGACGTGAAAGACAACGCAGGCTGGACTGCCCTACACTGTGCGGCTCTCGGAGGTCACCGGGATTTAGTCGCACTTCTAATTGATAAAGGCTCCGATGTGAACGCCCCCGAGAGTAGCGGTGAAACCCCGTTACACTGGGCGGCTGGTATGGGCCACAAGGACGTGGTCGGTTTACTGATTGCCAAAGGCGCCAACGTCAACGCTAAGAATATTAGCGGCCAGACGCCCCTTCACTGGGCCGGCCAAATGGGTCCCGCTGAAATGACCAGTCTGGCTAGTAAACACGGCCTTGCCAATTGACAATTGCGAATTGAAAGTGGACAATTCTTACCGCCGACCTGCCTGCCGCCAGGCAGGGTTCGCAGAGACCGCAGGGAAGATGGTGTTTATGAAGGATGAATTGGCGCGGGCATATTGGCTGCTCGTTTTTGTTTTGGTGCCAGCCAACCTGTTGGGGGCCGAGAACTGGCCTGGCTTTCGAGGCCCAACGCGACAAGGCATATCCCAGGAAAAGGATGTCCCGATCGAATGGAGCCGCTCAGCGAACATCCTCTGGAGGACGCCGGTGCCGGGCAACGGCTGGTCATCACCCATCGTATCTGACGACCGCGTGTTCATTACGACCGCAATGGAGGAAGGTGCATCGTTTCGGCTGGTGTGCCTTGATCGGCGGACGGGAAAGATCCTCTGGAACAAGGAGGTTCTCCAGCAAGAGCCTGGGCACAAATCGCCGCAGAATTCTTATGCCTCATCAACACCGGTAACCGATGGGCAGCGCATTTATGTGCTGGCATTTGACGGCAGTTTTGCGGCGGTTTCGATGGCAGGGGACGTGATCTGGACCAACCGCGATTTCAACTACTATAGTGAGCACGGGCTGGCAGTTTCGCTGATTGTGTATCAGGACCTGCTGATAGCCCCATTTGATGGCAGCAGTTCCGGCCCGGATAAAGCCTTGGGCTGGCAAAAACCGTGGGACCAGGCCGTCATAATTGCCCTTGATAAAAAGACGGGCAAGGTCTGCTGGAAGGCTCGGCGCGGCAGCTCTCGTATCGCTCACGTGACGCCGCAGGTTCTTAGCCAAGACGGGCAGGACCAGCTTGTCAGCTCCGCAGGTGACGTTGTTCAGGGATTCGACCTCAAAACCGGGGAACAGTTGTGGACGGTCACGAGCACCGGCGAAGGCGTCGTACCTTCTATCGTCATCGGCGACGGGCTAATCTTCACAACATCTGGGTTTGGCCGGCCTACAATTCGTGCCATCCGTATCCCCGCGAAAGCGGGGACCTGGGTAGGCGATGTCACACAGAGCCATATTGCGTGGGAATCTGGCGATGATGTTCCGATGGTCCCCTCGATGCTTTACGTTAAGCCGCATCTATTCTTGATCACGGAGGGCGGCGTCGCCAAGTGCCTGGTCGCGGCGACAGGCGAGGTCTTCTGGAGAAATCGCCTGGAGGGAAGGTACTCCGCCTCGCCGATATGGGCCGACGGGAAAATCTACTTTCTGTCCGAACAGGGCAGGACCACCATTGTCGAGGCGGGACGTGAGTTCAAGGTTGTCGCCCAGAATGAGCTTCAAGAGAAGTGCTGCGCGAGTCCTGCCATTTCGCAGAAGCATATATTTATCCGGTCAGAGGACGCCCTCTACTGCATAGGAAACAGAATAGATGAATAGCCGGCAGCGAGTCCTGGCCGCACTGAACCATCGGCAGCCCGACAAAGTGCCTTATGACATCCGGTTCACGCAAAAGGCACACGCTAAGATGGCCAAGTACTACGGCGACCCGGACTTCGACTCGAAGCTGGGAAATTGTTTCACCTGGTTCCGACCTTACCCGCGCAACGTGCGCTATCGTTTGGTCGGCACTGATATCTGGCAGGACGAGTTCGGCGTGTGGTGGAACCGCGCTATTGACAAAGATATTGGCGTCCCCTGCAATCAGTTAGTTACGCCGCAAAATATCAATGCGTTTGAATGGCCGAACCCCAGTGATCCGACGCGGTACGATTTCATTAAGGAGGCTATCAAGAAAACGCGAGATAGCACTACTCTGGTCAGCCTGGGCTTTGCGCTCTTTGAGCGAGCCTGGACCCTGGTCGGAATGGAAAACCTGTTAATGTACATGCTGACCGAGCCGCATTTTGTCAATCTTTTGCTTGATAAGATTCTTGAATATAACCTCGGTATTATCGAGCATTCCTGTTCGCTGGATATCGACATATTTCGTTTCGGAGATGACTGGGAACATCAGCGGGGAGTGATCATGGGCATTGATTTGTGGCGGCGGTTCATTAAGCCCAGGATCAAAGAAATGTATCGCTTGGTAAAATCCAAAGGCAAATATGTAATGATTCACTGCTGCGGCAAAGTCGATGAACTCTTTCCGGATCTGATCGAATGTGGGCTGGATATTTTCAATCCCTTCCAGCCGGAAGTCATGGATGTATTTGAAATGAAGAATCGCTACGGAGACCGGCTTTGTTTCTACGGCGGAATCAGCACGCAGCGAACGCTGCCCTATGGAACGGTCGCTGAGGTTAAAGAGGAGGTCGACCGTCTTATCGATGTCGTGGGCGAAAATGGCGGATACATCGCATCGCCCGCGCACGATATTCCTGCCGATGCCAAGCCGGAAAACATCGCTGCAATGATCGAGGTTCTACACAGATAGAAATTGCTGCGCCCTTATTCATCGCGCCAGCCTACTGTGACAAAGCGCACCGTACCCTCCGTCAGTAGTGCCTCGTCATAGTAAAATGTGGGATTCTGTCCGCTTCCCTTTTTTTGCAGCTTTACATCCCAGCCGACGAGTGCGCCGTATATGTCTGCGCTACCTTTGAATTCCAACTTTGTGTACGGAGCATAAATCGCCCCATAGAAATCGTTCTCATTGGTCTCGACTTTTATCTTACTGCAAGTATCGGTCCCAAATATCGTAAGCTTTGTCGGATCCTTGGTTTGGTTTATTAGTCCTCCCATTCCTAAACCTTCTTCTTCGCCCTTGTCGTCTATCTTCACATCGATCTTGCCGTCAACATAAAGTGTCAGAGAACAATCCTCCGGTATGATTAGCTTAGCACCCTCTTCAATTTTGAATTCGTGCTCAACATAAATTGTACAGTCGCCCTTGATCTCTTGGGTCTTATCCTTTGGTATTTTGAGGTCTGTATATTTGACGGTTCCGCTTATCGGCTTACCGGCTTTGTACGCGTATTTCTGTGCTGCCCGGTTCTCTAAGCCCTGCGGCACGGTCACAGGCAAAAGCGTGAGCTGCTCCGGCGCGGCATATTCCTTACCCGTTACCACAACACCCGGATCTTTTTTGATAACTTTGTCAGGTCTGCCCCCCGGGCCAATAACTATATCCCCATCGATAACTATGTTCTTTTTGAGTCTGACGGGTTCCTTGTGGCTACTGTTGGTTCGCAGCAGAGAGCTGCCGGTAGAGGCTATTTGGGGATTCGAGCTATAACCATCCACGTTATAACCATCTATTTCCACTTTGCCGCCTTTCTTTGGGGGCTTGTGAAGGTCGGGTATGCCCTTAGGATGTTTAGGGTGTGCGTAACCGGTCGCAAAGACCGCCTGGTCAAAGTACCCCTGCCTTTTTACAGTTGCAGAGACCATCTTTTGTGTTCTGCCGCAAGAGCCGGTTGAGACTATTCTATATTCCGAATCTCTTACAACCTCCTGGACTTCATAGGCATAATTGGCGCTTGTGTATGGCAAGCTGCCGCTGCCTGAGGAGGGTAGATTCTTCAATTTCTCGGATTCGACATCAAGGCTGTTATTCATGTCAAATAGGGCCTTTGTGAGCCCGGAATCGGCAGCAGCCCGTGCGGATAGCACTTCTACGATGCGTATAGCCTTCAGTTGGGCCGTAAAACCCAATCTCAGAAAGCCAAAGCCAACCAAAAGCAAGACCACAAGCATTACTGTGGTAACCGGCAGCGTAAAACCTCTTCTGTACCTTCTCGATCGTTTCGCGGTGGCTTCCATCTTTCTTGCTCCTAACCTCCGAGAGACCGCTTGACATTTGCTGAACATTGGCCGGGTTATCCCCGGCATTAGTTGTGTCTGACAGCCCCTGACATTACCGTAAGCCTCTGGGAACCGTTGTCCAGCTCCAACGTTAATCTCACGCAACTGCCGAGGTCAGAAAAGTGCGCGTCTTTCACGTCATGTGCCAAACAGACGGTATGGGGATCGCCTTGTGCGTGCCCCTTTGCATCCAATTCTCCATAATCGACCGTGAACCTTTCTGTGCGTGTCAGGTAGAAACGGGCATAACTATCAAGCCGAGTAGGGGTGTCAGGATTCCCAGCGTAGTGAACCTCAATCTCATCGTCGTGAAGATGTTCCCAACTTATGGTTGACCTGCGAACCACCCTATCGAAGGTTCCAATGGCTACGTCAGCATCAGCTACCAGGCTGCCAAGAGTACGGTCGTACGCCCTGTTCCAGCCTCTTTGGCTGTCTGCCAATACGGCCCCTATGCCAAGTATCACGACAAACGCGACTGACATAGCAACACATAACTCAACTAGGGTAAATCCTTGCTGATTCTCGACTGTCCTCGGTCTCATAGGCATTCGCCGCTTATTAGTTACTATAGTAAAATCAATCGTTCCCATACAGAGACAACTTCACGGATTGATAAGGCGCCGAATCATCCCATAATTCGTAGTCGTCCATCCACGCAACACAGACATTCAGCAATCTCGGCTTACCCGATTCATCTTTATACGACAAGGTTACATAGTAATTCACGCTATCAATCACAAATCTATAATTTGGATTGCAGCTTGCGTCCAGCGCACTATACCCATCAGCGACAGCAGGCCCGGGAACATTGAAGTAGGTTCTTATTCCTAGTCCGAAATCCACAGGATCGACATCATTGGGGTTATAGTCATTGGGATCTCTGGGATCGTAATCAGAGGGGTTAAGGAGTTCGTAAGCGGAGTAGCCTGAGTTGCTTCCCGCACCCTTCCACCCATTAAGTAGCGTTGCAGCAAGTCTCGCAGCGGCAGTCCGCACCTCCGCTTTACGACTGAGTAAGGCGCTGTGGTAACGAAAAGCGCCTGTGCCAACAACGGCAATCAGAACAACGACTATGGTTACCATGACCTCTACCACTGTGACACCGGCGATAGATGCCGAAGCTCGGGGCCGGTTATTTTCTTGCGGATATGTTTTTCTTTTCGTGGTTTTCACCTTTCTCCTCTGCAATTTCACGCCCCAACTTCTGAGGTTCCTTGCTATAAAGAGATAGTTGTGCTTTCACTCGTTGAGGGGATAATGAAAAACCATGAAATGTCTGGATAGATTTACGCACCCCCACGACTGGCATGTTTCGTAGCTATTTACTCTGTCTTTACTGCGCACGGAGTTTCGGCGCGTTCAGACGAAATCAGAGGTTCGTCAGGACCAGACGCCCAACTGTCCGCTTCATAATTCACCAACAACTCTTCCAGGTCGTAGACATCAGGTCCCATGTAAAGCCGGAAAGACCGTACTTGGTCTGTCCTAACGGCACCAATAACCGTATCCTGGCAGCGAAAGGCCTTGCCTTCAACGGAAAGCCAGGCGCACTTAACACTACAGTTTCCTTGACGTACCGGACAGATAAGAGGACTGCCTTTTTCATCTGTCAGGAAGCCCTGCTTTGTCAACTTAACCGCCTTACACCTTCTGGTCATAATTCCTGCCTCCCTTCTCATGCTGAGCGCTAACGTTGCTGACTCCTTTTACGTGAAACAAGAGGCTGATAGGCCAAGCGCGCTCAAGCCTTTATCTAAAATATAACGAAATAATCACGATTTCCAAATGGCGGTTGGTGATTTTGTGAACGCGTGCCCCTTTGCAACGCTGGCCACGAACTTGGCTCATTGACCCCCTTCTGATGCCGTGCCAACGCTGCACAATTACTGCTGACCGTGGTTCACAACGTTGATCAACGGTACCCTTGAAACATGCAGCTCTCAGAAAAAAAACGGAAATAGATGCAACTTTATTACCGGTTGGTCCTAAAAGGATTTGGTTCTGGCCTGCCTATCTGGTTTGTTCAAAAAAATCACGTGAATTCCCAAGAGACATAGCTGAGAAAGTCTTGACTTTTGTCATCTGACCTGATAGTATGTGCACAGTATTCGAGAGGTCAAAGTCGTAGTGGGGGTATAAGTTTTCCTCTGTCGAATTAACCAACCGGTCGTTTGCTCGGTGGTGTAGTTCCAAAACGATGGGTGTATTCCGCGAGCGGTCGCTTTGCACAGTATGAAGCAACGTCAAGCGGATCTAACCCAAAACCAGAGTCGGGAAGAATCAATCATTAGTTGTGGGCGGTCCACAACTAAAGTGGAATTAGTGGACAATGTTTGGGGGAATGAGAAGATGAAAAGAGCAAATGTGGCAACGATTATCTGTGTAATGGCTGTCCTTGGTGGCTTGGTCACTTTGGCCGAAGCTATGCCGGTCATCGACGGTCGATTCGACCCGAGCGAGGGCTACAGCGAGGGTTATTATGTTAACCTCAGCGTGGAAGGTGTAGGCAAGATCGCGGACCAGGGCCAGTTGTGGTACTACCAGGATGGCGCAACCAAAGACCTGTATGTCGCATTTTTCCAGCCCCTAACGCTCGTGGACAATACCTACGGCAAGAATTCCATCGGCTGGGGAAGTGCAGCTCCGAGCGGCAAGAGCCATAAATTCGGCGACCTGGTGGGTTCGGACAAGGCTCAGTTTACGATTACCGACGGCAGCGGTAAGGTGGTGTTGGACTTTATGCTGGATTACATAACAGCGTCTAAGCAAGCCCCAAGCGGGTACGCATCACTGGGCGTTACAGGAGGTGAGGGCAAAGTGATCAGCGGTTCCGCGGCCAGCCTCATAGACTGGGGCACAAGTCTTGACTACAATTTTAATACTCTGGGTCATGTATTGACCCAAGACTCGCCTGCTACTGACGCGGCTTACACCCCAAATCCTAAGTTCCCAGGCTGGGTATTTGAGGTGACCTACGAGTTTCAGGTCAAGGGCAGCGTGTTTGGCAACAAGGGCTTTGGCAGTCTGGCTATTCCGCTTATACACGATTCGCCCAACAAGATTGGCAAGAACCTTGTCTGGGATGAAATCGATGGGAAGGTTCCTGAGCCGGCTACTATATGCATGCTTGGCCTTGGCGGGTTGGCTTTCCTTTCAAGGCGAAGAACAGCCTAAGCTATCAAAGCATAGAGTGGCAAAAGGCTGCGAGCATTTTGCTCGCAGCCTTTTACCACATCCGGAAAATGAAACTGCGGAAAATGTATGAGTGAAAACGGAGGAGCTAAAATGTCGATTGCAAATCTTTCTGGCGATGTCCTTTTCGTCACCTTGCCCAAAAGACCCCACTTGAGCAACGAGCTTGAAAACGTGAACGAAATGGCTAGTGACGGCTGCGACCGCGATATAATTATTGATTTCTCCGGAGTCGAGATACTGATTTCGGCGAGCATCTGTAATCTTACGCTGTTGGAAAAGTTCCTGAGTGCACGCAGGCATCAGCTTGTCTTATGCAGTGTTCCTATTCGAATCATGTGTATGTTTATTCGGCTGGGTCTTGAGACATTGTTCAAATTTGCTGACGACAAATCCTCTGCGTTGATAACTCTGCGTGGCGGCAATGTGCCAGACGAAACTGATGTTACTTGCTGAGACGAAGCCGAATCATTCTCCGACCTGTGCAGGGTAGAGGAGATACTTCTTCCTAACGGCAGCTTAGTCGGCTGTGCGATATTGCGCAGAGTGACATCCTTTTGTTAGTTATTTTTCTTGCCTTGTGAATCCTTTCTGTGTACCTTTAATCCCTGAGCCGTGAAATTGTGTGCAAGGTGGTCAAAAAATTGACGTTGGACACATATTATTTGGTCTCGGCTCGTCCGGGGTTAAGGGAGATCGGGAATGAGCGGTGTTTTTGGGGTGGTCTCGACAGGTTGGGACTGCGCAGAGATGCTTTTCTACGGCACAGACTACCATTCGCATCTGGGAACTGAATATGGGGGCATAGCCGTACTGGGCGAAGAGTTCACCCGCCAAATACACAATTTGAGCCAGAGTCAGTTCAAGTCAAAATTCCACGATGACTACAAAACTATAAGCGGCAATAAGGGCATCGGTGTTATCAGCGACTATGATGAACAGCCTATCTATCTGAAGTCAAAATTCGGGCCATTTTGCATTGTGACCAGCGGATTTGTTGAAAACGCCGATAAATTAACAGCCGAAATGTTAGAAAAGGGAGTATCCTTCAGCGAGTTCAGCCAAAGAACCGTTAATGCCACTGAGCTGATAGCAAAGCTGATCAACCAGGGAAACGACCTTGTAGATGGAATACAGAAGATGTTTGAGGCCATCGAGGGCTCCTGCTCACTACTGCTGCTAAATAAAGATGGCATATATGCGGCAAGAGACAGATTCGGATACACGCCTCTTATCGTCGGCAATCGCCAAGTCTGTCCCGAGCCCTTCGGCTGCGCTCAGGGTAAACTCCGTCGAGGCAATGCCTGGGCGGTAACAAGTGAGACCACTGCCTTTGCCAACACCGGATTTGAGGTGGCAAAGCACATCGCCCCAGGAGAGATAATTCTCATGAATGAGGATGGTGTTGTGCAAAAAGCCCCGGGCGGAGGAAACATGCACCAGATTTGTGCATTTCTCTGGATATATGTCGGCTTTCCTGCATCAAGCTACGAAGGCATCAACGTGGAAATAGTCAGGGAAAGATGCGGCCGGTTCCTTGCAAAACGCGATGACGATATTGAGGTTGATCTTGTCTGCGGGGTCCCGGACTCCGGCTGCGCCCACGGATTAGGATATGCAATGGAATCGGGCAAGCCCTTCAGGCGGCCGCTTGTTAAATATACGCCCGGATACGGCAGAAGTTATACCCCACCTTGCCAAGAGACGCGCGACCTTATCGCAAAGATGAAACTCATACCCATAAAGGAGATAATCCAGGGCAACAGCATTGTGGTGTGCGAGGATTCTATCGTGCGGGGAACGCAGCTTCGCAACTTCACTATAAAGAAACTCTGGGATTGCGGTGCCAGACAGGTCCACATAAGACCAGCCTGTCCGCCCCTAATGTTTCCATGCAAGTTCAATTTTTCCACGCGTTCGATCCATGAACTGGCGGCCCGCAAAGCAATTCGCAGCCTGGAAGGTCACGACCTAAAAGATGTTTCGCAATATATAAATCACAACTCCAAAAAATACAAAAGAATGGTGGACTGGATCGCCAAAGACTTGGGAGTCACGACCCTTAGATACCAGACTGTGGACGATATGGTCGATGCTATCGGCAGGCCTAATGATAAGTTGTGTCTATACTGCTGGACCGGCCAATGTCCAGCGATGACTCCTCCAAAGTCAACAGTAGACATTGTGGATATAAAGAAACCATCTGCGAAAAGTCAAAGATTAAAAATCAAAAGTTAAAACTGTGGAAGCCCGGCTTGCCCGGCTGACTTTCTCAATTTTGCATTTTGAAGTGTGATTTTTGCATTTCCTTTACCACGGAAGCTTCTGGAGCGACGTTCCCTCTGCGACAAAATAGATGGGGCGTCCCGCCAGCACTACACCGTCAGGTTTCAATTCATTGCCCTGCAGGTCTGCCGCTCGCCACGGTTTTCCGGCAAGATGTATCGGCCTGGGCTGGGCACCTTCTTCCGCCCAGGCGACAATTACTGTTCGGCCACCAGTGGTAAAACCATAGGCCTTAACCTTTTCAGGACCTGGCAGCGAACCGAGGCGCTTTATCGGGGGTGAAAGTAAGTTTGCCATAGCGGCCTGTGTGACTAACATCTTTCGCGGGGCCCCTGCCCACTCGAAGAATATGCCTGAAAGCTCCTCGTTGTTCAGGCTGCCGGGCGTGCCGGAATGGTAAATGATTTTCTCGGTTCCGTAAGCCAATAGCAGCGTGTTGAATTTGACCTGACATTCGGCAGCTTCTGTCTCAGAATCGACCGTCTTGAGCCAGGTGCTATCATAAGGCTCAATCGGCTTATCATCGTCTGCATAATATGCGCCTTCGGTAAACCATATAGGCTTGTCGGCGCCTGCAGAACGCATTTGCTCTTGCAGAAGCCGCAATGGTTCTTCGTAGGCCTCCGGCGATGTCAAGCCGGGATAAGCGTGCAAGTTGAGAACATCCGCCCAGCGCAAGCCACCGACTTCAATAAACTCTTTGGTGTATGTGGACGGATGGCCGGCAATGCCTCCGATAACCAGCGCATCAGGGTCAACTGTCTTGACCGCCTGGTAGGCCGCCCGCAGCAACTGCACATAGTCTTTGACCTGGTAGCCTTTCTCCCGTGGCAGAGCGTAAGAGGTGTAAATGGGTTCGTTCAGAATCTCCCATACGCCGAGCCGCTCTTTATAATGCCCAACCGTCCCACGCACGTAGGCGGCAAAATCATTTACATCCTGCGGCATATAGGATATCCGCTCTCTGCTGGCGGGATAATCATCCGTCATTTTGATCTCTGTGCCGGGGGCGCTCGATGACCAGTTGCTCGAAGGAAAAGGCAGAAGCGGCAGCACCTTCAAGCCTCGCCGCAAGACCCGGTCGATTTGGTAGTCGCATTGGCTGAAGTCAAACGTGCCTTTTTCCGGCTCTACATCGTGCCATTTCAGCGACCAGTCGCGGAACCAGCAAAGTCCGATTGATTTTGAAAGTTCCAACAGATGGGGCCAAGGGTAGGCATGATTCATTCCGAACAGGCTATCCGAGCCGGTGTAAGGCTCAATGATAGCGAATCGCATCGCCCTGGTAAGTACAACTTCTGCACCTTCGGCGCGTAGATGCAGGCGGTAGAAGCCCTTTCGCTGTACGCCGGTGGCGATGCTCACTCTTGCCGTCTGCCCGGGGCGAACATCAACCGGTACGGCAGTTTCATAAACAATAGCGTCGTCAAAATCTGTCGTATGGGCGTGGAGTTTGACAGACTGGGCAACTTCTCCCGCGTTGAAAATCGTAGCGGTCATTTTGGGCTTATCGCCGTAGGAAAAGAGATTTCCCAAGCGACCCGTTGCAAGCCCGACTTCTACTGCTGCTCTCGGTTGGTAGGCGGTTGCCTGTATACCCTTCTCTAACTGCACGGCGTCAATCCACAATGTCCCCGCTTGCTTTCTCGATGCCTCCAAATCCAGGCCCAAGGCGACGAAAATCTGTTCAGCCTGCGGTCGGAAGGTGAAAAAGTGGCGCTGCCAATCAGTTTTGAGCTGCACCTGCTGGCGTAAAATCTGCCCTGACGCCTGTCTTATCGACAGCACGCCGACCAGGCCTTCGGAATTGGCTTTCAGATGTGCAGACAGTGTGTACTGCGCACCCGGCTCTACGGAAATCCAGCCCATATTGGCAAGCAACGGGGCTTTCACGGGAATGCGATAGAGCGGAAAATAATCGAAATAATAGATGGGAATATTCTCAGGCATCAGAGCGATTTTGAAACTCGATCTGTGGAACTTCGCGTCGGCATCGTCCACGGCGCCGACAAGCTGATTCAGATTGCCTCCCCAGCCCGGCAGACTTGTGGTGAGCTTGTCGAATCCATCGGCGATGCTTCCCCAGCCGGCTGCGCCACACTCGAAGCTGCTATTGGGCAGAAGATTTACAGCCGTGCCGGGCGGAATTGCATCAGTGAACCTTCTTCTAATTGGCTCGCAGGGCTCTAAGGCACTGTCAGACAATAAATGACTGAATTACTTCTTTCTCTGTCTCGGATGGATTGTGTAGTTCCAGTCGCCATGGAAGCGGTGAGGAGTGAAATAGACTTGTGCCATTTGCTTGTCCGAAACCTC
>Ga0315279_10006956_pt1 | contig 14124 bp, 15 predicted proteins | sample YL17G06_20_MG_FD_203694 | JGI IMG/M metagenome (GOLD analysis project Ga0315279, IMG submission 203694) | Sediment microbial communities from Yellowstone Lake, YNP, Wyoming, USA - YL17G06_20 | ecosystem: Environmental > Aquatic > Freshwater > Lake > Sediment | place: USA: Wyoming | collected... | reverse complement strand
GAAAATGCTTCCGCGCACTCCGGGAACGCGTCGGAGCGTTCGCGGCCTATCCCAAGAGCGAGCCGGTCGAGGTGGTCGGATTCTCCTATTGCGGCGGCTGCCCGGGCGGGAACATCGAGTCCGTCCCTGAGGAGATGAAGAAGAACGGAGCGGAGGTCATCCATCTGGCCACGGGGTTCGTCGTCGGCTATCCTCCCTGCCCGTACATCCGCCAATTCAAGGAATTCATCGAGAAGCGTTACGGCTTGGCCGTCGTCGTCGGCACACATCCCATCCCCCTCAAGTACCTGGACGTGCACAAGAAGCTGCCCTTTTGGGACCAGGCGAACATGGAGGAATTGGTCGGCGGGCTGCTGCGCGAGGATGCGGCGGTCATGGAAGCCTACAACTAAGGACTTTGGCCCGCCGCGGATTCTCGTATAATGGCGCCATGAGATCCTCCCCCCGGTTCCCGCGCCGCGCGTCGGCGAATACCCGCCTGGCTTACGTCCGTCGGCAGATCGTGGGCCGCGACCTGGCCTTCGCCTCCCCGTTCGGGATGCGGCACATGCTCTACGCCGATTACACCGCATCGGGCCGGACTCTCGCGTTCGTCGAGGCGACGCTGTTCGCTATTCAGAAGTCCTACGCCAACACGCACACCGAGGACGACTACTCGGGCAAATACATGACCCGGCTCCTCCACGGCGCCGAGCGGCGCATCAAGCGAGCCGTGAACGCCGGCCCGCAGGGTAAGCTCTTCGCCGTCGGATCCGGCTCCACGGGAGCGCTGAAAAAGCTCCAGGAGATCATCGGCGTGTACGTCCCGCCGGTCACCCGGGAGCGCCTCGCCCGCGCCGCGGCGGCGGCGGGCGTAGGCCTCGAGGCCGCCGCTGCGGCGCTCAAACCCGTCGTTTTCATCGGCCCGTACGAGCATCACACCAACGAGCTCATGTGGCGGGAAGCCTGGGCCGAGGTCCGGGTAGTAGGGTTCGGGCCGGATGGGGAGATGGACCTGGCGGCCCTGGAGCGCGGCCTGGCCGACTCGGCGATCGCGGGCCGGCCCCGGTTCGGCTCCTTCTCGGCGGGCTCGAACATCACCGGCCTGCGGACAAGGGTCTACGACGTGGCCCGCATCTGCCACCGTCACGGCGTACCGGTGTTTTTCGATTTCGCGGCCGTGGCGCCGTATGTGGACATCGACATGAATAGGGATACGGCGTCGTATTTCGACGCGATCTTCTTCTCTCCGCACAAGTTCCTGGGCGGCCCCGGCAGCTGCGGGATACTGGTCATGAACGAGCGGCTCTACCGGCGCGATCTCCCGCCGACGACCGCGGGGGGCGGGACGGTCGTCTACGTCGGCCGACGTCACCACGACTACGCCAACGACATCGAGACGCGGGAGATGGCCGGCACGCCGCCGATCCTCCAGACGATCCGGGCCGCGCTGGCCATGGAAGTGAAGGAAGGCCTCGGCGTCCGGACGATCGAACGGATCGAGCGCGCCCACCTCCGCCGCTTCCTGGAGGGCCTCGCCGGGATCGAGGGCGTCCGGCTCGTCGGCCGCTATGACACGGGCGATCTCACGCCGATCGTTTCCTTCAACATCGTCCACCGGGACCGGATTCTCCACCCGAAGTTCGTGACGAAGCTCCTGAACGACCTCTTCGGCGTCCAGTCCCGGGCCGGATGCAGTTGCGCGGGCCCTTACGGGCACACGCTCCTCGGCATCGACGACGCGACCTCGCTCCGCTTCCGGGACGTCGTCACCTGCGGGCTCCAGGGCATCAAGCCCGGCTGGGTCCGGATCAACCTCCACTACACGTTCACCCGGCGCGACGTCGACTTCCTACTGAGGGCAATCCGGTTCGTCGCCCGCCGCGGCGCTTCGTTCCTCCGGAGCTACGTGTTCGACTTCGCGACTGGGGAGTGGCGCTTCGCCGGATTCCGGGAGGCGCCCGTCGCGCCCTCGGTGGACGGGGCGTTCTCGACGCGGACCGTCGACCTCTCGAGGCTCGAGGCCCTCCGCGCGGGATATTTCCGCCGGGCCGAGCGCGAGGCCCGACGGATCGAGCGGCGGGGCGCAGTGCGGTTCGTAGCGGACCGGGCTGCGCTCGAGGCCCTCAAGAGTTTTTACTACGCGAGGAGGGCCCCGGCGGCGCGCCCGAAGAACAAGCCGAAAGCCTAGCGAAAACGCCGCGTCCGCGAGACGCCCCGATGTGATATAATGGCTCGAATTTTATCGCGAGGTGATCGCTGTCATGCCCAAGATCGATGTGAATGGAAAGGACGTTGAGCTCAACGAGGAGGGATTCCTCGCCCATCCCGAGGAGTGGGACCGGGCCATCGCCGAGGCCCTGGCCCGGTCGGAGGAAGGCCTCGCCTCCTTGTCGCCCGAGCACTGGTCCGTGATCGAGTATATCCGCGATTATTATCTGGAGAAGAACCTGGCGCCCATGGTCCGGAAGGTCTGCCAAGCGAGCGGGTTCTCCCTGAAGCATATTTATGAGCTGTTCCCCTCCGGACCCGCCAAGGGGGCCTGCAAGGTGGCGGGCCTCCCAAAGCCCGACGGCTGCGTGTGACGCTTCCCGCGGGCGCTATTTCCGCGGGAGAGAGGCGATCTCTTGCACGGCGTCCACGGCCGCGGCGATATGCGCCTCGGTGTTGAACGGCCCGATCCCGAACCTCACCGCCCCGTGGATCTTGTCCGTGCCCAGCTGCTCGTGGACGAGCGGCGCGCAGTGCAGGCCCGTCCGGCAGGCGATGCTGTGGTCGACGTCGAGCATGGTCCCGATGTCGGCCGCGTCCATGCCCTCGACGTTGAAGCAGACGACGCTGATGTGGCCGCCCAGGTCCTCCTGGCAATAGAGGATCACCCGGTCGATGGATTTCAGGCCGCGGACGAGCTGGCCGGTCAGGGCCATTTCCCGGTGATGGATGTTCTCCAGGCCCTGCGCTTCGATCCACCGCAGCCCGGCGTTAAGGCCGGCGATGCCGAGGACATTGGCCGTCCCGTATTCCAGGCGGTATGGGTATTCGTCGAGGTGGGCGCGGTGGGCGGAGCGGACGCCCGTGCCTCCCGCGCGGGTATGTCGGATCTCGACGCCCTCGCGGACGTAGAGTCCGCCGATGCCGGTCGGGCCGAGCAGCGACTTGTGGCCGGTGAAGGCGACGACGTCGAGATGGTCCCGGTCCATATCGATGGCGACCTTGCCTGCGGATTGTGAGGCGTCGATGGCGAACAGGATGCCGCGCTCGCGGCACAGGGCCCCGATCTCACGGATGGGCTGGACCGTTCCGATCACGTTCGAGGCGTGGTTCACCACGACCAGGCGGGTGTTCTTCTTGAACTTCGCGGAGATGTCGGCCGGGGCGACGAATCCCCGCGCGTCGAAGGGGACGTGGTCGACCTCGACGCCCTTGTCGCGCGCCAGGTGATAGAGGGGGCGGAGGACCGAATTGTGCTCGAGCGTGGTCGTGACGGCGTGGTCGCCCTCCCGGAGGATGCCGAAGAGGATCAAGTTCAGGGCGTCAGTCGAGTTGTAGGAAAAGCAGAGCCTGTTGGGATCCGTTCCGTTGAAGAACCGGGTCAGCATCTTGCGGGTGTCCTCGACCATCTCTCCGGCTTCCATGCACATGTCATAGCCGGACCGGCCTGGGTTGACGCCGAATTTCCGGTAGAACTGGTCCATGAAGACGTAGACCTCCTCGGGCTTCGGATAGGACGTGGCGCCGTTGTCCAGGAAGATCATCTTTTCCATGCGATTCCTTCCTAAGGATTTCTGAGTCAAAAAGAAATTCCATCCTAATAAATGCCCCGCCGAAAATCAAACGCTTTTTCGGACCAGAATTTCCTCTTACTAAGCCGGGCGGAATATAGTTGACTCCGGATGTTTTTATCGCCCGGCTAGTACTCGGGGAGCAGTAAGGATTATGTAACATATTTACTGCTCCCCGTAGTAACTCCATATGACCATATGCTCATATTGAGTTTAGTTCGTGGGAGGTGTCGTCCCGATGTCGCGACCGCGCTGTTGTCGTAAGTCTTTCCGTCCGCCTCTTTATCATCTTCGAGCGGAAATCGGGCAAGACCAGCGGATCCTGGACTGGGCCGAGTCCAAATTCATTAGGCGCTCGGCGCGATAAGCGCGGAGCGAATGGCGAGGCTGAATTTCCGATTATTCCTTGGGACACGTAGCTTCTTGACAACAAACCTTATTTTGGTTAATATGGCATATGCCAATAATAATTCAAGGACTCGAATGCCTAGACCCTGTCGGTGCCGTAGAATACGATGTCATCCCGACGTGAGTTGCTTCAAACCGCGCGGCATCCCCCTCGATCGGCTTGAGCAAGTCATCCTGAAATTGGATGAATGGGAGGCCCTTAGACTCGCGGATTGGGAAGGATTGTATCAAGAAGAAGCGGCTCGGAGGATGGGAATATCCAGGCAGACCTTTGGAAATATCATTGAATCCGCTCATAAAAAAATCGCCGATGTTTTATTGCACGCCAAGGCCCTGAAGATCGAAGGCGGCGAGGTGAGGATCGCTTAAAAAGGAGAAACTCCATGAGAATCTGCATTCCTACGGAAAACAAAGAAGGATTGAAGGCTCCGGTTTACGGACATTTCGGAAGCGCGCCGTACTTCACCGTGTACGATATCGAAAAGGAAACGCTGGAAATCGTGGACAATACCAATGCCCATCATGCTCATGGGATGTGCCATCCCATCGGCGTCTTGGGCGCGTCCTCAATGGACGCGGTGATTTGCCAAGGCATGGGGATGAGGGCGATCCAGAAACTCAACGAGGCGCATATCAAGGCCTATCGGACGGTCGCCGGGACGGTCGCCGAGATTATTGAAAAATTTAAAAAGAACGAACTTGAAGAAATGACCTTTGAAAACGCCTGCGCCCAGCATGGATGCCATTGACGAACCCCCGCCCATGGCCGTCTGGCTGACCGGAAAAAAGCGCGCCACGGACTAAAGCGGAATTTCCGATCCTGTCCTCCGGTGATCCCCTCGTCCGAAATTGACAGGGGTCCGGGCTTCTATATAATAGGGCGTTCCCGATGAGTCCCTTCCTTCATACCCTCGAAAACGAAGTCCAACTCGCGGCCCTGGCCTTCATGGCAGCGGTCTACGCCGTCCGCCTGGCCTGGCTGTTCCGATTCAAATCGTCCCGCGAGCGGACATATGCCGCGGGGAGCGAGCGGGCCGGTATCGCCTATTCCCTGCTCAACGTGGGGATGCCCTGGACCATGGAATCCACCCGGAGGAGGCCGTTCTTCTACGCCCAGTTCGTGGTGTTTCACATCGGCGTGGTCCTGGCTATCACGGCGACGTTCATCATTCCCTATGCGCCCCGCCTGTTCGAGATCCCGGCCCTCGTGAGGCTCTTTCAAGCGGTCCTCGGCCTGGCCTGCCTGGTCGGGATCCTCCGGCTGTTCCGGCGCCTGACGACGCCTGCCCTGCGTCTCGTCAGCACCGCGGATGATTATGCGTCCATCATCCTGATGATCCTCTTCTTCGGCGCCGGGGCTCTCGCAGTTCCCAGCAGGCCGGAGAGGGGAGAAGGTCCGTTGATCGCGCTTTTTGCCCTCACGGCGTTCTTCCTGGTCTACGTGCCTTTCTCCAAGATATGCCATTACCTTTATTACCCGTTCACCCGCTATTTCCTGGGCCGCACTCAGGGGCATCGCGGGGTTCATCCCCTAAAGAAATCAGCCGCCGGATCCCGCCCCCCGGCGAGCCGCGAGGCATCCTGAGGATGCGCCGGAAGAACAGCGGACGCTCGCCGGTCGTGGACCTTCCCTTGGAGACGGCGTCCCAGCGCAAGGCTAGGGAGGACAATCTCCCCTCCGTGGAGAGCGGCCGGCTCAAGCTGTACGAGCCGAGGGGCGGCAACGTCAAAAGATTCCTCGATCTCCTGGCGGGGAGAATCACCCGGCCGCTGGCCGTTTCCATGGTCGGCTGCGTGCACTGCGGACTGTGCGCCGACGCCTGCCATTACGCCCTGGCCCGGCCCCACGACCCGACTATGACGCCGGTCTACAAGGCCGACCAGATCCGGAGAATCTTCAAGCGGCATTTGGACTGGACGGGCCGGATCGCGCCGTGGTGGGTCCACGCCCGCCGCCCCGTCGACGACGCGGACCTCAACCGCCTCAAGAACATCGTCTTCGGAACGTGCAGCGGCTGCCGGCGCTGCACGCTGAACTGCCCCATGGGGGTCGACACCGCGGCCTTGGTCCGGTTCGCGCGCGGCCTCCTGACCGAGATCGGCATCGTCCCGGAGGGGGTGTTCAACGTCAGCCGGGACGAGTGGGAAACGGGCAATCAGATGGCCGTGACCGAGGCGGACTATCTGGATACCCTCGAGTGGATGAAGGAGGACCTCACATCCGAGCTCGGCGTCGCGGTTGAAATCCCGGTCGACCGGGAGGGGTGCGACTTCATGTACTCGATCAATCCCCGGGAGATCAAGTTCGATCCGCGCTCGATCGCCCAGGCCGCCAAGATCTTCCATGTGGCCGGCGAGCGCTGGACGCTCCCGCGCTGGGGCTGGGACCAGACCAACTTCGGCCTGTTCTCGGGAGACGACGCGCTGGGCGGCTATGTCGCCCGGAATCTATATGAAGCTGCCGTCCGGCTCAAGGCGAAGCGGATTGTCATTTCCGAATGCGGCCACGGCTACCGGTCGACGCGCTGGGAAGGCTACAACTGGGCGGGCTACGATCAGAACATCCCGAGCGAATCCGTGATCGTGACGCTGCAACGCTATATCGAGTCCGGCCGGATCAGGGTCGACCGGTCCAGGAATCCGGAACCGGTGACGTTCCATGATTCGTGCAACATCGCCCGCTCCGGCGACCTGACGGAAGAACCCCGCTGGGTCCTCCATCGGGTGTGCTCGGATTTTCGAGAGATGCATCCCAACCGGACGGAGAATTTCTGCTGCACGGGCGGCGGGGGATTGCTTTCGATGGCCGAATACCGGCCGCTCCGGATGGAAGTGGCCAAGATCAAGGCCGAGCAGCTCAAGGCTACGGGGGCGAAGCAGGTGTGCACCATCTGCCACAACTGCGTCGACGGGCTGAACGACGTCGTCAAGCACTACAAACTCGACATGAAGGTCGTCCAGATACTGGAACTCGTCGAGCGGGCCCTCGTCCTGTCTTGACTGGTTGCAAGTCTTCCGATAAAAATGCTTAGAAATTCATCGACCGCAGCTCAGACGTCGACGAGCCGCCGCGCGATGTGATCAAGGCCATCCCCGCCGTCGAGCTCGTGGAGATGGCCACCGACCACGAGGCGGCCTTTGGCTGCAGAGGCTTGCTCAAGACGTTCGAGACCCGAGCTCCGAGGTGTCGCGCCGGCGGGGCAGAGATTCACCAGGGGACAGGGGTGGTTTTGCGGACAGCGGCTCGGGATGACGGTTGGCATCGGAGCCCTCAGGAAACCGAAGACGCTGCGGGCTCAAGGAGCGGCGCGATTTTGGCCTCGAACTCAGCCTGGGGGACGAATCCGATTATCCGGTCCTTTTCCGCGCCCCGGGCGAAGACGATGAGCGTCGGAATGGCCATGATGCCCAGTCGCCCGGCCACGGCCGCGTGCTGGTCCGTGTTGAGCTTTACGAATTTCACCCGCCCCGCCCATTTCTCGGCGGCGGCTTCCAGGACGGGGCTCATCATCCGGCAGGGCCCGCACCAGGGGGCCCAAAAATCCACCACGACCGGGAGTTCCGACTTCAGAACCTCGGTCTCGAACGCTCCATCCGTGATCTCGGTCACATGGTTCATGTTAAACTTTTCCTTTCAATAAAATGTTCAGAATTTTTACGATCCGGTCGCCGGCAAGCCGATAGCAGATCTTCGTCCCTTCCCGGCGTCCTACGATGAGGCCGGCATTCTTGAGGGCTTTGAGGTGCTGGGACGCGTTAGGCTGCGAGACTCTCAGGCATTTCATCGCTTCGTTCGCGCAGCACTCTCCGTCCTTCAAACGGGTCAGGATGCGGAGTCTCGCCGGATGGGCGAGGGCCTTCAGCTCGCGGGCCGTTGCCTCTAAGATGGATTGCGTCGGGACCATGATCTTATATATCTTTATCATTATATAACAAATGTATTATATATAATAAACGGTTGGTGTCAAGCCATTTTTAAGGACTCCACCTATCTCTCCTCCCAGGCGGTGATTCGGGGTTGCGGCGTGGATGTCATCCTTGGGGTCCAGGGCCGCCTCGAGGACGTCGTGAAGCGGTTTTTGGACGGTTCTCTGGCGGCCGCCACGAAGCCGGGATCTCTCCCGGGTGTCGCCCGGACTCCGGAGGGATGCTCCCGCCAAGATACCGAATAAGCGGGCCGTTCCGCCGGCCTGATCACTTCTTCTTCCTATAAACGAAGGACGAACGATGAATCCCATGATTTTCTTCGACAACGCGGCGACGGCATTTCCCAAGTTCGAATCGGTCTAAAGCTACAAGGACCGGGCCGTAATGGAAGCTTATAATTAAATTACTAAGCCGGGCGGAATATAGTTGACCCCGGATGTCTTTGTCGCCCGGCTAGTACTCGGGGAGCAGTAAGGATTATGTAACATATTTACTGCTCCCCGTAGTAATTTGTCGCCCGGCCCCTCGGGGTCACTCGCTTCCGATGAGCGCATCCAGCGCATCCAAGCTGGCCTTTTCAGTCCTTCGACTTGGGTCCAGCTCTGGATTCCAGCTCGAAACGGAAACTGCAACGATTGGGGCTAGCATCGCCAACTGGCGGAAAACGGCCTTCAATTCAATTACCGAAGGACCGCCTGGAGCCGGGTAATTCATGGCCGGGGCCTCGACGGGCGATATGATGTCGGTATCGACATGGATATAGAGGGGGGAGTCCGGGAACGCGTGCCCGACCACGCGATTCGGGTCAGGACAATGGATGACGGCGGATCGTTGCAGGGATATTCTTTCCCCGGGATCAAGATCACGCGCGTCCGTCAACAGAACCCGCGATTCGGGAAATGGCGCGAGCCCGACGCCTCGAGGAATTCTTTGATCGCCTCGTCCGACGATCATCGCCAACGGCATCCCGCCCAAAAATCCGCTTGGCGACGTTTCCCAGGTGTTGAAATCGCCGTGCGCATCAAACCAGACAAGAAACGGATTCACCCCCGCGCGTTGCAGTCCGGTCAAGACACCGATAGCGCCGAGGCAATCCCCGGCGATGCTCACGGGCCTTTTTCCGGCGGAGATCGTTTCAGCCACAACATTGGCGAGCTCTCTGTTCACGGCGGTGATCCTTGTTTGCTTATCGCCGTTCAGTAGAGTTGGCTTATTGATGATCCAATCCGGTTCTGCGATTGTCTCCAATCCCGGCAACGGTTCGTCTAAAAAAAGGGGAGTCAGGATGAATTGGTCGATCACGGGAATCGGGAGGAAAATATATCCTCCCGCTCAACCGCTGTCAATGGCCGTAAAACTCGAAAGGCAACGCTAAACTCTCGGCGCCCCTTCCAGGCGGAACCTCGTCTTCGCCCGCTATCCGAAAGAGGAGCCGGTCGAGATCGTCGGCTTCTCGTCTTGCGGGGGCTGTCCCGGAAGGAACGTCGAATCCGTTCCTGAGGAAATGAAGAAGAACGGCACCCAGGTCCTCCATCTGGCGACCGGCCTGGTCGTCGGCTATCCTCCGTGTCCCTGCATCAGGGAATTCAAGACTTTCATTGAAACGCGCTACGGACTTCCGGTCGTCGTCGGTACCCACCCCATCCCGCTTAAATATTTAGCCGTCCATGAGAAGCTTCCTTTCTGGAAGGACGCCCGAATGGAAGACCTAGCTGCCGATTTGCTGGCCGAGGATCGGGCCATCATGGAAGCTTATAATTGATTGGAAAATTCCGCCTCATACGGGATGCTCGATTTTCAATCCGACTATTTTGGTTTTAAGAATTTTCTCTTTTCGTGCAGCGCGACAATCCGTCTCGTTCAGGTACCACTCTTTATGAGAAAAGGAAATTCCCGGCTGCTGGTCCTGGAGTTTCTCCACGACCTGAACATGTCGCTTCACGCCCTCAAAATGGAGATCAAAGGCGGAGAGAGATAAAAAGTCCTTTTTGGGGCGAAGTGGATGGGGAAAATCGCCCCATGCCGCTTGACAAAAATCAAACCCTTAGCTATAAATATATCAGGCTGATAAGGGAATTCTTTACGACATTTTCCTATCCGTCCAAAAGGAGAATGAGCCATGTCGACAGTCAAACTCGTGCTCGAGGAAAAGGGCCATAAGGTCTGGACGATCGCGCCCGAAGCCAAGGTGATCGACGCCCTCAAACTGATGTCGGACAAGGACGTTGGAGCCCTGATCGTGGCCTCGGAGGAGCGGCTGGTGGGCATCATCTCGGAGCGGGATTACGCGAGGAAAGTCATCCTTATGGGCAAATCGTCTCTGGAAACCAGGGTCAAGGAAATCATGACGGCAAACGTCTATTACGTTTTTCCCGAAACGACGACGCAGGAGTGCATGGCCTTGATGTCGAAGAACCGCATCCGCCATCTGCCCGTGATGCAGAAGAAGAAACTGGTCGGCATCGTCTCCATCGGGGACATCATCAAGTCGGTCATTTCCCAACAGAAAATCGCCATCGACCATCTTGAGAATTATATTATGGGCAAGTATCTCTGAATTCAGATCGGCCGCGGAGGGCGCGGCCGAGGGATGGGGAGCGCTCTCAGGATCGGTCCGCGGTTCCGGGCGAAGGCGCTCCGCGCAGCTCCCGTATGGCTTCGCGCGCTGCGCCGAGGATGTCCGGGAGGCGCGCCGTCATCTCCGCGCTCAGCCCCTCCCCCACCCGATAGATGTTGCCGGCCTCGACGGCCAGGAGTTTGACGACCTCCGGCATGTGCAAACCGATCCTCCGGCCGATCTCCAGGGTCTGGGGGATGGAGATATAATGGGGCGAAGGCCCGGGAACGTCCCGCACGTCCGCCGGGTCCAGGAGCCGGACGCGGCCGGTGACCGGTTCGTCGCGGACGATGGTGTCGATGACCAGGAGCTTGTCGAAACCCCTGATCACGTCCAGGAGGGCTGCGCCGGATAGAAGGCAGGCCTCGAATTTTAGGATCGCGCCGTTGCCGGGCCCGCCCGGGGCCGTCCCTTCGGCCTCCAGTAGGCGCACCACATGCAGGCCGACTCCGTCGTCGCCGTAGAGGTCGTTGCCCAGGCCAAGGACGAGGATTTTCACCCGGGCGTTTCCCCGGGGCGCGGCTTGGGCAGGCGGACGGAAAAGACCGTCCCGGCGCCGGGCTCGCTCCGGACGTCGATCCGGCCGCCGTGGGCGTCCACGATCGCCTTGACGATGGCCAGGCCGAGGCCCGAGCCTTTCGGCTTGGTCCCCTCGCCGTCGGCGATGCGGTAGAACTGGTCGAAAAGGAAGGGGATATGCTTCGCGGCGATGCCGATCCCGGAGTCCTCGACCTCGATTCTCACGGCGTCCGGATCGTCGAACAGGGCGACGCGGACGCGGCCTTGGGGCCGGTTATACTGGACGGCGTTGTGGACAAGGTTGGCGAAAGCTTGTTCCAGGCTCTCCTCGTCCCCCTGCACGATGGGCCCCGGGCCGGCGGGCGGTTCCCATTCCAGCGACAGGCCGGCGTCCCGGACCACGGGCGCCAAGGTTTGGACGAGCCGGTCCAGCATGGCCCCGGCGTCGAAGGCCTTGAACCGGTCGAGCGGGCTTTTCTGCTGGAGCCGGGCGAGATCGAGCCAGTCGTTGATAAGGCGGAGGAGGCCGTCGAGCCGGTCTCCGGCCCGCTGGATCATCTGCAACATCCGGGCGTCCGGGTGGCCGGCCAGGCCCGCCAGGATGACTTCGAAATATTGGCGCACCGCGACCAGCGGGCTGCGGAGCTGGTGCGAGACCATGGTAATGAAATGCTCCTCGAGGGCTTTTTTCTCCCGCCGCAAGGCCTCGGCCTCGAGGACGAGGCGCCGCCGCTCCAGGCCCCGGGCCAGGATGATCCGCAGTTCCTGGGGCGTGAAGGGCTTGGGCAGGAAATCGCAGGCCCCCCGCTTCATGGCCTCGACGGCGGTGTCGATGGTGGCGTAGCCGGTGATGACGACGGCGGCGATGTGCGGGTCGACGGCGGGGAGGCTGTCGAGAACCTCGAAGCCGCTCGTCCCGGGCATCTTGAGATCGACGATGACGGCGTCCGGACGAAGGTCCGCGATCTTCCGGATGCCCTCGGCTCCGTCGGCGGCGGTATCCACCTCGTACCCGCCGCGCCGCAGGATCTGGGAGCACGCATCCCGCATGGCCTCCTCGTCGTCGATGACCAGGACGCGGATCGCTCGTTCCGGCATCGTCGTCCCTCCTCCCGGCGGCCTTATTTGGCCAGGATGCGGTTGATGCGGGCCAGGAGCTCGGCCGCCTTGACCGGCTTGTCCATGTAGTCGTCGGGGCCGGTCAGGCCCACGTCTTCGCCCTTGAACCCGAAGCGGGAGCCGGCGATGGTCTTCACCGCCGAGACGAAGATGATCGGCGTGTTCCGGACGCTTTCAAATTCCTTGGCCGTCTTGATGGCGTGGCAGAGCGAGTAGCCGTCGAAAAGGTTGTCCATCATGATGTCCAGGAGGACCAGGTCCGGCCGCTCGGCCAGGAGCTTGCCGGCCCCGTCCGCCGCGTTGACGGCCTCGACGGTCTTGTGGCCGGCCGACTGAAGGATGACCGTTATCGCCTCGCGGAAATCGGGGTCGTCGTCGACGACCAGAATTTTAGTTCGTGTCTTGATCATGATCGGTTCCTCCCTTCAGGCCGTATTTCTTGAGTTTGGCCCACAGCGTCTTGCGGTCGATGCCCAGGGCCAGCGCCGCCCGGCCCTTATTGCCTTTCATGTCCTCGAGGACGGCCCGGATGTAGGCTTTTTCGACGTCCGCCAGGCGGCGGTATTTCCCCCCCGCCCAGGTCAGCGCCGGGACGCCCAGGCCGATGCCGTGGCTGACGATGTCCTCGAGCTCGATTTCCTTCCCCCGGCACATGACCACGGCCCGCTCGACGGTATTCTCCAGCTCGCGGACGTTGCCCGGCCAATCGTAGTCGCACAAGGAGGCCAAGGCGCGCGCAGAGATCGAGGTGACGACCCTGCCCGTCTTGCGGCTGGATTTGAGCAGGAAATGTTCGATGAGCGAAGGGATGTCCTCTTTCCGCTCGCGGAGCGGGAGGAGATGGATGGGAACGACGCTGAGGCGGTAGAAGAGGTCCTCGCGGAAGGCCCCCCGGCCGACCGCCTGGGCCAGATTGAAATTCGACGAGGCGATCGGGCGGACGTCGATCTTAACCGTCCGGGCATGGCCGAGCCGCTTTACCTCCCGCCCTTGTAGGGCGCGGAAGAGTTTCGACTGCAGGGCCGGGCCGACGGCGGTCACCTGGTCGAAAAAGATCGTTCCCCCGTGGGCCAGCTCGAAGCGGCCGTGCTTGGCTTCCTGGGCGCCCGGGAAAGCCCCCTTGGTGTGCCCGAAGAGGTCGTCTTCGAGGAGCGGCTCGGCCAGGCTTCCGCAGTCCACGGCCACGAAGGGGCCGGAATGCCGCGGGCTTTGTCGGTGGATGTCCCGGGCCACCAACTCTTTGCCGGTCCCGCTCTCGCCGGTGATGAGCACCGGCGAGTCCGTCCGGGCGGCCTGGGCGATGAGATGGAGGACCCGGCGCATGGCCGGGCTCTCCCCGACGACCCGGTCGTATTCCCCCAAGGCCTTCAGCTCGCGGCGGAGACCGATGTTCTCCAGGACGAGCGACCGGCTGCGCAGGCCCTTCTTGGCCGCGACGCGGAGCTCCTCCGGCGTGAACGGCTTGGTCAGGAACTCGAAGGCGCCCAGCTTGATCGCCTCCACGGCGGTCTCGATCGAACCGAAGGCCGTGATGACGATGACCGGCGTCTCCGGGCTCGCCTCTTTCATCTGGCGCAGGACGTCCAGGCCGTCTCCGTCCGGAAGGCGCAGGTCGAGGAAGACGAGATCGAACGGCTCCCTATTAAAAAGGGACAAGCCGGCTCGCGCGCTGGCGGCCGCCTTGGGGGAATAGCCCTCGCGGGACAGGATCTGGCCGATGGAGTCCCGCATGGACTCTTCGTCGTCGACGACAAGGATGGGGACCGCTTCGAT
>Ga0315279_10006955_pt1 | contig 14126 bp, 12 predicted proteins | sample YL17G06_20_MG_FD_203694 | JGI IMG/M metagenome (GOLD analysis project Ga0315279, IMG submission 203694) | Sediment microbial communities from Yellowstone Lake, YNP, Wyoming, USA - YL17G06_20 | ecosystem: Environmental > Aquatic > Freshwater > Lake > Sediment | place: USA: Wyoming | collected... | reverse complement strand
CTGATAAGGCGTGCAACAACAGGCAGACTTTCAGAATTAATCGGCGAAAAATTAGTTCAATATGATCTGTTTAATCGAAGCCTTGACATGACCAACAAGTCAAAAGCTGTTCTTGCCAACACGGATCCCGCAATAATAAACTGTATCCGGGCGTATGCTGATGGTGTAAATAAATATATAGCAGATGCCGGGAAAAAATTACCACCCGAATTCAAAATACTCAGATATAAGCCTGATCCCTGGAAGCTGGAAGACATTATCAACATAGTCGGATATATGGGATGGGATCTTGCAAAGGATAATCTCTCTTCCGATTTGTTTAGTTACGAACTTGTAAAAAAGTTTGGTGTTGAAAAGGCAAACCAGCTGATCCCCGACTGGAAAGCAGTTACATCTGCCGTATTTCCTGATTTTAAACTTGACGAAAAAACGCTGAAACAGGTTAAGGATCTCATTAAGTCGATTGATAAAGTGCAGTCTATGGGAATCAGTACATTCTCGGGCAGTAATAACTGGGCAGTTACAGGACGAAAAACCGAAACAGGAAAACCTCTTCTTTCAAACGACATGCACCTCAGTTTCGGCTCACCGGGAATATGGATACAAATGCACCAGGTGATCCCGGGAAAGCTGAATGTAACCGGAGTTGTTGTTCCCGGTCAGCCTTTTATTGTTGCAGGGCATAATGAAAAGATCGCATGGGGGGAGACTAACCTGACCGTTGATGATATAGATCTTTTTGCCGAAAAAATCAATCCTGCGGATTCAAATCAGTATTTTTTTAATGGTGAATGGAAGAATATGAAGATAAGGGATGAAGTAATAAAGAGTAAAGGAGGTAAAGAACAAGCACTAAAGCTGAGATTTACACACCGCGGACCAATAATATCCGGTTTTGAAAAGGTAAAAGATGTCGTTCTCAGCATGCGATGGTCGGGATTTGATATGAGTAATGAGATCAGAACCGTTTATCTACTTAACAGGGCATCCAACTGGGAAGAATTCAGGTCTGCAATCAGCTCTTTCAGATCCGCAAGTCAGAATTTTGCTTATGCTGATGTGGATGGTAACATAGGGTTGAACACCGGAGGTGGCATACCCATCAGGAAAGGAAACGGTACAATCATAAGGAATGGTGAAACTGATGAATACGACTGGAAGGGCTACGTACCTTTTGAACAGCTTCCGTCAAGCTTTAACCCTGATACAGGTTACGTTTCTTCAGCAAATAATAAGACTGTAAGTGATGATTATCCATATTATATCAGTGCTGATTTTGCACTTCCTTACAGAATAAACAGGATAAGACAGATGCTTGATGAGAAAAAAATATTCAGCATTGAAGATTTCAAACGGATGATAAATGATCAGCACTCAAATTATGCTGCACTTCTTACTCCTTTTATTCTGAAGATCGGTGACAAGAGCAATGAATTCACGCCTCAGGAAAAATATGCTTTCAATACTTTAAAAAAATGGGATTATGATATGAATAAAGAGCTTACTGCTCCCACCGTTTTTGAATTCTTCAGAACCGGTTTTGCAAAGAATCTCCTGGGAGATGAGCTGGGCGAACTTTACAAGGTCATCAGTAGAACAATCAGAGATTATTACATTTACAAGATTATTATTAATGGTCCGGATGAATGGGTAGATAATATTAATACTCCTGAGAAAGAGACACTTGACGATATTATTTTGAAAAGCTTTAAGGATTGTGTACTGGATCTTTCATCCCAATACGGAGCCGATACTGCAAAATGGGAATGGGGAGATATTCATAAAATAACTCTTGAGCATCCGCTTGGAACTGTTAAAATCCTTGATAAAATATTCAGATTCAATTCCAAGGAATACAGAATAGGCGGGAGTGATCATACAGTATCTAAGTATACGTATATAACAGGATTTAAGGTAATTGAGGGAGCTTCCGAAAGGCATATCTTCAATACCGCCAACTGGGATGAATCACTGACTGTAATCCCAACAGGTGCTTCAGGAATACCCGCAAGTGAGTTTTACCTGTCGCAGACGGATGCCTATATTAGCGGTAAGTTTTATAAGGATGCATTTACCGAACCTGCGGTTAAAGCTGCTGCAAAATATACTTTGAAATTAATACCTGGGACAAAGTAGGTGATTAAAAAAATAACTAAATCGTCATTATATCCTTTTCCTTCAGAGTCATAACTTTATCTATTTTGAGGGTGAAGTTATGGGTCATCTCCTGGACCTCATCAACTGCATTTTTTTCAAGATCTTCAGGAAGTCCATCTTTCAGAAGTCTCTTCAGCTCATCATTTGCCCATTTCCGTGAGTTCCTGATACTTATCTTTGCTGTTTCACCCTCATTCCTAACCTGTTTTACCAGCTGATGTCTTCTCTCCTCGGTGAGAGGCGGTACATTTATCCTGATAACTTCTCCATTATTAACAGGAATAAGACCAATATTGGCTGCAAGAATAGCTTTCTCAATTGTTCCGAGCATAGTCTTTTCCCATGGCTGTATCAGGATGGATTTCGGATCCGGAGTGTTAATATTGGAGACCTGCGATAGCGGTGAGTTGACCCCGTAATAATCAACTGTGATACCATCGAGAAGAGCAGGAGTTGCTCTGCCGGCGCGAAGCCTGGCAAGCTCGTGCTCAAGATGTTCCAGGGCTTTTTCCATTCTTTCCCTGACCTCTTCAATTATGAGTTCAATTTCTTCATTCATATTCTTATGGTAAGAAAAGGTTATGTCCGGTTTTATTAGGTGAAACAAAAATAATAAAATAGCCGGAATAGCAATATTCCTGTTATCAGCTAATTAATGTACCATTCTTTATTCCATTGACAACCTTTTTCAGATTGCCTTTGGTATTCATGTTAAAAACTATTATCGGCATATTATTATCCCTGCACATAGTAAATGCAGTGGAATCCATAATTTTCAATCTCCTGCTGATCACCTCAGCAAAAGATATTTCATCGAACTTTTTGGCCTTCAGATCTTTCTCAGGGTCATCAGTATAGACACCATCAACTCTAGTGCCTTTAAGGAGCACATCTGCAGAGATCTCAACAGCTCTGAGTGCAGCTGCTGTATCGGTTGTGAAGAACGGATTTCCTGTTCCTCCCGAAAGGATACATACAGTTCTTAATTTCAGAGCTTCGGTTACCTTATCCCTGTTGTAGAGCTCACCCACCGGCTCCATCCTGATCGATGTGAAAACCCTGGAGTTTCCACCCTGGCTTTTTATCTCACTTTCCAGTGCAAGGCTGTTGATGATCGTTGCCAGCATACCCATCTGGTCGCCCTTCACACGATCAAAGCCCGACTCAGATCCGCTTAAACCCCTGAAAATATTACCTCCCCCGATAACGACAGCCACCTGGCAACTGTCATTAACTATTTCAATTATCTGACCTGCATATTCTTGGAGAACAGATTTTGAGATACCATGGCTGCTTTTCCCCATCAGTGCCTCACCACTGAGCTTAAGCAGAATTCTTGAATATTTCATGATAAAAGAATAATTATGAAACCATAAACAACGAAAGTAATAATTTGATCGGGAAAAACTTATCGGAATGAATAAAAAAAGCCGCTAAGAAAGCAGCTCATGGAATTGTATTTTGAACTTACATCTATAAATTAAGAGTATAACGTTTGAAAGTTGTAACAGAAAGCTCTTTATCGACAGACTGAAGGTACTGCCTGATGGTCATCTTGTTATCTTTTACAAAATCCTGGTTCATCAAAGTACTTTCCTTGAAGAATTTACCAAGCTTACCCTGAGCGATTTTTTCAAGCATCTCTTCCGGTTTTCCATCGCGACGAGCCTGTTCTTTACCGATCTCGATCTCCTGTGCAATAGTTTCAGGCTTAATATCATCCTTATCCACAGCTACCGGATTCATTGCGGCAACCTGCATTGCAACATCTTTGTAAACCTGTACATCAAGTCCGGCTTTAGTAAACCCGACCAGCGTAGCAAGTCTGTTACCGGGGTGGATATATGCCTGAACATGAGGTGCTTCAATTTTTTCATAATATGAAAGTTCGAGCTTCTCTCCGATAATACCGATATATTCAACAATCTTGTCAGCTATTTTTGTACCGTTAAGTTTCAGTGAGTTAAGATCTTTGAGAGTAGCAGGATTGTTTACCAGTGCTATATTCAGAATATTGTTGGCAAGAGCAAGAAAATCAGAATTTTTTGCAACGAAGTCAGTCTCACTGTTAAGAACGATTATTGCTCCAAGCTTTCCGCTGGGTAATACTTTTGACAACACTACTCCTTCACCTGCTTCTCTGTCGGCACGTTTATTGGCAACAGCCTGTCCCTTTTTACGTATTATTTCGATTGCTTTGTCGAAATTGCCCTCTGCCTCCTCGAGAGCCTTCTTGCAGTCCATCATACCTGCCAGGGTGATTCTTCTCAGTTTTACAACATCTGCAGCATTTATTGTAGCCATTTTAAAATATTTTTCGTGTTTAATACAACCTTTTTATTCTTCCTCTTCAACATCCTCGAGCCCTTCTCCGGCATCTCCGGCGATAAGCTCTTCATCTTCGATCTCATTTACAACAGGTTCCTCTTCAACTTCGACTTCTTCTTCCTCTTCAACTATTGCTTCAATAATTGCTGCAGGGATAGCTTTTGTCTCAAGTTCTTTCCTGATGATTTTCTTATCTTTCTGACCCGGTTCCTTATCTTTTTCCATCTTTCTTTCATTCAGACCCTCTTCAATAGATTTACAGAGGATATCAACGATAAGAGAGATAGATTTTGATGCATCGTCATTGGCAGGAATTGGGAAGTCAATATTTGTAGGATCGGAATTTGTGTCAACCATTGCAAAAACAGGGATACCAAGTCTTTTGGCTTCTCTGACAGCAATATGCTCTTTGCTTACATCAACGACAAAAAGTGCTGACGGGAGTCTTGTAAGATCTACAATACTTCCCAGGTTTTTTTCAAGCTTGGCTCTTTGTCTGGTAACCTGAAGCTTTTCACGTTTTGAAAGGTTGGCAAATGTGCCGTCGACAGCCATCTTATCGATCGATGACATCTTCTTGACTGCCTTGCGAATGGTAGGGAAGTTTGTAAGCATACCACCAGGCCATCTCTCGGTAACATAAGGCATATTTACTGCTTTTACTTTTTCCGCAACAATCTCTTTTGCCTGTTTTTTGGTTGCAACAAACAATATCTTTTTTCCTGATTTTGCGATATGTTTCATTGCAGAAGCAGCCTCTTCAATCTTAGCCTCTGTCTTCTCAAGGTCAATAATATGAATACTGTTTCGCTCCATGAAAATATAAGGAGCCATCGCCGGATTCCATTTTCTTTTCAGGTGGCCAAAATGTACACCTGCATCCAATAACTCGTTAAAATTTGTTCTTGACATTTTTTTGTTTTTAAGTTTACATTCTTTAAAATCAATTGCAAAGTAGTTCCTGTTAAGGAAGTCAATGCAATTTTGATACTAAACCTGCATCTATACTGACTGACTATTGATTCTCTATCGTTTACTGAACTGGAATCTCTTACGGGCTTTCGGTTTACCGGGTTTCTTCCTTTCAACCTCACGCGGATCGCGGGTAAGAAATCCATTGGCTCTCAGTGCTGGTTTGTACTCAGCATCAATCTTGAGTAAGGCTCTGGTTATTCCAAGACGAAGGGCTTCCGCCTGACCTTTTGCCCCACCGCCATCAAGATTGGCGGTAATATCGTATTTGTCGGCAACGTTGAGAAGATAAAGCGGTTGTGTCACAACATACTGAAGTGTCCCGGCGCCGAAATACTCTTTATAGTCACGGTCATTGACGGTGATCTTTCCCTTACCATCTCTCAAATATACCCTGGCAACGGCTGCTTTCCTTCTTCCAATAGAATTGATCGGTTCCATATCTGCTACTTAATATTTTTTAGTTCAATTTTCTTAGGTTTTTGAGCCTCATGAGGATGTATGCTGCCGACATAAATATGCATATTTTTGAATATGGCTCTTCCAAGTCTGTTCTTGGGAAGCATACCTCTTACTGCATGCTCTATAACACCAATCGGATTCTTCTTCAGCATTTTCTCAGCCGGAGTATATCTCTGACCTCCGGGATAACCGGTATATCTTACATATTCCTTGTCGGACCATTTATTACCTGATAACTCGATTTTTTCCGCATTGATAACAACTACATTATCACCACAGTCCACATGGGGAGTAAAGTTGGTCTTATGCTTTCCCCTCAGCATTGCGGCTACCGTTGTTGCAAGACGACCAAGAATCTCGCCATCAGCATCTATGAGTATCCACTCCTTATTTACAGTTTCTTTATTTGCCGATACTGTTTTGTAGCTTAAAGTGTTCACTATATATTATGTTTTTAATTGATACACTTATACATAAATGTAAACCCCATATTTTGGGGTCTGCAAAAATACAACATATTTTTTAAATAAAAAGAATAATGGATGGAATTTCTTCTTAATATCAATTGACTCATTATTCTTAGCCTTTATGAGCAATAAAATTAATCGATCTCATTACTATTTTTTGTTTCAGGCAAAAGTAATATGATGTAACTTTAAGATCAAATAAATAATATGATTGATGACAGACTAAACCGTAAATTTTATCTTGCTGCACTTTCGGCGACAGGTTTTTTTCTGCCATTATCAGTATGGTTGCTCACTTTTTTCATAGTTGTAATAGTCGTTATATGGCTTGCTGATGGAGGAATTAAAAAATTGCCTCAGCTGATTCATGAGAAAAGGAATATCCTCATTTTCTGCATTTTCTTTCTGGTATATCTGATCTGGATGATTAACACTTCGGATATTTTATTCGGATTAAGGGAATTGAAAATAAAGCTGCCCCTTCTGATATTTCCTGTCGTTATTGGCCTGTCTGAACCACTGAGTCAAAGAGAGTTGAAAATAATAGTCTCTTTCTTTATAGCAGGGGTCACAATATCTTCGGTGGCAGGTGTCATATTAAGAATAGATCCTGTATTTTCCGGATCATCAGATACAAGGGAAATTTCAGTTTTCATTTCACATATACGTCTGGCACTAATGTCAGTCTTTGCAATATTTTGCTCTGGATGGTACTTTTTTTCATTCAGTGAGCTGAAAAAATCCTGGCATTGTCTTTACCTGGCAGCAGCTTTATGGCTTACAGCTTTTCTTTTCATTCTGATCTCTCTTACCGGAGTATTAGTGTTTGCTTTTGTCATGACGTTAACAGTAGTATGGATAACATTCAGCCGGAAACCCACCTTTGTGAAGTTTTCCCTTGTCATCATTCTGGTTGTATTATTTGTTTCGTCCGCCATCTGTATTATTCATGAAATCAAATCATTCTATAAAAATGGAGATGCCTATCCTTTCCCATATGAACAGTATACAGCAAATGGAAACAGCTATCAGCACTACACTGAAAGAAGAGATGTCGAAAATGGAAATAAAGTCTGGCTCTATATTAATGAGGATGAATTGAAAAAAGAATGGGATTCAAGAAGCACTTTCGCTTTTGACAGCCTTGACAGAAAGGGCCAGAAGCTGAGATTTACACTTATCAGATACCTGACATCCGCCGGCTTAAAAAAAGATTCTCTGGGAGTATCCTGTCTTACCACAAAGGATATTACGAATATTGAAAAGGGGATTACCAACATTTTATTTACTGAAAGAAAACCGATCCGTTCAAAAATCTATGAAATAATCTGGCAGATAGACTATTACCGGAACGGAGGAAATCCTTCCGGACATTCAGTAACGCAGAGGATAGAATTTTTTAAAACGGGCTGGAATATTTTTCTCAGAACTCCTTTATTTGGCACAGGAACCGGGGACATTAATAAAGAATTTGACCACCAGTACAAACTTGATAAAACGATCCTGGATCCGAATTACAGGTACCAGGCACACAATCAGTATCTCACATTTCTTATATCATTTGGGATCACCGGTTTTATACTGATATGCGTTTCCCTTGTATTTCCGGTTATAATGGCGAAAGGTCTGAAAAGCTACATTCCTGTTATCTTTTTTGTAATAATCTTTCTATCAATGCTGGGAGAAGATACACTCGAAACTCATACTGGTGTAAGTTTCTTTGCTTATTTTTACTCGATTTATATTTTTGGGGAAAAAGAAGAAGAATCCTGAGAAAATGAATAAGGATAATGAACTGCTGATCAGAGCGCTGGATGTAGCAATGGAGGGGATTCAAAAGGGGGGAGGTCCATTTGGTGCAGTAATAACAAGGAATGAAGAGATTATAGCTGAAGCATATAATAAGGTTGTATCTGCAAATGATCCTACAGCACATGCCGAGATCCTGGCAATCAGAAAAGCCTGTGAATCAACCGGATCTCACGACATCAGCGATTGTACCTTATATGCTTCGTGCGAACCATGCCCTATGTGTATGGGGGCAATTTACTGGTCTGGAATAAAAAGGGTTGTATATGCATCGGACCGGAAAGATGCAACCAGGGCCGGATTCGGGGATGACCTTTCCTATGAGGAGATTATTAAAAACCCGGATCAAAGAAAAATATCATTTTGTAAGATTCAGGAAGTTGATGGCAGCGAGGTCTTTAAGATGTGGAACAGGTATGAAAATAAAATTCTGTATTGATTAAATGTCTTCTTCAAACCGATTAACCCGTGAATTCTATATCAGAGATGTACTTGATGTTGCACCAGATCTGATTGGTAAAGTGCTGGTGGTCAGATTTGGGGATAATTATTTTGAGAAATATATTATAACAGAAGTCGAGGCCTACCGTGGTGCTGAGGACAAGGCATGTCATGCAAGCAAAGGCAGAACTCAACGCACGGAAATAATGTATCATGAGGGTGGTAAAGTTTATGTGTATTTTGTATACGGTATGTACTGGATGTTCAACATTGTTGCAGGTGGAGAAAATGATCCCCAGGCTGCACTGATAAGAGGAATTGAAGGCTTTAATGGTCCGGGAAAACTGACACACGGGTTAAATATTAATGGCTCATTTTATGGCGAAGATCTTACTGTTTCAGACCGTATCTGGATCGAAGACAATAGCATAACTTACAAATATATGACCGGAAGGAGGATAGGAATAGATTATGCCGGTGAACCATGGAAAGATAAACCCTGGCGTTTTTATCTTTAGCTAAAGGCATTTGATCAATGTTTTAAAGTTGCAATCCTGATTAGCTTTTCAAAATTCAGATGCAATGTCATAGCGGTGTCCATATGTTTCAGATTCATATCATAATAGGCATCAAAACCAAAGAATATCTCCAGGTAATCCAGTGGATGAACGGTCAGGTACAAGGAGTTTGTCCAAATAGCTCTGTCGGGTATTACAACATCATCTTTTACTGTGGAAACGCTGCTATAGATCGGATTGCCATTCGGAGCAAAGAAATTATGCGATTTCCAGTAGTATGATCCAAAATATAGAACTTTATAATTATAATGGAACCTTATCCACGAAGCATACCCTCTGGTTATCCCTTGCACTTCTGTTTTGGTTAGCTCATTATTAATGAATTGGAGATATTCTATGCCTGCAGTCCCAAGCTTTTCACCGGAAATGTCAAAATTAATCCTAACCCCTGTGGCAAGATTAAAATATGTCTCAACATGTTCACTGTAATTGCTGATCTGACCACCGTAATGCTTAAACTGAAGTTGCATCGGGACTTCTATTTTAAATATTTCAGCAATTTTGGCGGAAGCATATCTGAATGATTCCCCGAATGTGAATATTTCCCTTGTTGTATCTCCTTTAAAAATGAAATTCTCCCAGCTCAGCCAGCTGTCACTGAATATATGATCATTTTTAGTGGTAAACTGAAGGCCATCCTCAGCATAGGAGTTATACAGTCTCTCATTATCGAAATGAGGGTCCAGCATTCTGTGTTTATCGCTGCCATTTAATGTACCCAGTGTCAGAAAAGTATTTTCAGAAAAATTACAGGTTGTGGAGAAAACAAGTTTTGCCTGGCTGATTTTATCTTCTCCGGCATAGCTAAGAAGATGTGCACCAAGCTGAAGCTTAACTTTCTTTGAAGGCGAATAGACTATTGTTGGTTGAATAAAGTATCCCACAAGTGTATAACCTTCAATTACAGGATTGAAGTATTCGTTGTTTTTAATGAAGTTGATATTTTTCAGATTCAGGTAAACCTTCGCTGGTCCGGAAAGTGTGTCGTCTTTCTCCTGGCAATGGATGCCGGGTATAAGAACAAAAAAAAATATGACTATTGTAAACGGGTGTCTCATGCCGGATTATGAATTGAGCAAAAGTAACAAATTACTCTCAGGTTAAAATGATGTTAAAAGGAATTGTAGTTATAGTCATTTAATATTTTTTTGCGTTCTTTGCTTCAAACAAAATCTAATTCAACTTTTTATGGATGCAGCATACAGCACTTTCCGGCGCTGGAATAATATCTTCGGATGGACCCTTTTTATAATTTCGTCAATTGTCTACCTGCTGACACTGGAGCCGACTGTGAGCTTTTGGGATTGCGGTGAATTTATCCTTTCCGCCTTCAAGCTTCAGGTAGGCCATCCCCCTGGTGCACCTTTATTCCTGATGCTGGGAAGAGTAGCAACACTGTTTGCCGGTGGTGACACATCAAAAGTAGCATTGATGGTCAATATTTTTTCAGCATTATGCAGCGGATTAGCGATAATGTTTCTTTTCTGGACCATCACTCATCTTGTGAGAAAAGTATTTAATAATGGGGAAGGTCTCGAATCAAAAAATATTCCTGCAATTCTTGCAAGTGGAATAATCGGATCACTTGCATATACTTTCTCCGACACTTTCTGGTTTTCCGCTGTGGAAGGGGAACTATATTCAATTTCCTCACTTGTTACTGCACTGGTTTTCTGGGGAATGCTGAAATGGGAAGATGAAGCAGATAAACCTTATGCGGGAAGATGGATAATCCTTATCGCATACATTATGGGATTAGGGATCGGGATACACCGGCTAAACCTTCTGGTTCTGCCGGTACTTGTATTTATTTTCTATTTCAGGAAATATGAAGTGACAACAAAAGGGGTGATTAAGACTATTTTAGTTGCAGTTGTCATGCTCTGGATTATGGTATTTGTTATAATGCCGGGTATACCAAAGGCAGCAGGCTGGTTTGAGCTGCTTTTTGTTAACGGACTGAGGTTACCTTACAATTCAGGTCTTTATTTTTATATAATTCTGATTATTGTTGGTTTGATTTTTGGAATAAGGTATTCACTGAAAAATCAAAAACTGATACTGAATTATATTTTTACTTCTCTTACTGTGATATTTATAGGATATTCGTCCTATGCTATGATCATGATAAGATCTACAGCAAGGCCGCCTATGAATCAGAATGATCCTTCAGATGTATTCTCTTTTGTATACTATATTAATATGGAGCAGTATGGCAGCTCCCCGAAGCTTTTCGGCAATTACTATAGTGCACCTTTCACAGAAGTAAAACAGGTTGTTTCCGGTTACAACAAGGTAAACGGAAAGTACAAACCATATTACAGGCCCGATTATAAATACAACAAACAGTTTGAAACTGTTTTTCCCAGAATGTATAGTTCTGATCCTGAGCATGAAGATGCTTATAAATACTGGGGAAAGGTAAGGGGAAGAAGATATACTGTCGACGGACAATCAGGGAAAAAAACCGTTGTCTGTCCTACATTCGGTGAAAATTTGCGTTATTTTTTCAGGTACCAGGTAGGTTTTATGTATCTGAGGTATTTTATGTGGAATTTTGCCGGGCGACAGAATGATATCCAGGGTAACGGCAATCCAATGCATGGCAACTGGATAAGCGGAATTAAATTCATTGATGAAGCCCGTTTAGGCAACCTTGACAAAATTCCGGCAGACCTGAAAGCAAACAGGGGGAAGAACACTTATTTCTTCTTTCCGCTTCTTATCGGGTTGGCAGGAATGTTCTGGCATTACAGAAACAGCAGGAACGGATTCTGGCTAGTACTGGCTTTCTTCTTTATGACCGGTCTTGCAATTATTCTTTATCTTAACCAGTATCCCAATCAGCCACGTGAAAGGGATTATGCGTACGCGGGATCATTTTATGCCTTTGCGATCTGGATTGGTATGGGATTTATGCTGGTTTATGAAATGATAAAAAAAATCACCGGCGAAAAAATATCAATCACACTCTCATTTATTCTTTTGCTCTTAGCTGCTCCTGTTCTGATGGGATCTCAGAACTGGGATGACCACAACCGATCCGGTCGCTATACGGCAAGGGATATTGGCGCCAACTATCTTAAGTCAGTTGCGCCGAACAGTATCCTGTTTACATATGGCGATAACGATTCTTTCCCGCTATGGTACGTTCAGGATGTTGAAGGTTTCAGAACGGATGTGCGTGTTTCTAATCTGAGCTACATTCAGGCAGGCTGGTATATTGAGATGATGAGGCAAAAGGCTTATGAGTCGGATCCGCTTCCGTTTTCTTTAACTGCTGATAAATATATTGAAGGAAAACGAATTCAAATGCCTGTAGATAATCGGGTTGAAAAACCGGTAGAAATAAAGCAGGTAGTTGATTTTGCCGGAATTGATGATAAAAAAGCACAGCTTGATCTGACCGGAAGAGGTGATTATCTTAATTATCTTCCTGTTAATAAGTTCGTTATTGATGTTGATCCAAAAGTGGTGATGTCAAACGGTACAGTTAAGGAATATCTCAGGGACAGCCTTTTGACACCCATAATCTGGAAATACTCTGAAAGTGAGGCTTTCAAAGGCGATCTGGCGATCATGGATATGCTTTCAACAAATAACTGGAAAAGACCAGTTTATTTTTCCACTACGGTTCCTTCGACACAGTATAAAGGATTGGAGAAGTTTTTTGTTCAGGAGGGTCTGGCTTACAGGATAGTTCCAGTGAAGACAGGTACTCCTGAACCTGGAGAATTTGGCATGATCGATCCAATTGTGATGTACGATAATCTTATGAACAAATTTGCCTGGGGCAATGCTGCCGATCCGTCCGTTTATCTCGATGAGAATAACAGACGGATGTTCAGTAATTTCAGGAGGTTGTTTGGTAACCTTGGAATAGCATTAGTCGCATCGGGTGATACGACAAAAGCTGTTGATGTTGCTCATCGCGGACTTGAGATCGTACCGGCAGATAAGATTCCAAATGATTTTTTCACTGTAGCCATTGCAGAGGTTCTGATAAGAGCCGGAAGAAAGGAAGAAGGAGAAAAGCTTATTAATGAGATTTATTCCTATTCAACAGAATATCTGAATTTTGTGGTAACGCTCCGGCCGGAAAAACAATTCGGACTTGAATATCCGAAAGGCATAAATTTTCAGGCACTGTACGATATATACAAAATGGCTGTCCGGCTGAATATGACTGATCTGGTAAAAAAGATAGAACCTGATTTAAATAAATTCTATTCGACGATTTATTCAGGAAATAATTAATATGAGGCTAATCAGGCCCTGGTTTTTTGCTGCTTATTTTTTGCCGGCAGCCTGCTTCAGGATAAAAACTACCGAAAAAGTATTATGCCTGACCTTTGATGACGGCCCGGATCCTGATTCAACATTACCATTACTTAATATTATTGAAAAATTTAATATCAGGGCTGTTTTCTTTTGTAGCGGAAACTCCGCAATGAAATATCCTGAAATTGTCCTGAAGATCAAATCCGGAGGTCACATTATTGGCAACCATTGCTTTAACCACCTTGATGGCTATAAAACATCCACAAAGAGATATATTGAAAATGTAATGGCGGCAGATCCATTTACATCTGATAAGCTTTTTCGTCCTCCCTATGGGCGCTTGCGGCCTCTCCAATACAGAAAGCTTACCAAAACTTATAAGATAATAATGTGGGATTTATTAGCTTATGATTTTGATAAGAGCTTGGGGAAAGAAAAATCTATGAATATCATGAAGAAGAAAATCAGGAAAGGCTCAATAATTGTTTTTCATGACAAACCTGACAGTACAGTTCACGAGTTCCTTGAAGAATTCATCATATACTGTTTATCACAGGGATACAGATTTGATCTTCCTGCCTTCCTGCATGAACCTGCGGATTAAGTTTTTTATATCAGAAGAAATTGTACT
>Ga0315279_10006954_pt1 | contig 14126 bp, 12 predicted proteins | sample YL17G06_20_MG_FD_203694 | JGI IMG/M metagenome (GOLD analysis project Ga0315279, IMG submission 203694) | Sediment microbial communities from Yellowstone Lake, YNP, Wyoming, USA - YL17G06_20 | ecosystem: Environmental > Aquatic > Freshwater > Lake > Sediment | place: USA: Wyoming | collected... | reverse complement strand
TCGCTATTGCGGCAGCTCGTAAACACAGTCGGTGTCAAAGAATCGGACATCACGCTCACTGATACCCTCGCTTATTTTGCCAACGAATACTACAACATCTTTCACAAGGAATTTCCGAATGTGCAGTATGAGGATTGTGCAGGAAAGTTCGGCCGAACCCAGGCAAAACAATCTTCAGTCCCGCTTTACTGGAGCTGCAGACCGCAGGACCGCAAGCAGGATTACATACCCGCGAGTTTTGCCGACGCTGATTACATAATAAACCTCGCCAACCTCAAGGCACACACAGAAGCCGGAGTAACGCTCTGTGCAAAGAATCATTATGGTTCGCTTATTCGCTGGCCGGCGCAGGAAGGTTACTTCGATATCCACCCGGGCGCGTTCTCAACGGACACGAAAATATACAGGCCTCTCGTGGACCTGATGGGACATCCCCATATCGGCGGCAAAACGGTGCTTTATTTGATGGATGGTCTTTATTCGGGTGTACATCCTGTAGATATGGATAAAGGGCCGAGAAGGTGGAAGTTACCTCCATTCAACGGCGGCTGGACATCGAGCTTGTTCGTATCGCAGGACCCCGTGGCAATTGACTCTGTCGGCTTTGACTTTCTCTATGCGGAATACGAGGACCATCCACGCAAAGGCGGCGTTGATGACTATCTGCACGAGGCGGCGCTTGCGGATAACCCCCCTTCCGGAACGTTTTACGACCCCGACCATTTCACCAACACCAGGAGACTTGCTAGTCTCGGTGTGCACGAGCACTGGAATAATCCGAACGAAAAAAAGTATTCTCGCAACTTAGGGGCTGGCAGGGGCATTGAGCTTGTAGCGGTGTCACTTGGTGGCAGCGCCAAAAAATCTAACATCGTCGCAGAAGGAGCGAAAGTCGAAAAACTCGCCGGCAATTTTAGCTTTACAGAAGGACCGGCGTGCGATGTTGAAGGAAACGTCTTCTTTACGGACCAGCCGAATAATAAAATCTATAAATGGTCGGTGGATGGAAAGCTGTCTATTTTTCACGAGAGTCCCGGCAGGGCCAACGGCCTGTATTTTGACAAGCGCGGGAATCTGCTCGCCTGTGCAGACCTTAATAACGAATTATGGCTGATTGACTCACAGGGCAATGTAACAATACTGGTTAAGGACTATAAGGGCAAGAAACTCAACGGCCCCAATGACCTCTGGATAGACCCCAAAGGTGGCATTTACTTCACAGACCCATTCTACAAAAGGCCGTACTGGAACAGAGGGCCGATGGAGCAGGATGGTGAGCACGTTTATTACCTCTCGCCTGACCGAAAGACACTCATAAGGGTAACTGACGACCTCATGCAGCCCAACGGCATAATCGGCACGCCGGATGGTAAGCTGCTTTATGTGGCCGACATCAAGGCGAATAAAACCTACGTATATACGATTAACGAGGATGAGACCCTGTCGAATAAGAAACTTTTTGCTCCGATGGGCTCCGATGGAATGACAATTGACAATGAAGGCAATATCTATCTGACCGGAAAAGGTGTTACGGTTTTTGACGCAGAAGGTAAGCAAATAGAACATATCGATGTCCCCGAGGACTGGACCGCCAACGTCACTTTTGGCGGCAAAGATAAACACACGCTCTTTATAACCGCTCGGACATCGCTTTATGCGCTGCGTATGCGAGTTAAGGGTGTACAGTAGCAAAGCCGGATAACAGTTGTGGACTTTCAACCTTATGTGTCGCAGGTTAGTTTACTTGGTCGCATTGCTTCTGCCCTGGACGTGCCGGACGATGGGAGCTGCACCCATCACCGCCGAGGTAATAAGCATCCAAAAAATCTGGGACCAGGCCCCTCACAATGCGTTCACCGACCTCGTCAGGTGGAATGACCGCTTTTACTGTGCCTTTCGCGAAGGCGCAGGCCACGTCTCAACTGACGGCAAAATACGAATACTCGAATCAAAAGACGCCGACCTGTGGCAATCAGCAACTCTGGTCGAATTGCAGGGTTACGACCTTCGCGATGCACACCTGTCCGTTACGCCGCAGGGTGGTTTGATGCTTCTCGGCGGGGCCGCCCCGCGAAAACAGGACAATCAAAGCGCACCCACGGGGACATTTGTGTGTTTTTCCAAAGATGGCAAAACCTGGAGCAATCCAAAGATTGTCATAAAACCGGGGCGCTGGTTATGGTGCGTCACCTGGCACAATGGAAAGGCCTACGGTGTCTCTTATGCCGCCGATGACAATATGCCGTATCTGCAACTGCACATAAGCTCCGATGGGATAAATTGGCAATCCCACGTGGCGAGACTATTCGGCGAAGGATACCCGACCGAGGTGACACTGCGATTCGATGAAGATGAAACTTGTTATGCGCTCGTCAGGCGGGACCAGACAAATAACCAGCCGAGCAGTGCATTTCTTGGAGTAAGCAGACCGGATTATACAAAATGGCAGTGGCACGACCTCGGCGCACAGTTTAACGGCTTCGGCGGACCCAATCTCGTCAAGACAAGCGGCGCTCACTGGATTGGCGCAGGCCGAATGCACGATGGCGGCGCACATACGGCGCTCACCTGCGTCGATGTAAAAAACGGCACAATGAGCAAACTGCTGAGATTACCAGGCGGCGGCGACACAAGCTACCCAGGCCTGGTCTGGTATGACGGCATACTTTATGTCAGTTATTACTCCAGCCACGAAGGCAAAACAAACATTTATCTTGCCAAAGTAATGACAGTTCAGATACCTGCTGAAATACCGGAAATTCTCGCACCAGATGCAAACAGCCCCTTCGGCGCCGGAGCAAATCCGACCAAATATCCTATCGGCGGCGGCAAAGAATACAGCCGGTCAGTCGCACGTAAGGATTACGTAGTTAGGGGATATGAGGAGCTGGTTACTGCCCTGAAGCAAGCCGCTGAGGGACAGGTTGTGTATATCGCGGATGAAACAGAATTAGACCTCACAGGCAAGGAAAAACTCGTTATCCCGGCTGCTGTGACCCTGGCGAGCGGCAGAGGACAGCGAAACTCGCAAGGTGCACTTCTTTATACCAACGACCTTGCCGCGTCACCTCTTATCTTGGCGGGCGGCAAAAATGTACGTGTCACTGGACTCCGTTTGCGAGGCCCTGACCCGCAGCGCCGCACCGAACAGATGCGAGAACTTCACGCCCAGGGCCGCTACTACAGCATTCCCAACTCCGATGCAATAATCTGCGAGCATCCGGGGCTTGAGGTTGACAACTGCGAACCTCGGTGCTGGAGCCACGCAGCAGTATTTCTAAAAAGCGGCGCATCCAGGGCACACATCCATCACAACTATATCCACCATAACCAGCGAAGCGGTTTAGGTTATGGCGTCTGCCTTGACCAGGCGGATGCCCTTATCGAGGCCAATTTGTTCGACTGGTGTCGCCATCACATCGCCGGGACCGGCAGGCCCGGCACCAGCTACGAGGCCCGCTATAATCTTGTCCTCGAAAATGCCAATGACCACAGCTTCGATATGCACGGAGGCGCGGACCGAGGCGATGGAACCGACATTGCAGGCGATTCGATTCTGATTCATCATAACACCTTCCAGGCAACCTCTGTGCCGGCAATTGTCATCCGTGGACGCCCCACAAAAATCGCCGACATTCACCACAACTGGTTTTTTCATTCCAACGTTCAGCAGGCAATTGCCCAAACCAACGCCTCGGGTAATATGAACATCTATGAAAACAAGTTCGGCCCATCTGGTGTGACGCAGAAGTGACCTAATTGCAAAACCAGTGTGAACACTGCCTTGCAATCCCTATGGTAATGTTAGTACAATATGACTCGTGGCTTGACAGACCGTTGGAAGTCTGATAGATGCCCGTGGTATGAAAGGAGACACAAATGAAAACGAAATGGTATTGGGTAATGGCATTATTACTTGCAGCAGCGGCAGCGACAGTCGGACAAGAACAGACGACTGGCGGAAGAAAGAAAGAGAGAACCGCTTCCGTGAAGAAATCTGTGGCTGAAAAGCGAAGCGTTGTTGCGCCGGGTGCGAAGGTGGAAAAGCTGGCCGGTGACTTTCAGTTCACCGAAGGTCCGGCATCGGATGCCCGGGGCAATATCTACTTCTCGGATATCCCGAACAATCGGATTCATAAATGGTCGCTGGATGGTAAGCTTTCGACTTTTCGCGAGAATTCGGGCGGCTCTAACGGCCTTTTCGTTGACAAGAAAGGCAGCATCCTCGCCTGCGAAGGCAACGGCAGACGCCTCGTATCCATTGATTCAGCAGGCAGCGTAACGGTGCTCGCCGACAAATACGAGGACAAACGCTTCAACAGTCTCAACGACCTTTGGATTGACCCGAATGGTGGTATTTACTTTACCGACCCGCGATATGGCCCCAGGAACGACCTGGAGCAGGACGGCGAGCACGTCTATTACCTTTCCCCTGACCGCAAAAAGCTCATCCGTGTAATCAATGATATGGTCAGGCCCAATGGGATAATAGGGACCCCCGATGGCAAACTTTTATATGTCGCCGACCACGGCGGCGGAAAAACGTATGTCTACACCATCAATAAAGACGGCACATTGTCGAATAAAAAATTATTCGCTCCGGAAGGGTCGGATGGAATGACCATCGACAACAAGGGCAACATCTATTTGACGACAAAGGTCGTAGCGGTTTACAGCTCAAAGGGAGAAAAAATCGAGACCATTGAGGTCCCGGAGGAACCTGCAAACGTCTGTTTCGGCGGCAAAGACAAACGCACGCTATTTATCACGGCTCGGACATCTCTGTATTCAGTCCGCATGCGGATTAAAGGCGCCGGCAGCGGCTAAAAGAGAGAAATTTTTGGTTTCTTTAAGGACCTCAACTGGTTTGTTGTTATAAGATGCCGAGAGTCTATTCTCTGGAACATTATGTAGAAATCCAAAAGGGAACATTGAATGGCACATCATACTAATCATCCGAACCGACGCGATGTTCTAAAAGGCCTGGGTGCTGGGGCGATTGGTCTGGTGTTTGGCCGAAAAATCTTTGGACCCGCAGAGACCTTCGCAGCCCTCGGCAATCCATACCGCAAAGGAGGCCGACTATTCCAGAAGATAACCGGGCCGTCTAAAGTCAGTCTGGTCAAAGGAAATGACAGGCGGGAAATCGTCTATAAGGCGCTGAAAAATATCGAGGACCAGGTCCTCGCATCCATCGGCGGAAAGAAAATTCTCATCAAGCCGAACTTTGTCTCGTGCGATGTCCCGCTCTGTGCAACGCACGTTGACACAATCCGGGCTATTCTGGATTTTCTAACTCCACATTATAAGCAGCAGATTATCGTGGGTGAATCGACCGCCATGCAAAAGCGGACGCCCGAAGGGTTCAAAAACTACGGCTACCTTGCCCTGGAAAAAGAATATAACGTTAAACTCGTTGACCTTAACGAAAACGCATCTTATGAATATCGCTACGTCTTTGGCGAAGGCCACAAGCCGCTGCCGATTCGGATTATCTCCGCATTTCTGGACCCAAATACCTACATTATCTCAGCGGCCCGGATGAAAACCCACGACCGTGTGCTGGTTACGCTGTCTCTCAAAAATGTCCTGCTCGGTGCGCCTCTCAACGATTACGAAAAGAACGACAAATGGCTGATGCACACCGGTGAAAACATCAAAAACAACTTCTGCCATTTCAATATGTTCCACCTCGCACAGGAAATATATCCCGACCTGTCGGTGGTCGATGGGTTTGAGGGTATGGAAGGCAACGGGCCAACGAACGGGACGCCGGTTGACTCGCGAGTGGCGGTTGCCGGCCTCGATGCGCTGGCAGCCGATACCGTCTCTGCCAAGGTAATGGGGTTTGACCCTGAGCAAATTATGTATCTGTCGGCTATGAACGAAGCCGGCCTCGGACAGGGCGATTTAGACAAGGTAAACATCATCGGCACGCCGCTCGACCAGTGCCTGTATCACTTTAAGCCGCACGACTATATGGCCAAACTTTACGGGCTTTGATAATGCCTGTAGCGCTCTGCCACACTCTATCTGATATGTTGTCATGCTGAACGAAAGTGAAGCATCTGGCCTCCGGAGGTGAAACGGCTGGTTTCGCTCTAAATCCCTCAAGCACCTCTTGGCGGTTCCCCTGGCTGCGGACGAAGCGATTGTCACGGCCAGAATGCGGCAATGGCAACGACAAACCAGATGACGATACCGAGCGCGAATTTGCTTGTGATGCCGAAAAATTCGCCGAGGCTCGCCCCCACGCCGTAGCGGACAGAGTCTTCTACCTTTTTGCCGCGGGCGAATTCCAGGCCCCACACGCACACGCCTGCGCCGATGCAGGCGCCGAGTAAAGTTCCAAGAAATAGAACGGGAATCAGGAACGTGCCGAGGACAGCACCTGTTACCGCTCCCAGAAGCGCTCCGATTGAGCCGAGCCAGCTTGCCCCCGACTTTTTGGCCCTAATCATTCCAGCCAAAAACTCCACAAGCTCACCTAAAATAGCCAGAGCTACTATCACAATCAACGTGTAGATGGACAAAACCCTGTCCTCCCATCGCCACCAGGCAAACAGGCATGTTGTTATGACGATAAGCCAGTTACCTGGCAGCCCAAAGATAGCTATCCCCAGCTAAACAGCATTGAGGAGGATAAGCAAAATTGACCAGATATAAAGCATCGACACATTGTAAAGTAGAACCAAAGAGGGGAAAAGAGAATTTGCTGGAGGATGCACACAAGAAAAGACCAAGCCCTTTTTAAGACTCAGCCTCTCATAACTAAAAACTCAAAACTACGAACTCACAACTTAAACTGCCGCCCTTTATAAATCTCACAGCTCCGCCGTTTTTGTGACGGGGCGATGTCATTCTTCCCCCAGTGCCTCTAAGTCTGCAAGGTCTCTTTTTCTTCCAACAGCTCTTTTATTCGTGACGAACTGCGCACGGCCAATATATGCTGCCGGGACATCGCCGTAATTTCCTTTTACCTTGTTTGAATAAACTTGTTCCCAGGTTACTCCGGTCAAAGACGTTATGATATCCACTCGCACCGGAACAACACCAAGTTGAACAATCACATCCGGTTTTTCAAAGTCCTCTATGGACAGGTCGAGACCCCCAAAACCAAAATCCTCCAGGGCTGCAAGAATACGCCTGGCGTTCTGCCTATCAGGTTTGACCAGTATGTCCATATCACCCGTATATCGTGGTGCGCCGTGAAACGCCAGCGCATAGCCTCCGACGATCACATACTCAACTTTGTGCTCGTTTAACAATCCGAGCAACTCTCTGAAGTCTTGCTGAACTTCCATGGTATTGAATTCGTAAAGATTCCACCGCCGACAAGCGCTCCTCGGTGGTCCTGCTGAGCCAATAACCCGATTCTTCCTTTATTGAGGACGGGTCATTTAATCTGCGCTTGGTAACAGTTTTTTTTATCATCTTTTTGGCTGTCCGAAATCACCTGTAAGCTGCAAATCTCATCTATGGTCCGACTATAGTTTAAGCTATTCAAATCTTATAATCAAGAAAAAACCGAGTGTTAGAGCACTTAGCCTTCATAAATCTCGCAGCTCCGCCTATGGCAGTTCCGCCGTTCTTGTGGCGGGGCTATCTGCCTAAAGGCGGACTATCGCCCTGAACGACTGCCGTGACTGTGTTTTGAGGACTGAAGGTGTCTGATTTTTGAGAGCAGGTCCTTTCGGCCTGCGGATTTCAGGAAATCTATCAGAATTTTTTCACATCGCGGCTGGTAATATTGCAATAGCGCTGCCTGGAGGCGCTTGTCTCTGCGGCCGCGGGGGACATAGATTCTACGGCCGCGTGAGTCCTCGCCGGAGACATACATCGCTGTTGACAACGTCAGCGGAATCGGGACAAAGTCCTGCACCTGGCGAGGCCGCCAGGAACGAGATACTAAATACTCAGTCAAACCCAGGGCATCCTGTGTAGTGCAGCCCGGATGAGCGCTTATAAAATACGGCACAAGATATTGTTCTTTGCCGGCCCCGCGAGAGGCTTCCTCGAATTGGTTTTCAAATTCTTCAAATAGCTCAAACGGCGGCTTACCCATTAGCGCCAGGACCTTGTCGCAGTAATGCTCTGGCGCAACTTTAAGATGCCCTCCGACAAAGTGACCGACCAGCAGGTCAATATAATCTTTGCTTTGAAGCGCCAAATCGTGGCGGATGCCGGAGGCGACATAGACGTTTGTTTTTCTGCCGCCCCCCTGCCTCCATCGAAGAAATGCCTCCATCATTTCCAGTAAGGGCCTGTGGTCAGGTCTTAGATTTTTACAGGGTGATGGAAACAGGCAGCTTGGCCGGCTGCATTCGTCCTTCCTGCTGCACTGCATCCCGTACATATTCGCCGTTGGTCCACCGATGTCAACAATGGTCCCTCGGAATTGGCGGTGACGGCGGAGCACCTCTGCTTCGTTCAAAAGAGACTGGACCGAACGTGATGTTATGTGTTTGCCTTGGTGGAAGTTGATAGAGCAAAATGAGCAGCCGCCGAAACAGCCGCGATGCGTGGTGATTGAAAATTGAACGGGCCCCAGTGCAGGGACGCCGCCCGAATGCTCATACTTGGGATGCCAGCAGCGGGCAAACGGCAAATCATACAATTGGTCCATCTCCGCGGTCGTCAAAGGCCGGGCCGGCGGCATTACTACAATCATACCCGGGTCCTGCTCCTGCACCACAGGCGGCCCTTGCGGATGTGCACATTTTTGATACTCAAGTTGTGCGGACATAACTAAGCTGGCGTCCGCTTGCTGCTGCGATAGGGACGGCAGAGAAACAGCATTATCTGGAACATGGATGTCACCGACAACTCTGTAAACAGTGCCGGGTATATTTGTCAAATCACTTACCGCCTCCCCACTATCTAACCTGCGTGCGATTTCGAGTATCGCCGACTCCGCCATTCCGAAGACAAGCAGGTCTGCTTTGGCGTCAATCAGGACGGAGCGTTTGAGCTTGTCTTCGATGTAATCATAATGCACAAGCCGGCGCAGACTTGCCTCAAGCCCGCCAAGAACTATGGGGATACCCTTATAGGCCTCGCGTGCCCTTGCCGAATAGACAAGCAGCGGCCGGTCGGGCCGCAGACCCAAAGCTCCGCCGGCGCTGTAAACATCCTGCCTGCGGCGATTGCCCATCGAGGCGTAATCATTAAGCCGCGAATCGACGCAGCCGGAGGTAATCCCCCAAAATAGTCTCGGCGGCCCAAGAGAGCGAAAGGCATCGACGCTGCGCCAATCCGGCTGGGCCAGGATTGCAACACGGTAGCCCTGCCTTTCGAGCCACCTGCCTATCAGGGCTGCCCCGAACGATGGGTGGTCAACATAAGCATCGGCGGTAACGAGTATTATGTCCGCTTGTCCCCAGCCGCGCTGCTTCATTTCCTCTACGGTCGTTGGAATAAACCGGCCGGTATTTGTGTCTTCTCCAATCATACCTCAATTCTACCATAAATAGTCGCGTTCTGTTCAGGGTTGCGCACTGTATATGATTTTTCAGTTGACAAAATGATATTATTGTGGCATTATAAGGAAAAGGGACTACGGGAATGCCTGATTCAACAGAGAAAATTGTCTTGCCGTTTCTTACCCCGGATTTGGACGGCATCGGCGGCGTCATAAAAACGCGAGGCGAAGATTTTATCGTCGAGGAGCAGTCTCTGTATGAACCCTCCGGCGAGGGGACACATACCTTTGCTTTTATTGAGAAAAAGGGTATGGCCACAACCGATGCCGTTGTGAAAATTGCCAAGGCGCTGCATATAAAACGCAGGGACATCGGCTATGCAGGCCTGAAGGACACGCAGGCCGTTGCCCGCCAGTGGATATCAGTCGAGCACATCGAGCCTGAATCTTTGCTCAAGCTAAATCTGTCCGGCCTAAAATTTCTCAAAGTCGCACGTCATATCAACAAAATCAGACTCGGCCATCTCTCTGCCAACTGTTTTACAATTCGCATAAGAAATCTTGCGCCGCCGCTGCAGCAGGCCCTTGCGCAGACCGAGAAGATTTTAAGCGTGCTTACGAACAAGGGCGTGCCCAATTACTTCGGGCCGCAGCGGTTCGGCAGCCGCAACGACGGCCACATACTCGGCAAAGCTGTTATCAGTAGTCAAATTGAAGAGTTCGTGGATATTTTCCTCGGAAAACCGGAGGGAAATAGGGCAACGAAATTTACCACAGCCAGGACTTCTTATGAACAGGGCGATTATCAAAATGCGTATGAGGCCTGGCCTTCATTCTTTGTGGAGCAGCGCCGGGCACTCAAAGAGCTGGGCAAAACGGGCGGCGACAAAAAGGCGGCATACACTGTAATTGATAAGAACCTCAAGCGCTTTTACGTTTCAGCTTATCAATCCCACATCTTCAACAAGGTTTTGGCCTTGCGGATGCCTCTGATGGACAAAGTCCTCGAAGGCGATATGGCCTATAAGCACGATAATGGGGCCTGCTTCAGGGTGGAAAATCCCCAGGCCGAACAAAGCCGCTGCGATGCCTTCGAGATAAGCCCCACAGGCCCGCTCTTCGGCAAGCGAATGACCGAGCTTGCCGGCCCGGCCGGCGAAATCGAAAACCCCATCCTCCAGGAAGTCAGAGACCTTACCGACAACTTTGAGCGACTTGACAACTATGCCGCCAGAGGGGGCAGACGTCCGCTGCGTTTTCGACCGAAAAACACCAAAATCTCATCTGGTCAGGACGACCTCGGAGAATACATCGAACTGCAATTTGCCCTCGACTCCGGCTGCTACGCCACCACCCTTCTCCGCGAAATCACCAAATCCAACGTCTCATAGAATCACCGCCGTGTTCCAACAGGAAATTTCCCCGCGGAATCCCTATGAAGCCCACTGCAAAGCAAGCTTCTTGTATGAATGGGCACACTCTCGCGTTCTTTGACAGAGTAATTGCTGTGGCTGTGTTTCAAACGCTCGTTTATCAAAATCGCGCAAGGGGTCTTCGCCAAAAATGGAAATTTCAAAAAAAATTTCTACTCCTTGCACCATAAGCAATTAGCGCCCTTACCACCACTCGCAAACCACGATTTTTCATCAAAATCGCGCAGGTTCACGCCATTTATAGAGGGCTGCTGTTTTTGGCCTTCTGCGGTCGTCCATCGTCTCTCGTCCATCGTCGGCAACGGTGTCCCATCGAACTTGCCATCAAACTAAAAGTTCCCTCTTGGCTCGAACGCATATCGCTCTGGCCTGTTCTCTTTTACCGCCGCCTGCGATACGGCTTCTCCTTCCGCAAAATCCCCCTCACCCAGGGTAAATTCGCCCGCGTTGACCCCGAAGATTACCCCGGACTCATTCGCCACAAATGGTCCGCCGCAAAACAGGCCAACACATTCTACGCCGTTCGCTCACACGAAAAAATCCAGATTAGAATGCACCGCCGGATAATGAACGCCCCCGCACACCTCGTTTGCGACCACATCGACCACAACGGCCTGAACAACACAAAGCGAAACCTCCGGCTCTGCACTAAACAGCAAAACGCCATAAATCAGAGACCTCGAAAAGATGGCTCCTCAAAATACAAAGGCGTCTGCTGGCACAAACGTGACAAAAAATGGCACGCCAGAATACACCACAATGGCCGTTACTATCACCTTGGCACATTCAAATCCCAACGCACCGCTGCTCACGCATACGATAACGCGGCGAGAAAATACCACAGGGAATTTGCGTGTCTGAACTTTTCCGAATGATGCTCTTCCGTCGTTTCGACCGCAATGAAGTGGAGCGGAGAAATCTGTCCAATCCGACATCCCGATATGCGAAATGCGAACGATGCGCAACACACGACGCAATACGACCGTGTCATTCCGCACTGGATGCGGAATCCATTTTCCACCACCCTCACCCTGAATCGCAAATCTCATATATCCGCCCTCATCGTAACGCAATACGACCAGGTCATTGCGAGGCCCCCGCTGCCTCGCTTTTGCGAAGCAAAACGGCGGGGGACGTGGCAATCTCATCCGTTACACTTTAGTCTTGTAGTGTGCGCATTAGCGCACGCGATATCTGTAAATCCTGTGTCAATCCGTGCGGCTTGCAACTCTTTTTCAGTCGGCTTTAATGGAAGTTGCATTGCCTTTTATGTAACTGGTGGACGAAGGCACAGGAGTGCGCAAAAGCTTGCTTCGAGAGCACACCTCGCCGAGAACACAAAGCCGACTGAAAACCTCCACATTCTTTGTGAAAAATCAAACACCGTGTCAATCTGTGTTAATCTGTGTCTAATAAAAATCCGTGCCAAACCAAAATTCGCGCAAAGGAAAAGACCGACTGGTTTGCCGCTCGGCCTTTATAAATCTCGCATATCCGCCTGTGCCGGAGCGATGACTTTTTTTCAGGAGGTATTTAAGCCAGTCGTCAACTGTCCAGCAACTTGTCAATAAGTCGCTTCATAACCGGCAAGTCCTCTTTGCAGGTGTCCCAAACAACTTTTTTCCTGACGCCGAAGTATTCGTGAATCAGGAAATTCCGCATATCTACTGCATCCCGCCAGGGAATATCCGGATGCTTATCTCTAAAGGTTTCGCTCAAGTTACTGCTGGCTTCACCGACAATCTCCAGCTCCCTTACCACGGCATCAACCATCATGCTATTGTTAGAAAACGACTCGTATGTAGCGCCTGTAAGGTAACTTTCTATTTTCCCGATAGCATCCAGGATATGCCTTAAGTAAGTTATATCATTTTTCATAGTAAACCACTTCCGCATCCTGCAAAACTTCATTCCTGAAATATTCGCTGATTGCCTCCGGCGTAAGCAGGTCAACTTTCTTACCAAGAATATCTCCCAGGCTTCTTTGAATTTGTGCGAGCTTAAAGAACCCGACAGTCGCGGTGGGTATAAACTCAATAAGAACATCGATGTCACTATCCTCTTTGGCTGTGCCGTGCACGTATGAGCCAAAGATCGCCACAGACTTGATGTCGTGGCGGTGCGGATTATTTCTAACTGCCTCAAATAATCTGGTCTTTATTTCCTGCTTATCCATAAGATTTAGTGTAAACGTGCTGCTGTGCTGTGTCAAATTCTATTCCTGCATAATCTCTGTGTTTCTCTGTGGCAGAAAATAGGTGCAAAAGGAAAACCCCCGGACCGTTTACCCCTGCACATCGTTGGCAGGGGTCATTCCGCACCTGTCGAAGATCCGGCTTCAGACGGAATGCGGAATCCAGATATTCTAAACCCACACCACCGGCCCTGCTGGTGGCGTATTTAGCCCAGGCCTTTGGCCTGGGGTACCCGCGTGAGGAGTGCTTGAAATTTAGCCCGCCAATTTATTGGCGGGTTGCCCTTATCGCCTGCCCTGAGCTTGCCGAAGGGCCGCAGGTCGAAGATCCGCCTATGGCGGACCCGCAGCTCTTGCCCCCCGGGGCTGCCTGCCTGAAAATCTTAACCCGCAAAGAAATGGAGGCCATTCCTTCTCGGTTAGCCCCCACCCTCGTGGTGGGGGTGTTTTGCCGAAACGAACCCGCCGAAGGCGGACTCGCCCCAAAAAAGGAATCCCGATAAGCGTTCTCACGCCTATCGGGATATAAATCCTGGCGATGACCTACTCTCGCCCCGAAGGACTACCATCGGCTCCAGCGGGCTTAGCTTCTGAGTTCGGAATGGGATCAGGCGTTTCCCCGTGGATATGGTCACCAGGAAACTCGTTAAAACCGGAAACAATTTCCGGCTCTATTCAATTGTCAAAACCCTTCGGTCATTTGAATCTTGGAAATTCGATATTGTTTCGGATTTCGAGTTTCGTGCTTCGAATTTCCCAAAAAATATGCAGATGCGGATATGGTTGTCACCATAGGCGGCTTTCCAATCAACCAAGGATTGATATGGTCAAGTCTTCGAGCGTTAGTACCGGTTAGCTGAAGCGATTTCTCGCCTTACACACCCGGCCTATCAACCTGGTAGTCTACCAGGGCTCTTCATCCGCCCGAAGGCGGAACGGAATCCTCATCTCGGAGGGGGCTTCCCACTTAGATGCTTTCAGCGGTTATCCTTTCCCGACATAGCTACCCGGCGGTGCCCCTAGCGGGACAGCCGGTACACCAGCGGTCGGTGCTTCCTAATCCTCTCGTACTAAGGAA
>Ga0315279_10006953_pt1 | contig 14128 bp, 14 predicted proteins | sample YL17G06_20_MG_FD_203694 | JGI IMG/M metagenome (GOLD analysis project Ga0315279, IMG submission 203694) | Sediment microbial communities from Yellowstone Lake, YNP, Wyoming, USA - YL17G06_20 | ecosystem: Environmental > Aquatic > Freshwater > Lake > Sediment | place: USA: Wyoming | collected... | reverse complement strand
CCCTGCGTTTCGTTTCCCGTGTGTTTTTGCTATACTACAGCCATGACCCACCCGCCAAAATCGCTCCAAGGATTACTGTGGTCTACCGACGTTCATCTGTTGGATATTGACAGAAACAAAGGGTATATTATCCATCAAGTGCTTATCTACGGAACAATGACTGAACTCGGGTGGCTTTTTCAAACATATTCCGCAAAAGTCATCATTGATGTGTTTGTCAATCGTCCAGCGAAACTCTATCCAAAAGATGTGTATTATTTTGTCAAAAATTTTCTTCTTTCACTGCGTCATGTACCGTTGGATTCTAATGCGTATGTTACATCTATACACGGACCAATTAGACAAAGAACGGCGGACAGTTTTTCATAAGCTTTCCGCGTTTAACACATACACGCTTGCTGGCGGCACTGCCATCATGCTTCAGATTGGGCATCGAAAATCATTCGATTTTGACTGTTTCTCAACCGAAAAGCTTCCCTCCGCACTGCTTCAAAAGGCTAAACGAATATTCGGCCCCGCAACCACGCTCAAAACAAAAACGTCGGAGATACTCACCGTCATAACACCGGAGGGGGTTGACGTGACATTTGTGTGGTATCCGTATCCGCCTCTCAAACCGCCACTGGCAACATTCCCCTTATCGATTGCCCACATGGATGATCTCGCCGCGAATAAAGCTTTTACTCTGGGCCGTCGCCCCGCATGGAGAGATTATGTCGATCTATTTTTTCTTCTGAAGTGGAATCGCTACACATTAAAAGACATTATTGATCTGTCTCAGAAAAAATATAGTGGAGAATTTAACGACAAGCTTTTTCTGAAACAGCTGGTGTACTTTGAAGATCTGGAGATTGTTGATACAGCATTTCTCAAAGAATCCTACACGACGGAAGAAATACAAACCTTTCTTGAAAAACAGGTAGAAGCATATCTTAAAACAGCACTGGCCATCTGACGAGTGTTCCAGCTTGCCGCCAAATGTGCCCCTAGAGTACAATTGCCTCATGGAGAAAGCGTATAATCCCCAAGCGGTAGAAGCGGCGATCTATAAACTCTGGGAAAACGGGGGGTATTTTGCACCGAGCATTGACAATAATAAGGATCCTTTTTCTGTCCTCCTCCCTCCCCCAAACGCCAACTCCGATCTGCACTTGGGTCACGCAATGTATGTTATTGAGGACATCATGATCCGCTACCACCGCATGAAAGGCGACCCAACGCTCTGGCTGCCCGGCGCGGACCACGCCGGATTTGAAACGCAGTTTGTGTATGAAAAATATTTGGCAAAAGAAGGCAAAAGCCGCTTCGATTTTGAACGCGACACGCTCTACCAAAACATCTGGGATTTTGTAGAGGCCAACCGCGGGATGATGGAAAACCAACTCCGACGCTTGGGATTTTCACTTGACTGGAACCGGAATATCTTCACGTTGGACCCGAAAATCATCGCCATCGTCTATCAGACGTTTAAAAAACTGTTTGATAACGGGCTTGTCTATCGCGAGGCGCGCTTGGTGAACTATTGCACTAAAGATGGTACCAGTTTCTCGGATCTTGAGGTTAAACATGTAGAACGTACCGACCCATTGTATTACATGAAATATGGGCCGTTTATCCTGGCGACCACGCGGCCGGAAACCAAATTCGGGGACACGGCGGTTGCTGTTAATCCCAAAGACAAACGCTACGCGACTTGGATCGGGAAAGAAATTGAGATCGAAGGATTATTGGGCCCATTTAAAGTTGTGGTGGTTGCGGATGACGCGATAGACCCGGCATTCGGCACGGGAGTGGCCAAAGTCACCCCCGCCCATGACATGACGGATTTTGAAATTGCCAAACGCCATAATTTGCCCACCAAACAGGTTATCGGCTTTGACGACAGGTTAACCAATATTGCCGGCCCGTATGCCGGGATGAAAGTAAAAGCGGCGCGTGAGCAAATCGTCAAGGACATGGTGGCGCGCAGACTTATTGATCATATTGACGAGCAGTACACCCATACGGTCGCCACCTGCTACAAGTGCGGAGGGGTGTTAGAGCCGCTTCCACTTTCCCAGTGGTATGTGAAAGTTAAACCTTTGGCAGATGCCGCCAAAAAAGCGATCAAAGAGAAAAAAATCGCATTTGTGCCGAAACGGTTCGAGCGCATTGCCAATCAATGGTTCACAAATTTCCATGATTGGAACATCAGCCGCCAGATTGTGTGGGGTATTCGGATTCCGGCGTGGAAATGCGAGGACTGCACAACACCTGAACACGAACACTGGATCGTGACCACCGGCGAAACGCCGACAAATTGCACTAAATGCGGCCGTACTCATCTGACGCAGGATATCGATACCTTTGATACGTGGTTTTCTTCCGGCCAATGGCCCTTCGCCACGCTCATGGCCGGCAAACCCGGTGATTTTGAATATTTTTACCCGACGTCGGTCATGGAAACCGGCTACGACATCCTCCCCTGGTGGGTATGCCGGATGATTATGCTCGGGCTTTACATCACCGGCGACGTACCGTTCCGGACGGTCTATCTTCATGGTTTAGTACGCGACGCCAAAGGCCAGAAAATGAGCAAAAGCAAAGGCAATGCGATTAATCCCCTTAAAATGGCGGATCAGTACGGCGCAGACGCACTGCGGTTTTCACTGGTTTTCGGTACCGCGGCAGGCAACGATCAGTCGCTCTCCGAAGACAAAATCCGCGGCATGAGAAACTTTGCCAATAAACTCTGGAACGTCGGGCGATTTATACACATGTGTTTAGAATCATCAAATCTGGACCGCTCAAAGTTACAGACTTTTGATAAAAATTCAACTTGGGCATCTAAATCAAAAAATAAGATTAATACAAGAATGTTTGCCGATACAAAAATTCTTATTGACCAAATTACGCATTATATGGAAATTTACCGTTATTCGGATGCAGCAAAAAAAATCTACGAATTTACTTGGCATCATCTCGCAGACGTGTATTTGGAAAAAAATAAACAACGCTTAAAAGATGGAGACGCAGAGTCGATATCTATATTGATATATACCTACACGACCATTCTCAAACTTCTCCATCCTTTTATGCCGTTTGTCACGGAAGAAATCTGGAGTAAAATGCCGAAGAAAACCGACAAACCGCTCATTGTTTCTTCTTGGCCCACGCAATAAGTACTAAGTTCTAAGTCCTAAGTATTAATTAAAAATTAATTATTTCTTTGTTTGATTAAAAATTAGAAATTAGTACTTAGAAATTAAATTAGTATCCCGAGGTTGTGGCAGGTACCGGCGTCGCGGAAAAAGTGAGCGTTGAAATAATGGTATTAAATAATTCGTCGTCGCGGGCCCAATCCGCGGTGATGCCAGCCGGCGTAAAATGATTGATCTCGAGGGTCGCGGTTGGCGTCACTTCGATCATAAACCCATGCATCTGGCTAAACCCGTAGCCGCCGCTGGTCCTCCCCGTAAACGTACCGGTAAACTCGATCGCGGTTTGACCGGATACGGTCGCATCATGGCTGGTAAACGCCGTGCCCGCCACATCCGTAATGACCGCACCGCGGAGACTCGAAAGCGATTGGGTCACGGTTTTCGGCGAAATCGTAAGCCTTGTGCCACCTGGCAAATATGTTCCCTGTGATATACAGCCCGTCCCGTCACATGCGGGCGCCAAAACATCCGGCGGCAATTTGTATGAGAGTCCGGCAATAGTTGACGTTTTCCATCCGGCGAACGGATCAACCGGCGTGGGCGTTGCAACTGTCTGAGTCGGTGTTGGAGTGGGAGTTCCTCTACCGGAAAAAAACGGCCTGATGTAGCTCGAAAGCAATATGCCGGCAATGAAAAGAATGAGGAAAACGAGAATCATAACAACCGCAGAACTGCTGGACGCTTTGGGCATCGGAGGCGGCGGAGGAACGTTCGGTTGGGGCTCTGCAGACGCTTCCATGGGAATTTCCGGTGTTTCTTCTATCGGAAGTGGAGTCGTGGTCGGCGTTGCGCTCGATCCGTATAATACTTCCGGAGTTATTTTCTCGTCGTCCATAATTGATTCTATTGTTCCATGGAACCTCCGGGGTGTCAACGCTTGCTACGCTCTCTCTAAATAGGTGCCGGTTTCGGGATCAACGGCAATCATCTCGCCTTCTTTAATAAACAACGGGACGGTGACGACGGCCCCTGTTTCCACAATCACGGTTTTGGTTGCGCCCGTAACGGTATTGCCCTTTGCTCCTTCTGTAGCCTCCGTCACCTTCAGACGCACTTTTTTGGGGAACCGCAGTCCAACGGCTTCGTCACCATTAATAAGAACTTGATAGACATCACTGGGTTTCAAATAGTTGACATAATTGCCAAGCATTGTAGTGGAAATATTAAACTGTTCGTAGGACGTATTGTCCATGAATACGTAATTGTCGCCTTCCTTGTAGAGATATTGCATTTCGCGGGTTAAAACCGGCACTTCCGTGACAGTCTCGCCGGATTTGAACGTAAACTCCTGCACTTTACCGGTTTTGAGGGATTTGAGGCGGGTACGGACAAACGCAGACCCTTTGCCTGGGTTCACGTGCTGAAACTCCACAATCTGATGCGGCTCACCTTTAAATTCAATAAAGGTGTTTTTAGTGAAATCTGCTGTCGTAATTGTCGACATAGTCTCGATTATAGCTATTTTCTCTTATTCTGACAATGGAAATTCTTCACCCGACGGAAAAAAGAGGGTATCTGCGATATCAGTGGTATCCGCAAGTAGCATGACCAGCCGGTCGACGCCGACGGCAATGCCAGCACACTTCGGCAATCCCACTTTGAGCGCTTCAATAAAATCGCGGTCATAGTCATACACTGTTTTTCCTAAACGTTTTAGCTCAGCAATCTCTCTTTTGAACCGTGCTTCCTGTTCAACAGGATCAGTTAATTCGCTGTATGCATCGCCTAATTCGAGCCCTGCGATATACAACTCAAACCGCTCGGCAAATCGCGGATCAGACGTTTTTTTCTTGGCAAGGGCCGCCATGGCGGCCGGAAACTCGTAAAGGATTGTGGGCCTCTCCCGCCCAAGGCGTGACTCGATCTCATTCAAAAATATTTGGTTGTACAGTTCTTCCCACGTGTTATGCGCGACTGTATATCCCTTTTTCCTGGCAATAGCGTCCGCATGGTCAAAAAAAGCATCAAAGTCCACGTCTGCATATTTTTTGAAAGCTTCCGCCACTGTGATGCGTTCCCACGGAGATGAAAGATCAATCGTTTTACCTTGATAGATGAGCTTCGGGACAATCGCGCGCAGCAGGTTTTCGCAATCCTTCATGATATCAAAATAATCGGCGCCCTTACGGTACCACTCGAGAATGGTAAACTCGGGGCTGTGGAGCTTGCTTTGTGTTTCCATATTGCGGAATGCGTGCGTTAAGCTATAACAATTCCCCAACCCTGCAACCATAAGCTTTTTTAAAGGTACCTCCGGCGAGGTGGAAAGATAGGCAGCGGTCGGCCGGCGCTTGCGGTCCAGGAGCGTGGTTTCGAAAACATCCAGATACGATTCCGCCGGCGGATGGGGTATGAGGATCGGCGTTTCTATTTCGTGGAACTTCTCTTTTTCAAAAAAAGATCGTATGGCGCGAACTACCTTCTCGCGGATAAAATATCGCTCCCAAAGCTCGGGATGGTCGTGAAGTTTGCGCCATGTACTCATTATTACAAAAACCGCAGGATCTTCGCTTTTGATCGCAAATCAGTAAACCACGTCTGCAGCTTATCGTTCACCTGCTGGGAGAATATGGTCTGTTTGGCTTCTTCTTTTAATCCCGCTTCAGTCGTCGCCGTGAGTGTTGACCCGCTCGTGGCAATATAGGTATCAATATCCGCATCTGTGATTGTGATGTCTTTCCCCAGTAACTTCTCGACGGTAAGCTGCAGGCGTAGCTGATCCTCAAAATCCGCCTTTGTCATCCCCTGATACTTAAGGATGTCATCAATACTCACGTCGCCACCCAGGCTGTTCACGAGATCTGATTCTTTTTTGGCAATCTCCTCTTGCGATACACTGACGCCCGCTTTTCGTGCTTCCGCATCAATCAGCGCCTGGCTGATCATACTCTCAAGCGTCTGACCCCCGAAGCGGCTCGTTAGGATACGGGTGAGCTGCCACCGGAAAATCGGTTTACCGTTGACGACGGCTGCAACCAACAGGCCTTTGTTGGACACGAAAATCGCGACCAATCCGAGTACAACAACAATAAGCGCCACCTTCGTGAGGGGAAACGGGCGTGCGGGTTTCGGAGGCTCCATTGGTATAAGATCTTCCGGGGGTAATTTTTTCATCAATTTTCTCGTCGTTTTTCGTGGCATACGTGTCTCCTTTAATGGGCAAAGGATATCATAGTCCCCTCAGGCCTGCAAGCGGGAGGATGGACAGAGCTTGTTGACGACGCACGCGGCGCAGTCGGGATTTTTGGCGCGACACACGGCGCGGCCGTGGGCAATAAGAAGATATGTAAGTCTAAACCAGTCTTTTTTGGGAATACTCGCCATAAGCTCTCTCTCTACTTTTACCGGATCGGTATTTTTGGGGTCCACCAGGTGCAGCCTCTGGCTCAAGCGCAATACGTGCGTGTCTACTGCTATCCCCACGACGACACCGTAGGCATTTCCTAATACAACATTTGCAGTTTTGCGGCCGACTCCCGGAACAGTCAACAATTCCTCCATCGTGTTGGGCACCCTACCGTTGAATTTGGCTTTAATGAGTTTGGCGGCGGCTATAACATTTTTCGCTTTGGCGCGATAGAACCCCGTTGATTTGATATCTTGTTCAAATTCCATGCGATCCGCGCCCAGGTACGCATCCAACGTTTTGTACTTGGCAAACAACCTTTCTGTGACTTTGTTCACCGTGACGTCGGTACACTGGGCCGAAAGCATGACGGCAACCAATAGTTCCCAGGGTGTGGAATATCGAAGGATAATGCGAGCTTTTGGGTATGCGTATTTAAGTGTTTGGACCGCCATGGCGGTCCGTTTTTTATCAACCATTGCAAATCCCCCTTTCTATCCCTACAATAGTACCACATTTAACCTATGAGCCTAAAATTCCCGCATATTCCCCGAATATTCTCCGCAAGTCTTTGGATCCTACTTTTTGCCCTCGTTAGCTTCAATATCTCCGTATGGATTACTAGACCTTTAACCCATTCTGACAAGGTTTTTCAAATATTTACCCACCCGTTTGACGCTCTGGCTCATGAAGATCTGGCCCAAACGCTGTGGAACTCCGGGGCACGTACACGAGCCAGTCTCGAACTCGCTATTGTGGCAGAGCTTAGCCCGGTACTGGGCGCGCAAACTTCAGCTCGGGCCCGGCGCGAAGCCGCTCAAATGAAATATTGGCTGGATACGGCAGCTAACCGCCCGGACTACCGCGACGCCTACATCCAACTGGCGTCACTTAGCTACCGCGAAGGGAATCTCACCCGGGTGCACGAATATCTTCTTAAAGCACAGATTTTGGATCCCAATAACGCCACAGTCAACCGCCTCACTGATTTTACTTCGAAGCTTTTGGAGTAGTTTCTGCTGGCTCTTGAGGTTTGACTTCTTCTTCCGGTTTTTCACTCACGGGCGCCTCTTCGGCTGGCGCTTCGCCGGCTGGCGGGGCGGCTGCGGCGGCGGCCTCTGCTGCTGCTGCCGCGGCTGCGGCGGCCTCTGCTGCTGCTTCTGCCTCTGCTTCTTTACTGATAAGCGCGCCGACGCGGACAACCGATTGATCTTTATCCGTCAAAAGTGTCACGCCTGACGAAATCTTCAACTCCCCTACTTTCACTTCCTGATTAACCTCCGCAAGACGCGAAACATCCACTGTAAGTTTTTCCGGCAAATCGGTCGGCAAGGCTTCCACTTCAACTTCATCAATGAGGGTAAGGAGAACCCCGACTTTCCCGATAACCGCCGGCGCGTCTCCGGTGAGTTCCAGCGGCACGTTTGCGTGAACTTTCTCTTTCAAATCTACCTGGTGAAATTCAATATGGAGGAGGGAATTACTTACCGGATTCCGCTGTAAAGTGTGCACAAGGACCGGCCGGGTGTCGCCTCCGACGGAAAGCTCGACGAGCCCTGTCTCTCCTGCTTCTTTGTATACCTTCTCAAATGCCGTAATCGGTACCGCTACGGAAATGCTCCTGATGTTTTTACCGTAGACGGTCGCAGGAATCTGACCGAGTTTGCGCAGTTGTTTAACCTTTCGACCGACAATATCGCGTGTTTGGGCTGTTAATGAATATTTTTTCATAGGATCACTTCGTGAAACGGATGCGTGTGAGAATATCGCGGTTAAGAACCGTATTGTACTCGAGTTGACCTGGGTTTGCAATAAAATCCTGGGACTCGGCTCCTGATGCCTGTTCCTCGAAACCCGCAGTCCATGCCGCGGGGTAGCGAAGCACCGTATGGACCGGTGTTCCACTCACGCCCGGCTGTTTTTGGACAAAAAGATCAACCACCGCCCCGGAAGGACCGAAGTGTACGACGTTATCCCGCGTGTATGTAATGGACAATTGTGTTTCGCGGCCGGCAGGAATGTCCACTCCGACTCCCAACACATAGAAGTCGCTCGTCGCATCCGTTCGTTCAAGATACGGAAAGTGCGGAATATTTGTCGTATCTTTGCGCGGTTGAACCGCAACTCCATCGAGCGTGACCCCTGCAACGGCAACATCGGCAGGCAATAACAACCTGATGTACGTGCGATACGATAATCCTCGATCCTGCCCGCTGGTATTTTTGACTGTCACAGTTACCGTCTCACTGACGCTACCGTTGGAGTTTATGGTTACCAGCCGATCAAACTTTCGGGCGATAAAATAATTCACTTTATTTACACCCACATTCGCTTCAACGGTAACCAGGGGGTCGAAACTACAGCTTGTTGAATCTGTCCCGATACACCCGGTTGTGGACGGCGCCCTGCCCGCCCAGCCGTAGTGGGCGACAACCGACTGAAGCTCTGGTGTCCCAAACATCATAAGAAGATCGTGCCCGGTAAGCGCGGTTGTCATTGCCCGAAATAGTGCAGTCATATTGGTCGTCCGGCTCGTCGTAATTTTTGTAATGAGCGCACGTGTCAGACTTCCCAGGAAGTCTTTTTTCTGGGTAGACCCGGGGAAAAAATCATTCTGCGTATAATAGAGCGACTTGCCGTAAAAATTATCAGCGGTGACACGATCATTGTAGTCCGGTAAATCAATCGGCCCGGTGGCTTTGAGTATCTCTACGACAAACGGTGAGTTGAGCGCAAACACGCCGTCAACACTACTTCCGGTTTCTTTCTGATAAAACCACTCCGCCTTTGCAGCACTGACTGCAAAATCCGGGTCCCAGTTCGAATCGCGTAGATACCAATGTTCCTGTCCAAGAAGCTCCCGGACTGGAGCTGGCGGGTCCACGTGACCTTTAAGCTGTCCGTCAAACGTATAGACATCCTGCACCTGAAGATCCGTCATCCGGCCGTCCGCAAATGATGCAACTGCGACGCTTCCGATAAATCCGCCGGTCGGCCGCAATTCCGTGCTGTTTTGTAAAAGGATAAGATACGTCCTGGGTTCTTTAAATCCGGCAAGCTGCAAAAATAACGACACGAGTTTATCCATAGTAGCCGCCCAGTCACGGATGGTCATAAGCTCGGAAATAACCCTCGTGCCGCCTCGAGCGATGCGCGGAACGGAAAACGGAAACGTTTGATCTCTCAAAAGGAGCGTTAGTTGCGCCTGGGCCAGTCCTAACGTATTTTGCACGGAGTCAAGCGACCTGCGTAGTTTCGTAATATCGGCCGCCGGCGTCGTACCCGTACTGTTGACGTCTACCTGATTCAAAAGTCCGGATGCGACCGACTGCCCTACTCCCACCATGGATTGGACTTCCTCGCTGGCTGCGGCCGCATCCGAAAAAAAAGAGAGCAACCGTTCCTGACCGCGGATATTTTCCTGAATCCCCATCCACGTCAGAGGAACCGCAGCGACATGAAGTACAACACTCCCCTGTCGGATCCAGTACTTGGCAACCCGTGTTTGCCAACTCACCGCCCCGACATTTCCGTCAACCATTGCACGTGCGCTTGCCGCAAGTGCCGCGCCCGCAACAGCAATGCTTAAGAGATACCAGACTATCGGAAGAATGATCATCCCAAACACCATCAATACCCCGATCGCCCACTGCCGTCGTTTTTTTCCCCGCCGGCTGGCGGGCGGTTTTGCGCTGTCACCAAATACATCTCTGATAATATGACCTATCCGTTCCTGATCACGCGTCTGGGACTCGACGGGCGGTCTTTCATGTACAATTCGGTCATGTCGCCGAGTTTGCAGGTCCAATACGTCTTTCTCTGAGGTGAAAAAAAATTCAAACATATCGATAACTTGACCTCGGGATATTTCTTTCGGATCTACAAAAATTATTTTACTGTGATATTCCTTTGGTTCGAGTCTGTTTTCCTGATATCCCACGACAATTCCAAGTCTTTTTTCGTTTGTTTTTTTCGTTCGGAAAAAAATATGTTTCACAAAGTCGCTGTCACCGACAACGATGTGATAGGCAACATCTGTCCCGGGAACCTTATTGACAACGACCTCGACCCCGTGCGCTTCCAAATATTCCCGAAGCGGTAATACGGACGGCTCGTCCTGCGCGTCAAAACGGGCCACTGGCATGAGAGCATGTTCACCGGTTGCAACTGATGTGGCGGCAGAGTGCATAGTGGAAAGAAAAACTGGCGTTTGTATTATTGCAAAAAGGACATCCGAAAACAACGACTCGCAACCGGTCTAATCCACGTACAACAAGATCAAGCTGACATGAGGAGATTAGAACCGGGCGTCTAGCGCTTGGTTGACCAAAAAATCCGCGCGGCGGTTTTGTTGCCGGGGTACGGCGGTATAGTGAACAGACCCCCCGACCTCTTGTTCTAAAATCCGGATGTCGGTTGCAAGCGACCGGAGAGTCGGGTCTTTAATTTTAAATAATCCATTCAGCTGATTAACGACAAGTGTCGAGTCTAAATAAAAATGTATTTCCGGCGACTCCCCCACCAACGGTTTCATTGCCTTTAATGCTTCTATGACTGCTGTGTACTCGGCGGCATTGTTCGTTGTATTCCCTATCCATTTACCAAACTCTTTAATTTTTTTCTTCCTCTCGTCTTCAATAACCACTCCTATCGCCGCCGGACCCGGATTGCCCCTCGCTCCCCCATCGGTATGGACAATAAGTTTCATAACTCTCGTACTAAAATAAGTCCGCTTAATAGTAATACTAATCCCTCCGAGATGACCGTCAACCATGCAGCTGCCATAAACCCATGAGTCGGAACCAATGCGATGTTGCCGACAACATTGACAATCATCGATGCGCCGTAAATATATGCGAGTGATAATTGTTTTTGTAAAGCAATAAGTGCCCACATCGTCGCACTGGTCACAAAGAAAAACGGAAGCCCTAAAGAAAGTACGCGCAAGGCTGCGATACCCGGAGCAAAATCACTTTTAATAAGCGGCAGTAAAGGAGCCGCAAACCACATGGCAACAAGTGATGCGAGAGACGTGATAAGTAAAAAAATAATCGAGTTGCGAAGTATTGTTTTAAATTGGTATCGGGTGTCAAGCATGAGCGGGTACACGGCGTTCATGAAAAATGTCGGAAATACGATGACCACCTCAAATACTTTGTACGCCAACCCGTATATACCAACCTCTGTCGTCGGACGGGTCATGGTCAAGACCACGCTGTCCGCGCGAAAATACACGAGATTAAAAAGGAGAGTAATCCCCAGCGGAATCGACGGAATAAGCAATCGCTTCGTCTGTCCGAGTGACGGAGAAAAACGGATATGCCCGACCAAGCGGGAGGCAAACATAAATGAAAAAATGGTGGTCACGAGAGTTCCGGCCGCGACGATACCAATGACCATAAGGAGGTTTGTCGGTTTCCATAACAAGAGAAGGGTTACCGCGGATCCAAAAAAAATTGCCCGGGTCGCCAGGTCATACCGGAGTTTCTTTTGAAATATCGCATTTGCGCTCGTGATGAGTCCCTGAAGAAAAATGGTGGGGGAGAAAAGAAGAATACCGAGTCTCACCATCGGCGTATACCCCTGACTCGATGATCCGGGAAGCAGTGTAAGAATAATGAGAGATGTCGCCATTAATGCGGCGCCGCCGGACATGCGAAGGACAACAAGCGCCGGCCAACTTTCCCGTGTCTCATGCTGTAAAAATATTGCGTTTATGCCAAAGTCTACAATCAGATAAAAAAATGCTATGTATGTTGTCACCTTGACAAAGTCCCCATACCCGGCAGCACCAAACTGTCGTGCAATGATGAGGGTAACAATAAGCATGGTCACGGTGCTTATACCGCGGCCGATAAGCTGGCTTAGTGTATTGAGCGCAACGACTTTCTTCATACTGTCATTGTATCAAAGAAAGGGAAAGAAAAATCGTAAACAGAAGCTGTCCCTGTTGAAGAGTTAAAAAATAATGATCGACAAAACCAAGAAGAAGAATCGGTATAATTATTTTATTGTTGCTTACGGCTTTCCATAAAACCCACAAAAAAATCGCAAATCCGATAATTCCTGTTTCTGCGAGTGCAAGTAAATAAATATTATGTGCCGGCTGTAAAAAATAAATAGTCCGCGAAACCAAATAGTTGGGGAGTCGGACCAAAAAATTTCCTAAGCCGTTCCCGATTAAAGGGGATGCGCGGAACATGGATATTGCCGCCGCATTTAATTGCTGCCGGATAATGACGGACTCATCCTGGAAACCAAATGTGTTTCCGATGAAAAAAATAATAAGAATTGCAGACAATATGGCAGGGAAAAACATTCGCTCCTTTTTTCTGAATATCACATAGATGATGCTCAATGCCGCAACAACCCATGCACTGCGACTAAATGTTAATACCAAAGCAATAATTCCAACACCTAATGTTAGTAAATAAAATATTTTTTTGGCATTGGATAATTTGATTATTGGAGTATTGGAGTATTGGAGTATTACTGGCAGTAAAACTGCCAGGTATCCGCCTAATACATTCGGATGGGGGAATGTTGCATACGAGCGAAGCATAAGCGGACAATTAAGCTTGTTTGGGAAACACAAGGGAATTTGCGCAATACCCGGCGTTGTCGCCGAAAAAGTTCGTTCTCCTAAAAACCACAATGGTCCGCCGATAGAATGCTGCAACAAAAATTGAATAATCGCTATCACTGAAGAATAGAAAACGCCGACGGATAACGGAAAAATAATCGCGGAAAATTTCGGTTTTGTCTTTACGATATATATCCCTAACGCTACCAACTCCAGAATTTTTATCCACGAAAAAAATGCTACCCATCGGTTCGCGGCAAAATAAATATTTGTAACAATAAATCCGATAATTAAAATTGTTTGAAGAATAGGGAAATGAATTTTTTTCCGTTTACCTACATACCAACTGATAAGAAGAAGAAAAATAATAATATCCGTGAGATACAGAGTGGGGGAAAGGTAATCAATCCGTCGCCCCAACACCAGCGCCCAACCGGGCCATAAGTGGTACCCCGGCTGCGCTGGCAGCAATACGAGGAGAAGGGAAAATAATAATTGATGCATCAACCCAATAATACGTTAAATTGTCTTGGGTTTCACCAAAAGCGTGCGGGCGGTACCTTCGCCGACGGATTCTGTTTCCACCCGTTCATCGCCGGCAAGGGTCAAATGGATGACGCGGCGTTCCGACGGTGACAGGCGCGGCAGTTCAATCGGTCGGCCTGCAGCCAGTGCGCGCTCGGCCGCATGCTGGGCCATAAGCATGAGCGCTTCTTCGCGCTTTTCGCGGTAGTCGCCCACGTTCACATACACTTTTACCCATTGTTCCAATTCCTTGGAAACCAGGAGGCCTAAAATGATCTGGAAACTTTCAAGCGTTTTTCCGTGGAACCCGATGAGGAGTCCCGTCTCTTCCGTTTCAATGTGCACCCGGTACGCCCCGGTTTCATCCACATCAACCTCAACCTGACCGACAACATTAAGTCGTTTCAGAAGATCCTCTGTTATCTGTTTGACTTTCTCTATATGCTCCATGGTTATTTTTCTTTATTAATCGCG
>Ga0315279_10006951_pt1 | contig 14129 bp, 8 predicted proteins | sample YL17G06_20_MG_FD_203694 | JGI IMG/M metagenome (GOLD analysis project Ga0315279, IMG submission 203694) | Sediment microbial communities from Yellowstone Lake, YNP, Wyoming, USA - YL17G06_20 | ecosystem: Environmental > Aquatic > Freshwater > Lake > Sediment | place: USA: Wyoming | collected... | reverse complement strand
CCGAGATTATGTAACCGATCCATGCCACGCTCTCCCCCAAAATGAGCCTGAAAAACAGCCGCAGGAGATGTCTGCGTGACATAACAAAGTTCGTTACATAATTCGCTTTATGTAACGCGTTACATAAAGCCGACCTGTCAAGGCCGAAGACAGCCGATAATGCGCGGGGAAAGCCTAGTGACGCACACGCGCGGACAGCGCCGCGAACGGCACACTAACCAGCCACAGCGCCAGCCTGCGGCTGAAGGAGCCACACGGGCGCCCAGGGCGCGTGGTTCGCGGCAACGTGCGCTGCCCTGGCAGGCCATTTGAGGATCAGCCACCCGTCGGCGATGTGTCGAGCCAGCACGCCGCATCAGCCCGCGGGAAGGAACCGACTCCCCCGCGGCGTATTCTATACCCGCCACTCAATTGGCCGAGACCGGAGGGTGCCATGCGCGTGCGCCATGATTCCATTATCGCCGCCCATGTGTGGCGACTCCTCTGCTCGCCCTGCGGGTTATAGGCGGGCGAAGAGGTACCCACCGTGGACGTTAGGAATGAGGCAGATACCTGCCGCAAATACGTGGTGCCGAAGCTCGTCGTTGCTGGGTGGGACGACGAGCCGCACTCCATAGCGGAGCAGCGGACGATCACCAACGGGCGCATCGTTGTCGTTGGCAGCAAAGCCTTCCGCAAGGAGCAAAAGCGCCCCGACTACCTCCTGCGGTATGCGCGCGACTTCCCCCTTGCTGTTGTCGAAGCGAAGGCTAGCTACAAGTCTCCTGGCGATGGCCTTGAGAAAGCGAAGAGCTACGCGGACCTCCTCGACCTTCGGTTCGCCTACTCCACCAACGGCCTCGGTATCATCGAGTTCGACTACATCACTGGGGAGGAGCGCGAAGTTCCCGGCTTCCCATCCCCGCAAGAACTCTACCAGCGTCTCCGCGCGGCCGATCTCGGCAGCCTGAGCGCCGACGCCGCTGCGCACCTGCTCACACCGTCTCTGGTATTACCCGACAAGCCGCCACGATACTACCAGACTATTGCCATCAACCGGGCTTTGGAGGCAATCCTTGGCGGCAGGAGCCGCGTGCTGCTCACGATGGCTACTGGCACGGGCAAGACCGTTGTCGCCTTCCACATCTGCTGGAAACTATGGTCAAGCCGTTGGAATCGCACCGGCGAATATCGGCGGCCCAAGATCCTCTACCTGGCCGACCGGAACGTCCTGGTTGACGACCCAAAAGACAAGATCTTCGTGCCCTTCGGAGACGCGCGGCACAGGATCGAAGGCGAGGCGGTGAAGGGCCGGGAGATGTATTTCGCCACCTACCAGGCCATAGCCGCGGACGAACGACGCCCCGGCCTGTACCAAGAGTATGCGCCCGGTTTCTTCGACCTTATCATTGTGGACGAATGTCACCGTGGCAGCGCCGCTGATGAGAGCACCTGGCGCAACATTCTGGAGTACTTCCATCCCGCCTACCAGCTCGGCATGACCGCGACGCCCCTGCGCGAGGAGAACCGAGACACATACCTCTACTTCGGAAACCCAGTCTACATCTACAGCCTGCGCCAGGGCATCGATGATGGCTTCCTCGCCCCTTACCGCGTGCACCGAGTAATCACCAGCGCCGACGCGGCAGGATGGCGGCCTAGCGCCGGCGAGCTGGACCGCTATGGGCGAGAGATACCCGATGGGGAGTACCACACTCCAGACTTCGAACGCGTGGTAGCGCTGCGAGCCCGTACAGAGTTGATCGCACACCACATCACCGACTTCCTCAGGGCGAACGGTCGTTTCTCCAAGACCATCGTCTTCTGCGTTGACCAGGAGCACGCCCTTGAGATGCGCCAGGCCCTGGTCAACCTGAACTCTGACCTCGTCAGGCAGCATCCACACTACGTGTGCCGCATTACCGCAGATGAGGGAGAGATCGGCCGCGGCCATCTGAGCCGTTTCCAGGACCCGGAGTCCCTCACGCCCGTCATTGTCACCACCTCGCAACTACTGACCACCGGTGTGGACGTTCAGACCTGCAAGGTGATAGCGATTGCGCGCGTGGTTAACTCCATCGTCGAGTTCAAGCAGATCATCGGACGCGGCACACGTGTCCGAGACGACTACGATAAGCTGTACTTCTCGATCCTCGACTATACCGGTTCGGCTACCCGCCACTTCGCCGACCCTGATTTCGACGGCGAGCCAGCGCTGGTCACCGAGCAGGAGGTTGACGAGCAGGGAGAAGTCACCAGCACGACGGTGGTGACTCCCGAGGAGCCGGTGGGAGAGGAAGAGGCCGTCATGAGCGACGACCCAGAGATTCTGGGCGGCGATGACGAGCCGGTCCAGCGAAGGAAGTACTATGTCGATGGTGGCCACTTCGAGATCGCCGCTCACCTGGTATATGAGCTCGACGCCGACGGGAAGCAGCTCCGTGTCGTCCGCTACACCGAATACGCAGCCGAGAGGGTCCGCACCATCTGCCCGACGGGAGCCGAACTACGTGCGAGGTGGTCAGATTCACAGCAGCGGGCCGAGATAATCCAGGCGCTTGCCGACCGGGGAATCGAGTTCGGCGAGCTTGCTGCTGCAACCGGCCACCCCGAGGCCGATCCGTTTGATTTGCTCTGCCATCTCGCCTACAATGCGCCCCTTCGCACCCGCCGCGAGCGCGCTGAGCGGCTACGCCGAGAGGAACGAGAGTTCTTCGACCGCTATGGCCTGGAGGCGAGGAAGGTGCTGAATGACCTGCTCGACAAGTACACCGACCACGGCGCCGCCCAGTTCGTCCTTCCCGACGTGCTCAAGGTGCCGCCTATCTCAGAGTACGGCAACACGGCGGAGATAGCTACCCTATTCGGCGGGGCTCAGCGCCTGAGGGAAGCCGTCATCGAGCTTCAGAACATGATCTACGCCTCATAGGAGCAGGTGGTCTCTATGGTTCGCAAGAAGGACGCCGCACCCGTTACCACCGCACAGCAGTTGGCTTCGACTATCAAGTCGGCACGCCAAATCATGCGTAAGGATAAGGGCCTGAGCACAGACCTGGACCGATTGCCGACCCTCACCTGGATCATGTTTCTCAAGTTCCTGGATGACATGGAGCAGACGCGCGAAGCCGACGCGGTCATGAGAGGCAAGCGGTTCCGGCCCACCATAGACCCCCCTTACCGGTGGCGCGATTGGGCAGCGCGGGAGGAAGGCATCACCGGCGATGAGCTCCTGGCGTTCATCAATCAGGAGGAAGCGGTTCGCCCGGACGGTACCCGAGGCTCGGGGCTTTTTGCCTACCTGCGCTCGCTGCAAAGCGCCAACGGCCGCGACCGACGCGACGTGGTCGCCACTGTCTTCCGGGAGACGGTCAACAAGATGACCAGCGGTTACCTGCTGCGCGATGTCATCAACAAGGTCAACGGCATCCACTTCCACTCCACCGAGGAGATGCACGTCCTCGGCCGGTTCTACGAATCCATGCTGCGGGAGATGCGGGACGCGGCGGGCGACAACGGCGAGTTCTACACGCCTCGCCCCGTCGTGCGTTTCATGGTGGAGGTGACCGACCCGCGGCTTGGGGAGACGGTGCTCGACCCGGCCTGCGGTACTGGCGGCTTCCTCGCCGAAGCATATACCCATCTCTCGAAGCAGTGTTCAACCGTGCAAGATCACCGCCGATTGCAGGACAAGAGCATCTTCGGCCAGGACGCAAAGGCCCTGCCCTATCTGCTAGGCCAGATGAACCTGCTCCTGCATGGCCTCGAATACCCGCAGATCGAGTTCAGGAACTCCCTTGCAGTGCCAATCCGAGAAATCGGGGACTCCGACCGCGTTGATGTCATTCTCACCAATCCGCCTTTCGGCGGCGAGGAGGAGCGGGGCATACTCGACAACTTCCCCGAGGACCGGCAAACGGCGGAGACAGCGCTGCTCTTCCTTCAGCTCATCATGCGGAAGCTGAGGCGGCCCGGGCACGGCTCCGACCGGCCTGGCAGAGCGGCCGTGGTCGTTCCGAACGGTACGCTCTTCGGGGACGGCGTGTGCGCCAGAATCAAGGAGGACCTGCTCATGAACTTCAACCTCCACACCATCGTGCGTCTACCCAACGGCGTCTTCGCCCCCTACACTTCCATCCCGACCAACCTGCTCTTCTTCGACCGCTCCGGCCCGACGCAAGACATCTGGTTCTACGAGCAGCCCCTGCCCGAAGGGCGGAAGCAATACACGAAGACTAAGCCCATGCAGTTCGATGATTTCGCCGATTGCCTGGCCTGGCGGCACAACCGCAAAGAGGACGAGCACGCGTGGACAGTACGCGCTGAGGATGTCCTGAAATATGACACTGCGGGTCAGCTACTGTCTGCGGACCTGGACCTCACCAATCCTCACGTCCGCCCGCGTCTGGTGCACCACGCGCCAGAGCAACTGATCCAACGTATACTGGCCAAGGAACTGCAAATGGTCGAACTTGCCACAGAGATCCGGAGCTTCCTGGAGGAGGGAACTTGACAGACTCGCTGATAAGCGCGGCTGTAAGCCTTACTAAGCGCGAACAGCCGCGCGCCGTCGTGGCCACTGCGTTAGTGTTCCATGCATTGTCTCAGCACTATCGGCCACAGCCCATGAGGTGCCTCTTGGTTTCATGCCGAGGTGGCGTTTGGGGCGAAGCGACAGCGGAGGGTTACGGATACCCGGTCCTCAGAAGCACAAATATGAGGGGTGTCAGAGCTGACGTCAGCGACGCAGCTTGGCGCCAGGTGCCTACAAGGCAGGCCGAAGCGTGCACTCTGCAGACGGGGGACATCCTTGTTGCGAAGTCGAGTGGAAGCAGCGATCTAGTAGGAAAGGCGACCGTATTTGAGCACCCTGGTGATGACAGGACGTATCTCTTCTCCAACTTCCTGCTTCGACTTCGACCGAACTCCTGCATCGCCGTTCCTGAATACCTGGCGTGGTTCCTGCGTTCGCCGCAGGGACTCAGCTGGCGTTACCAGTCGCAGCAAAATGCCGTGGGCCTAAGAAACCTCGACACCAACGCATTCCTTGACCAGCTTGTCCCGCGGCCACCGACAGACGTACAGCACATGATAGTTGAATACCTGGACGGCGTCCAATCCGGCACGCTTCGCGAGCCTAGAGGAGATCTGCCGGAGTTCCTCCCGAAACTGCATCGGCTCGTTGTACTGCAGGCCAAGGTGGACGCCCTCAAGCGCCTCCAGCAGGAAACCGCCGCCGAACTCGACGCCCTGCTGCCCTCCCTCCTCGACAAGGCGTTTCGGGGTGAGTTGTGACTATGCCGGCCGCCAGGCGCTGATGTCGTTGGCGCTATGGGGAGCGTGAGATGACTCTTCGCGATGGACGTTGTCACGACCCGCTTCAGCTATGGCTCCGTCAGCAGAGCCCGTACCAGGCGATATGTGCCTACTGGCAGTTAGGCGACGATGCGCGATGGTGGCAGAACGGTGAATGGGTCCCATCGTTTCTGCGATGCCGGGACGGCTGCGGGCATGCCAATCCGCTGTTTCAGGCAGAGCGTCTCGGAAATCTGCATTATGCAGTGCTGGAAAAGTTCTTCCATGCCGACACGCACAGGAACCGCCTGAGAGCCGCGCTTGAACAACCCGACACCAACGACATTGCGCAGCGGGGACAGAAGTGGAGCACGGTTGATGATGCCATAGGCGCGTTCATCTGGTCTCTTTCTGGGTCACTCGATGCCCTGGCGGGCGAAGCGACCCTCATCATGGGCTACGGCTACTCGATCTGGGAGGCCCAACTGACGGCTCTGCAAGAATGGATGGGCAAAGCGCCCATCGGCGAGTTCCAGCCGCTGGCGGGGCACTGGGAAAGCGTGAAGAGCGCGCTTCGACGCCAATTACGGGGACGGCCGCAGCGGTGGAGCGATGACTTGGCCACGTACCGGAACGCTGTGACGCACCGCCCGTTCATGCTTAAGTTGATCAGGCGAGCCGGCCCAGGTCAGACGCAGACTTTGCATCTGCCAACCGATCCATCCCAGTTGCCGTCTATGACGGAGCATGATCGAGCTTATCGGCGCGACGACGTATTGGAGTTCTTTGACGCGTTGTCGGGCCGCGTGGCAGACACGATTAGCGCGGTGCACGAAGTCATGGTAGCGACATATGGGTTTCGCGCCAACGAACCGAATCTTCGCAACGACTGCAGCCTGCACTGGGAGCCACCGCCTCGACGGTGCTGTTAGGCAGGGCTGGGCGGCCCCCAAGGGCAAGGTCGAAGCCTGGCCGCGCTGTTCGGAATACAGGCAAGACGCGCGCGTGAGGAAATAGGCCGCCAGCGCGGCGACGGTGCGATGAATCAGGACAATAACGGCGTGCCGCGGAATCGCGGCAACGAGGGACAGGGCACGATGAGGAACCTGCCAGAGGCAATCGACAACCTGAGAGCACGCACGGTCAAGCTGCTCACCAAGAACGGTCAGATCAACGAGCAGGAGACGAAATCGGCACTGGTGACACCCATGCTCCTGGCCCTCGGCTGGGACTGCGAAGACCCGGACGAAGTGCGGTGGGAATACCGCTACACGTCTCGGGACAATCCCGTTGACTATGCACTGTGCGTCGCCGGGCGGCCGCGCCTGTTCGTCGAGGCGAAAGCCCTTGGGCGGGATCTCGGGCAACACAACTGGCGAACGGCCGCTGTGAACTACGCCAATACCGCTGGCGTTGACTGGTGCGTGCTGACCGACGGCAACTTCTGGCAAGTCTATAAGAGCAACGCCCCGGGCGACCTCGACGCGAAGCTTTTCCTAGAGACATGGCTACATTCGCCTCGTGGCCTCAAGCCTCCCTATGAGCCCGTATATGTGCTCTCGCTCCTCTCGCGGCAGAAGCTTGCCGACAACGAAATCGAGGTCTTGTGGCGGCTCCTAAACGTAGATCGGCGGGGGGCCCAGGTGTTGACTGACCTGGTAAGAGGAAAGGACGCCGGCCTCGTGCGGCTCATTCAGACACACAGCGGCCTAGCCAAGGCTGACGTGCTGGCCTTTCTGGACCGCGCCCGCGTGACCGTTGACACGTCGGTCTCGCCGCCTCCGCCGCCTCCGCCACCTCCCCCGCCCGAACCCGGCGGAGACGAAGAGGCTCGCGCCCGCGGCCCGTACAAGACGGTGACTGAGTCCCTGGCCCAGGCGGATCAACACCTCCGCGAGCGGTGCGAGGCGCTCAGAGATTTTCTGCGTGGTCTCGGCGATGATGTGCAAGAAGAGACCCGCAAGTATTACTTCGCCTTCAAGCGCACGCAGAACTTTGCCTGCGTGGAGATTCGCCTTCGGCCGCCCGCGTTGGTTGTCTATGTCAAGGTTAGTCCGGAGAGCGTCGACTTGGAGCCCGGCTTCACCCGCGACGTCCGCCATATCGGCCATTATGGGACCGGCGACCTTGAGATCACGATAAACTCCGACGACGACCTGGAGCACGCGAAGCCGCTCCTAATCAGGAGCTACGAGTCAAGTTGAGTCCGACCTGAGTGACGGAACTCGATCAGGCCCGGTTCCGCCCAGACACTTGAGCATCCAGGAGGCGGTCATGAGAAAGAGCGACAAGCGGCAGAAAGCCTCCGATGTATTCCGCGAAGGCTATTATCCGTTCGTGAGGAAGGTCAGCTTCGCGGAGGCCTTTCCTGAGATTGAGGACATCAGAGTGGAGGCGAAGGAGTATGGATACGCTCCGGAAGCAAAGCAGTGTTGGCTGTACACGAGGGAACACCCACCAGGCGAGTACGTCGACTGCAGCAATCCGCTGTGCTACAACGGCGGCTTTTCGATTGCGTCGGTGCTGCGGCAGATGGCCAGGGACGGTCTCACGGAACATGAGACTTCGGGGCTCTGCCAGGGGAACGAGGGCTCCCCAAAGGGCAGACGGATCTACAGAAAGTGCATGCACTCCTTTGAGGTCAAGGTCACCATCAAGTACAAGGCAGGGACCGATCCGAAGCCTGACGTTCCCGCTCCTTAGCATGGGGGCGCGCTGCGCAAACGAGGCGCTGACACGACAGAGAAGCACCTATGGCTTGTATGGCGCGTGGAACTGCTGTTCAGATTCGGACTCGGTGGCCGGGCGTGAGTATCGCAGGCGCACGGACGGAACAAGATGCAAGAGCAGGGACACCGGAGGTGCACCTTAGTTCAGCCCTGGATTTGTGCCACTAACGCGGAGGACGGACAACGTACGAAAGCGAAGCCCGAGTCGGCAATGACCGTCTCGGCCACTGGGCACAGACGGAGCGCGACATTCCCATCAGGGGATAGCCTGGTCTTAACTGCATTCCTGGAACACGTGAGGTGCGCACATGTGTAGTGAGATACCGACCGAATCTGCAAAGCTGATGAGGGATAGACGAGCGCTCCTGTGGATTTGCCAAGGCCACGACCTCTTGCCTGGTGTGCACCCCCATGCCTACGACACGCCCAGCAGTGAAGCGGAATTGCTCTACAGATCGGATGCGAAGGATACCGATACTATTCTCGCCTCGTTCTACTGGGAGGCAATCTGGACAGAGTCTGCTCGTAGCCATGTCGTGGAAGCCATACGGACCGCTAATCGGGATGACGCGAATGCTCAGGGCCGCTCGGTGGTGCTTCTGGCCAGCGCAGGTGATGCTGAGGCCGATGTTTCATCGCGGCAGTTCCTGCCCATCTGTGCGCTTGCGGGCCTCCTCGGCCCATCCGTCCCGCCTGGGGCGGCCTACGGTTTAGTGAAGGGCCGAGTGAGGGAGAGAATTGCTTGGCAGCTTTGCGAAAGGATCGAGCGATATCCTGGGCGCCTCTTGGTGGTGCTCGGGGCCCGGGACGAAGGCGATCTGAAGAGTGTGCGCACTGCCATAGAAGACTGTAACCTCACCGACCTTCACGTTCTCATTGTGTGGCCGCAAGAGTTGCCCGCCGTCTCGCCGTTCGACAATCCGGCCGTCGACTCATCAGTGTGGCAAGGCGGCACCGAGCAGTTTTGCGATGCATTGCGGGAAGCGGGTGCGCCAGGGGCGGGCGATATCCCTTCATGGGCACTGCGCCTGGGGAACAAATCGGTCGAACTGCGCGCGCACGACGTCGAGCCGGTTCTCAAGCGGTTTGCTCTAATCACGGAGCGTGACCTCTCCGCCAATCCGCAATTCGGCATGCGGGATCTGCTCGACTTCCTTGGATGCAGTCTCGACAACTGGTCTGCTTATCATGAGGGCCTGCCGGTTCCGCGGTCTTACCTTACCGATAAGAGCCAGAGCTTGATCGATGAGTTGCGCCTTGCTCTCTCTGCGGCGCAAGGCAGGCGGGACGGCGTCAGGACCGTCGTGCTCCACCTGCCATGCCAGGCGGGCGCTGGAGGAACCACGGCCATCAGGGCCGCCGCGTTCCAGCTTGCTCGCGAGGGTCACCCAGTCTTGATACTCAGGCCAGAGCAGACCGATGTGGATATTGAGGACGTGCTTGCGTTCGCCACGGCTGTCAACGAGGCATCTCTGGCAGCCGGCCTGGACGAGGTTCCCCCGCTGGTGGTCGTGGCAGACATTGAGCACTCGACCATCAAGCGTCTCCGACGACTGCTGGACAACCTTGCCGGGAACGGCCGACGTGCCGTCTTGCTACAAGCAATGCCTTGGGCGGACGACAGCGAGGCTTCTGCACAGCGAGAGCCGCGGTACGTCCGACTCAGCCCCATGAGAGCGCATGCTACGCCGGAGGAAGTAAACCTGTGCGAGGCGCGCTTTCGTACGATTGTCGAACGACATGCCTTGCCACTGACCGTTCCCAGTGTTGATCAATGGCGTGCCTACCAGCAAGGAATGAGGTGGTTGGCGCCGGGTGGTTCTTTCGACCCGACTGATCTGTTCTGGGTTGCTTTGCGGTTCTTCGTCACTGAAGGAGCTGACTACTCCGTCGCAGATCTCACCAGAGACGCTGTCGGCCAGTGGGTATCTAAGCGAACCGAAGGCGTTCGAGGATCCGCGCTGTCGCCGGTAGTGGACTACGTGGCGGTACTTTCGAGCTTTCGATTGGTAAGCCCGCTGACTACCATCTTGCGTCCAGTGACCGGTGGATCATTCACGAGTGACCTCGTTCCGATGTTGCGTGATCTTAGTGCGGTGCTTGACTGGGGCGACAGTTCGGAGGACCTCGGAGACTGGACGCTGCGGTTCACCCACCCTGCGCTTGCAGACGAGTACTTACGGCAGCGCGACGTTGGACGGCCAAGTGAGCGAATTGAGATGGTGAAGCCGGTTCTGAGCGGCCTGTCGCTCGGCCACGCCGGCGACCTCTGGCTAGCGGAATCCCTCACCGTGAATGTCCTTGCGCCTAGGTATGACGAACGACGCATCACTGATTGGGACTGGCGGCTTGCTGCGTTCGAGGCCATTTGCCCGGAACTGAGAGATAACAGCAAGGTTATCCTGCACCACTGGGCTCGTTGCTGGTATCTTTCTGCAGAAGCGGTCGCGACCAGTGTGTCTGCGGCGGAATTGCTCAGGCGTCACGAGACGGCGATTCAGAAGCTGATGCGCGCAATTGAAATCCCGGGTAAGTTAGGAGCCGACGAGCACCCGAGCCATCTTTATAACACCCTGGGCACGGCAATGTCTCGACTGGCGCAACTTCATGAGCGTGAAGGCGATGAGCGAGCATCGCTCAAGGCTTGGGAGCAGGCATGTGACGCTTTTGGGAAAGCTATCAGCACGTCAGGGAGCACAAACGTTGAGGCCTTGCTCGCGTTCAGTCGGCGGCTGCTTCATCATGACAGCGGCGACGGTGCAGGCGACAGATTGAGTGAGGTTAGGGTCGACGAACTGGCGACGGCCCTGCACCTGCTAGACGAGGCAGATGACGTGATCGCCGCTTCGGCCAACCCTGATCCGGATCTGGAGCAACAAGCCGGCGAGTGTAGAGCCCGTGTACTTGAGAAACTTGAGCAAGGTGCCGGCATCTCCTACGCTAGGCAGTTGACCGAGTCGGCTAATGCGTCGTTGGGATACTATTGTCTTGCCGTCCTATTTGCCAAGGACCAAGATCCTTCAGGCGTCGCCGAAGCGATCTCCGTACTGCAGGGTGCTGAACAGCAAGGGGTCAGGCTAGACCAACGATGCCTGATGCTTCTGTGGTCACTCATGAGCAGGGACACCAGGCACTCTCATGACTACGTCTTTCTGCGTCGATTGCAGGAGAGGATCCAGACGAGTTCTGGCTACACAACACGGCCGATCGATTTGTTCCGCCTTGGTGTTCTCTGCTACAACACCGAGGACTATGATCGCGGGAAAGAGACATTTCGCCAACTCAGGGAGTTGTTGAGACGCACTGGGATGGCACTTTCGGTACGTGATTATTGGAGAGACGCCTCACAGCCCGCCAGGCCACGTGTGACCACAGCAAAGGTTACAAGGCTGGTTACCGAATGGAGAGCTCAGGGCTTCGTTCAGGACATGGGGCAGATCGTTCCGCTCCGACCGCGACATTTCAGTCCACCGCCGAGTGAGAATGAGGTCGTGCAGTGCATAATTCGTTTCGAGGCTAACGGGCCTCTGGCAGTGCCCACGCGATTCTATGGAGAAGAAGCCAAGTGAACGGGCCCGTCCTGGGAAGCTGCGTATGCCCTGTCTTTCCGCTCAACAACTGAGGTACGTTAAGCGATTGCTTGATGTCGCCCTGCGGGACGAACAGGGCAAACCCAGTGTCCTGCTGATCGGCCCGAAAGGCGTAGGCAAGCAGACCATCGCGCAAGAGGCCGCCGCACAACTGGGGTCGTCGTTCATCCTGTGCGATGTGGCCAATATAGCTCGTGGCCTCAGCGCCCTAATCTATCTGCCGTCCCAAGACGAATTAGCTGGATACCCGTCAATGGTCTACTTGGTAGGCGTTGAACGAGTGGCTGACGCGTCGGTCATCGCCGACGTGGAGGAACTCACGTCTAATCGTACGTTCATCGACGTCCGTGGCGGACGGCAGGAGTTGCCCGCCGACTGTTGGATAGTCGGGTCTCTCAGTCTGGATACGGACGGTGCCTCTATCGGCCCAGATCATTCGCTGTGCACGTATTTCGATTCGAGAGTCAGCGTTGACCCCGTATCGGACCGCACAGAGATACTGAGCATTTGTCAGTCGCTGATGCATGAGTTCGGCGGACAAAGAGAGTTGGACGTGGGCATCTGCGATCTCCTCGTTGCGCATTCGTACCCGCAAGTCGATTTAGACAAGATACGCGGCTGGATTGAGAATGCGTACCTTGCAACTGAACCGGGGTCCACCATTGACACCGCCCACGTTCGCAAGTGCATTCACGATGACACATCTTACCTGTGCCGCAGGATAGACTACAGAGGATGTGCGCTGGACCCGGCGCGACTGCTTGCTTGGTTAGCCCAATTCCCTGACGATATCGAACATCTGGCGCTTCGGCTCTTCCGCAATATCGCCGAACGCTACTATATCAGGTCGTCTGACTACTTCAGGGGCCTTCAGGAGCTCATAGTGCGCAGCGGCATACCGCCGAGAGCTCGTGTGTCATTCTGCAGATGGCAACCCTTGGGAAGCAGCGGTGAGCATGTCGCCCACGACCTGAAGAACCAGGCGGCGTGGCAGATCGACGATGATATCGCCCTGGGCGCTCCACCGCGAGCCTGGCCAATGCGCGGGAATGACTCCGTCAAATGGATAGTGATCGCGGACGACTTCGTCGGTTCAGGTGACACGATATCCAAGCTATGGTCTGAGCAAGACGTCGGCATCCCAGCTCTTCTCGACGCCTATCCGCGTGCCTCCGTCCGGATACTTGTTGTGGCGGGGTTCCTAGCCAACCTTCGCACGATATCGGTACCAGATACACTAGCGGCACGAGTGCGATTCCATCACTACCGGCATTTCTACGAGGAGGACATGTGCTTTCATGAGCGCAGCCGGATATTGCCAGGCTTCGAAGAACGGACGTGTCTACGCGACTTCTGCGTCTCTACGGCGCACACGTGCTATCCAGCAGCCCGGCGTATGGCATTGGGTTACGGAGATGTTGGGGCGCTAGTGGTCTTTCCCAGCACCGTGCCCAACAACACGCTGCCGATAATCTGGTACGACCGCAGCGAGCAATGGACTCCTCTGTTCCCCGCGTCGGGGCTCCTGGCGGCTTCGCCCGACCACAGCTAGCAGTGCCTGCCCCCGACCTTCTCGCACGCGCACCCTCGGGCGTTCGCGTAACGTAGCCGTGCGGCGGCGCTGGGCAAGACAGAACCGGTGTTATGGGCCCATAACCAGGGTTCTGTGCTCGCTCGCGTATTCATTGGTCGCCGAACCGTATCCACCACGCGTCTGCCTGCGAACAGGCTAGCGGGGCATCACGAAGCACACGCCGGGCCTCCTCTCACGGGATCAGCGACGCAGCCCTCGGAGGGCCGGCTGGGGTGTGGCCGCGCCTGGCCGGTGCCAAAATGTCACCGCAGAACCATTGACATAGAGCCCGGTCGTGTGGTATAGAGAGACGCACTTGAGCGCTTACCGTGCTTTCCCGCGGGCCCCGCCTTGATCGCCCGCAGCGGCGCACTTGTGCCCTGGCGTTTGTCGCTGCTCCTGGGTTTGAGTGGTCGATTCGTGATCCGAGAGGTTCACGCGCTTGGAACTGGGCTGCCGCAAGCCTGGTGGCGAAATAGTGCTCGGCGCTTACCCTCAGCCGAGCGTCAAACTCGTTTCTTCGGCCGGTCCGCATTCCACCCTGGTGGATGCGGGCCGTTTTGCTTTACATGGGGCGGCTGGGGGACGCGGTCGCCCGCGATCTTCCGGCGCCTGGGGCGCGCGTTATCGATGGCCAACGCCGAGCGAGGGAGGACCAAACCATGAGTAGGGCTGCAAGACGAATGCTGGTGGGCTGCATGGTGATAGTGCTAGTTGGGATGGTGGCGGGAGTCGTGGGCGCGCAGGAGCAGGCCGCGCCGGCGCAAACTGAGATCACCCTCGGCGCGTCGCCCGAGTACCGTGACCTGGCGCTACAGATCGATCAACTGCTCAAGCAGCGCAAGTTCGACGAGGCGCGCGCAATCTGCCAGCAGCGTTATGACGCGGCCACCGACGACGAAACGCGGGCGATGTTTCTGCGCGGCATCGGCGAGGTTTACAAGGTACAGCGCTCCCCGCAGTGCA
>Ga0315279_10006950_pt1 | contig 14132 bp, 13 predicted proteins | sample YL17G06_20_MG_FD_203694 | JGI IMG/M metagenome (GOLD analysis project Ga0315279, IMG submission 203694) | Sediment microbial communities from Yellowstone Lake, YNP, Wyoming, USA - YL17G06_20 | ecosystem: Environmental > Aquatic > Freshwater > Lake > Sediment | place: USA: Wyoming | collected... | reverse complement strand
CGGACAAACCTGATATAATAAATCTGAATGAAAAAGTTAGGCATCACCACCACCGTCCCCGTAGAAGTACTGATAGCCGCCGGCTATCAGCCGGTCGACCTGAACAATGTCCTCGTTAATGACCCCGACCCCGGCCGACTCATCACCATCGCCGAGAGGGCCGGCTTCCCCCTCAACTGCTGTAGCTGGATAAAGGGAATCTACGGCGTTTGCCTGGACTCCGGCATCGAGGACGTCCTCTGCGTCACCAGCGGCGACTGCTCTAATACCATCATGCTCATGGAAGTCCTCAAGCTCAAGGGACTTAACGCCATGCCTTTTGCCTACCCCGACCGTCCCGACCCCCATCTCATGCGGCACGACCTGGAAGCTCTGGCGGCCGCTCTGGGCACCACCCCGGCAGCCGCTGATAAACTCAGGAAAGAGCTTCAGCCAGCGCGCGACCTCGCCCTGAAGCTTGACGAGCTTACCTGGAAGCAAAATACCGCCAGCGGCTGGGAAAACCACCTCTGGCTCGTCTCCGCCTCCGACTTCAACGGGGACTATCGCAAATACCAGAGAGAATTGCAAAGTTTGCTGGATATCTGCTCCGGGCGCCGGCCTTACCCCGATGGAGAAACCAGGCTGGCGTATATCGGTGTGCCCTCGGTGTATGCCAGGGAGCTGTATCCCTACATAGAGAAACATGGCGCCAGGGTTGTATTTAATGAAGTCCAGCGTCAGTTCGCCATGCCTGAGCCTGGCTTGTCCCTCGCCGAGCAATACACTAACTATACCTATCCCTACTCCATTAACGAGCGCCTCAAAGATATTAAAACCGAGCTTCAAAAACGAAACATCGACGGCGTTATCCACTATGTGCAGGCGTTTTGCCACCGCGGCATCGGCGATATTGTCATGCGCCACGCCATCGGCCTGCCCGTGCTGACCCTGGAAGGCAACGCCGACTTTTTCCTTAACAATCATGTCAAGACCCGCATCGAGGCTTTCCTGGACATGATACAGAGGAGCCGGAGTCGTCTTAAAAATATAAGACAGGGGAAGCTCGAAGGGGCTGACGCCCCTTCGATTAATATTCCCCCTTACCTTCATCCTTCACTTGTGAAAAACCCAAGGGAAGGGGGATACAGAGGGATAGGTTCGTTAAAAAAACTCTCTGAAAAATAGGTGAGATTATCGGGTTACCTGTTATAAAATACAGATTGATAAATATTTACTCAGGAGGGAGAAATGAAAACCAGAATAGGCATTAATGGCTTCGGCCGCATCGGCCGCCTGACCCTCAGGGCTATGTTAGCGCGCCACAAGGACAAGCTGGAAGTGGTGGCTGTCAATGACCTGGCTGATACTAAAACCAATGCCCACCTGCTGAAATGGGACAGCGTCTATGGCCGCTACCCCGGTGAAGTGTCCGCCAGGGAGAAAGCCATCGTCGTTGATGGACAGGAGATACAGGTAATCTCCGAGCGCGACCCCGCCGCCATCCCCTGGAGTAAATACGGCGTCGATATCGTCATCGAATCTACGGGACTCTTTACGGATGCCACTAAGGCCGTCGCTCACCGCAAGGGCGGCGCCAAAAAAGTCATCATCTCAGCCCCCGCCAAGAACGAGGATGCCACCATCGTCCTCGGCGTCAACGAAAAAGACTACGACCCCAAGAAGCACCATGTCATCTCCAACGCTTCCTGTACCACCAACGGCATCGCGCCGCCAGTGAAGGTCCTGCATGATACCTTCGGTATAAGCAAGGGGCTGATGACCACCATCCACTCCTATACCAACGACCAGGTGGTGTTGGATACTGTCCACAAGGACATACGCCGGGCGCGCGCCGCCGGTCTGAACATGATACCCACCACCACCGGCGCCGCCAAAGCCGTTACCCAGGTCATCCCGGCGCTCAAGGGCAAAATTCACGGCCTGGCTTTCCGCGTGCCGACCCCCACCGTCTCGGTCATCGACTTCGTTTGCGACCTGGAAAAAGAGGTCACCGTGGAAGATGTCAACAAAGCCTTGAAAGCCGCCGCCGTGGGGCCGCTGAAGGATATTCTGGAGTTCTGCGAGGAGGAGCTGGTCAGCCTGGACTTTAAAGGCAACTTCCATAGCTCCATCATCGATGGGCCGGGCACCATGGTCATCGGCGGGAATATGGTCAAGATACTGGCCTGGTATGATAACGAGTGGGGCTATAGCTGCCGCCTCGGCGACCTGGCGGTTTACATCGCCTCGAAGGGACTATAAAAATACGGCGTACATAAGTACTGATTGACATCCTGTACGGAATTCCGTAAAATGGGGAATCAAACTTACAAAAAGGTGAGTCATGAAATTAATTGTGATTGGTTTCGGACAATGCGGCGGCAGAATCGCCGACGAATTTGCCCGTCTTAATAGAAGAGCCCGTGGTTTACGGGGACTAAATATTATTACCGGCGCCTACGCTGTCAATACGGATGTCGCTGACATGAGCGGACTGCACACTATTAAGTCGGACTTCGAGCACCGCATCCTCATCGGCAATAAAAAAACGCAGGGCCATGGCGTCGGTAAAATTAACGAGCTTGGCGCCGAGATTGCCCGGGATGACTCTGATAAGGTTATTGAAGTCATCAGAAACACCGAACACTTTGCGGAAACGGACGCCTTCCTGCTTGTCGCCAGCGCCGGTGGCGGTACGGGCTCCGGGGCGATATCGGTGATGACGCAGCAGATAAAGGAACGCTATGTCGATAAGCCGGTCTACAACCTTATCGTCCTCCCCTTTGAGCATGAAGTTTTAACCGAGGACAGGACTGTCTACAATGTGGCTACCTGCCTGAAGTCAAGCTATCTGGTTGCCGATGCCATCTTCCTTGTCGATAACCAGAGGTATGTTATGAAAGATTCCCCCCTCACCGTTAACCTTGCCGCGATAAACACGATGATTGCGCAGCCCTTTTTCAATCTCCTCTGTGCCGGCGAAGAGAAAAAGTCCAGGTTCATCGGTGCCAAGATACTTGATGCCGGTGATATCATCCAGACACTGGTCGGCTGGACGACTCTGGGCTACGGAAGGTCGCACACCTCGGTGTTCAAATCTTTCTTCAATCAAGCCCGTGATTTCCGGGACAAGGCCACGGAAACCCAGAAAGGCGTCCAGGCGCTTGATGAGGCTATCAGCGGACTATCCATTAAATGCAATCCGCTTGATTCCAAGAGAGCCCTCTATCTCGTTTCGGCCCCGGCTAAAGAAATCAATGTCGACCTTATCAAAGAGCTCGGCACTTATATCAAAAATATGGCCCCGGAAGCCATAATAAGAAGCGGTGACTACCCCCGGGAGAAGGGTAATCTGGATATTACCGTCGTGCTTTCGGAAATGAGCGATGTGGAAAAGGTAAGGAACTACTTCACCAAGGCCATCAACCTCATCGCGGAGCTCAAGAAACGCCAGGAAGGCGTGGTAAGCACACAGCGAGGGATTGATATCACGATAAAGGACATTCCCTCGCTGTTATAACCGGATTATTCAGTTCAGCAGTCCGTCAATTACATTCAAAGAACCGGTTGTCATCGGAAAGTTCCGCCCTGCAACCTTTATCCTGCCGACTATTATTTACTGCCGGTTCCTCTTAACGCTATCGGACATAATCGTCCGAAAGGCTACACCGGATTGGCGGCAACTATCTGGCTATCTTGGAATATATCTGCCAGGCCTGCTCGATGGTCTCATCGCGGACTGTCCAGGCTTTTTCGATGTTCTCATCACGATTGCTGGCAGCCTCGGCTACAGCCGCATCACAGGCGCTGTTGGCCGCTTCCTCGCTGCTTTTATAGGTTTCCTCAGTCCGCTGTATCGCATTCTCACGAGCCTGGGCGGCTTTTGCTATCGCTTCGGCGCGGTCCTTCAAGGCCTGCGTCACGGTAGCTTCGTAAGCCCTATAGGACTGACTCTCCGCCCTCTTATAGGCTTTGGCTACCTGCATTTCATTTTCATGGTAAGCCTTGGCGACTTGACGCTCGGCGTCCATGTAGGCAGCATAAGCCCTTTCGGCTTGGCTCATGACCTCGTCAAGCGGGCTTGCCGAGCGCTCCTCGGCTATTGGAGTTTCTTCAACTTCCACGGCGGGAAGCTCGACTTTTGAGCTTGCCGCTGTAGGGGATTTCTTGGAACGTTCTTTCTGGGTAGCCACCATGCACCTCCTTCAAATAATTCTTATTATTTTTTATATATTTTTGGCTTTAAAATGTTTGCGATTGTAATTGTTCGGCCACTACTTAGTGCCAAGTATATTGCGCACCTTATAAAAAGTCAAGCCAAGTTTCTCTTTCCCACACAGTTACTTTGGTACTCTTTTCATTTATATGATAAAAATATACATAAATGGATAATCGCTAAAAATAGCTTATTCTTCTGTGTCGGTGTCTTCGGTACTGCTCTCTTTCCCGGTTTGCTGGGTCTTCTTTTTCTCATACATCTTGGACAGGGATTCTAGACGTTCTTCCATCTTACCCCTCGACTCTTTTCTCACTTCTTTGGGCACCTTGCCGATTTTCTCTGCTTTATCAACTTTCTTCACCGATTCTTTCAAAGCATCTATGACCTCTTCGGCGGCCTTATAAGCCTCTTCCCCTTCCTTCTCGGCTCTCTCTATCGTCTCTGTCAGGTCTCCTTCCGGAACTCCAGCTTCGGGCGCAGCCTCTTTTGCCCTCCCCTTATTCAGGGCTGCCTCATAAGTCTTAAACGATGCATCGGCGGTTTCCCTGGCAACCTGGCCGGTGGCTTCGGCCCGGCTTATTGCTTCTCTAAAAGCAGCTATGGATACCCCGGCTGCTTCTCTGGCCACCCTGGCTGATGCCTCCGTCGCTTCCTTGACGGCTCTCACCGTTCTCTCCGCCGACTCCCTGGCGGCTTTTACCAGCGCTTCCGTTACTTCCGTTGCTGTTCTTACTGCAGCTTCCGCTGCCTCCTTGGTCTCCCGGCTTATCTCCTCGGCCTGGGCCATGGATGCCTGGATTTCCTTCTCCGTAACATCAGCCATTTCCTTGGCTGTCGCAATCGCCGCTTCAATGGCCTCCTGGACGACCTTCATCGACGCTTCGGCTGTCTCTTTGGTAGTCCGGCTCATTTCTTCAGCTTTAGCTACCGCCATCTCAGTTTCTCTTCTTGACGCGTTAATGGCCTCTTGTGCCGCCCTGCCTGCTTCTTCGGCCGCCGCTCTGGAGGTTTTATCCATCTCCTCCATTCTGGCAATAGCTTCCCGGGATTCAGCCGAGGTTGCCTCGGCCCTATCCTTGGCTTGCTTACTCATTTCTTCGGCTCTGGAGATTACTTCATTCGATTTCGCCATCGATTGTTCAGAAGCTTTGCGCGCTGCCTGGGCTGCCGCATCGGATGCCGCTTGAACCGCTTGAACCGCGGCTTCTGAGGTCTCCTGGGCAACTCTGACAGAAGTCGCCGTTGCTTCCTGAGCTTTTTGCACGGCTGCTTCGGTCTCTTCCACGGCTCTCTTGCTATCCTCCTGGGCCAGGGCGACTGCCTGCTGTATCTTCTTTATTGATGCCGCGGCGGCCTCATTGGCTTCTCTGCTTATCTGTTCTGCTTTAGCTACCACCTTCTGGAACTCATTCGCGGATATCTCAGCGCTATCTTTAGCTTCCTTACCTATCGCTTCTGCTCTTGTTATTGCCTCCCGGGATGCCTTTATTGAAGCCTCTGAGGCTTCTTTAGCCACTTTTATCGCGGCCTCTGTCGCCAGTTGGGTCTCTCTGGCTACTTCTTCAGCCTTGCGCGTTGTTTCCTGAACGGCCTTCTGCGAGGCCTCATTGGCTTGCTTGGCCTCCCTGCCTATAATTTCAACCCGGTTCGCCGTTTCCTGGGATGACCTCTGTGAAGCTTCGGCAACCTCTTTGGCCACTTTGCTTATTGTCTCAGCCCTGCTGGCAGCTTCCTCGGCCGTTCTGGCGGCGACTTCAGCCGTTTCTCTGGTTGATTTACTCGCCCTTTCTGCTCGGTTTACCGTGTCCTTGGCGGCTTTATTAGTTGCTTCGGCCGCGTCTCTGGCTTCTCTGGCCATCCTGTCAGCCCGGCTGGTCGCCTCCCTGATAGCTTTAACCGATTCCTCGGCAGCTTCCTTGGCCGCTTTTACCGATACCTCAGCCACACTTACTGATTCTTGAGATAGTTCCCTCGCCGACTCGGCCATTTTCCTGGCTTCCCGGCTCATCTCATCGATGCGGTTCAGGCCATCTTGAGATAACATCATTGCCGACTCGGCCGCTTGCATCGCCTCTTGACTTATCTTCTCGGCACGAGCAATAGCCTCCTGGAAAGCCTTCGCCATAGATTCCGCGGTCTCCTGCGGTCTCCTGGCGACCTCTTCCGAGTGGCTTATGGCTTCATTGGCAGCCTTTATGGTTGCCTCGGCTGATTCCCTGGCCTCCCGACTTATTTTCTCGGCCCGGGCCACCGTTTCCTGCGCCGCTTTAGCGGCGGACTCGGCGGCTTCTTTGGCTTCTTTGCCGATTTGCTCGGCCCGGTGTGCTGCTTCCAGGGCAGCCTTCGTTGATTTCCCGGAAGCCTCCCTGGCCGCCCGGCTCAACACTTCAGCCCTGGCTACCGCCTTTTCAAAGTCAGTTATATTACCTTCAACCTGTTCTTTTAACTCAGGAGACATTATCCCACCCTCTTATAAAGACTACCGTCTGGATACCAGTATAGACTATTATATTATTCAATCGTTAGTTTTTCAATAAAATCGTTGATTTAATTAAAAAATATTAATTATGTCATATGCGGTTGCAGTACTAAAATCATAAAAATAACCAAAAGAACGTTTGACATTCTCGCAACATTATGCTAAAAATAGCATAAATATAAAAATCTTTGAGGTGAAATATGAAACTAGTGGTTGTTGGCCTGGGACAATGCGGTGGCAGAATTGCTGATGAGTTCTCCCGTCTTAACGGAAGGGCGCGCAGCCGCCGTGGTATAACCATAGTTACGGGGTGTTTTGCCGTTAATACGGATGCTGCTGACTTAAGCGGGTTATCCAACATTAGCAATGACCATCGCCATAGAATCCTCATTGGCGGTCGTAAAACCGGCGGCCATGGCGTCGGTAAAATCAACGAACTTGGTGCCGAGATAGCTAAAGAAGACGCCGATAAAATCGTCGATGCTATCAGGACTACCAAAAGGTTCTTTGAAACCGATGCCTTCTTGCTTATCGCCGGGACAGCCGGCGGCACCGGCTCCGGCGCCGTTTCCGTGATAACGCAGCACCTGAAAGAGCGCTATATCGATAAACCGATATGGAACCTGCTCGTCCTGCCTTTCGAGCATGAAGAGTCCACCGAGGAGAGAACCATATTTAACGTAGCCACCTGCCTTAAGTCCTGCTATTCCATAGCCGATGCCGTCTTTCTCGTGGACAATCAGAGGTACGTAAGAAAAGACTCATCCCTCCGCTCCAATCTTTCCAAGATAAACAACATGATAGCCGAGCCTTTCTATAACCTGCTCTGCGCTGGCGAAGAAAAAAAACAAAAGTACATCGGGGCCAAACTGCTGGATGCCGGTGACATCATCCAGACCGTCGTCGGCTGGACGGTTATCGGCTACGGTAAGACCTCGGCGCCGCTGTTCAAATTGCCCGAACTGAAGAGCGATTTCAGGAAGAAGGGGGCGGAAATCCAGAAAGGCATCCAGGCCATGGACGAGGCTATCAGTGAGCTATCCCTCAAGTGCAACCCCGCCGATTCCAGGAGGGCTTTATACCTGGTTTCCGGTCCCGCCAAAGAAATGAACATGGACATGGTCAAGGAAATCGGCGACTACATGAGAGACATCGCCCCGGAGGCCATCATCAGGAACGGCGATTATCCCAGGGAGAGAGGGGTGGTGGATGTCACCGTGCTCCTCTCCGAGCTGAGTGATGTGGAAAAAGTGAGAGACTACTATATCCGCTCCACCGACCTTATCCCCGAGTTCAAGAAGAGACAGGAAGAGACCGAGGATAAACTCAAGGCCCTGGAGGACGTTTCCAAGGATATACCGTCGCTGCTTTAGGTTTCACAGGATAATTTAAACAGCTAAAGAGGGGCGAAAAACACGCCCCTCTTTCTTTTTCTCTGTTACCTCTTTCCACCCCACCCCTCTGTTCTTAACACATTAATTCCTTCCCACACCACCCATTGTCATCCGCTTCTTACCCCTTTATTTATATTCCCCACCACCCTAAAAGGGGAGTGCGAAGCGAGAGGGTTTACCCTGAACGTACCGAATGGGGGCAACGCCCCTCTCAATTATTTCCCCCCTTTCCAAACACTCTTTCTACGGTCTAAGACTACCTGGAGTTTGGAAAGGGGGTCAGGGGCTTGCACTGAGCGCAGCGAATGTGGTTAGGTAAAAACAACTGTCATTATTAGTAGAATTAAACACACCCCCCAAAATCAATTGAAATCCTCTCAGAAAAAGTTGGGAAACCGCCTGTTTTAGGGTATAATAAGGACGAAAGAAAATGGCATCCCAGGTATTTTATCGCAAGTGGCGCCCTCAATCGCTCACCGAGTTTGTCGGGCAGGAGCACGTTACCCGTACTCTGCTCAACGCCCTGGCCAGCGAGCGCGTCTCCCATGCCTACCTTTTCTGCGGCCCCCGGGGTACGGGTAAGACCACCACCGCCCGCAACCTGGCCAAGGCTATCAACTGCCTGACCAACGGCAAGGGCGAGCCGTGCAATACCTGCGAGATGTGCCGGGCTATCACCGAAGGCCGGGCGCTGGACGTCATCGAAGTGGATGCCGCCAGCAACCGCGGCATCGATGAAATCAGGGACCTGCGGGAGAAGGTCAACTACGCTCCCAACATAGCACGCCGCAAGGTCTATATCATCGACGAAGTCCACATGCTTACCAAAGAAGCCTCCAACGCCCTCCTCAAAACGCTGGAGGAGCCGCCGCCGCACGTTGTCTTTATCCTGGCCACCACCGAAGCCCATAAGCTCCTGCCGACCATCCTCTCGCGGTGCCAGCGCTTCGATTTTCACCGCTATTCCCTGGTAAACATGGTAAGCGTGTTGTCCCGTGTCTGTGAAGGCGAAGGCATTCACATCGATGCGGAGGGATTAAAGCTCATCGCCAGGGCGGCTACGGGCAGCATGCGTGATGCCCTTAATTTATTACAGCAGGCTAATACCTACTACGGCAATGAGATTAACCTCCAGCAGGTGCAGGCCCTCCTCGGGATTTCCGGCGACCAGCGTACCCGGGAACTGGTGAAACATATCATCAATCAGGACATCGCCGCCGGAATTGCCACTATAAATAATGTCAATAATGACGGACTTGACTTGCGCCAGTTCCATCGCGAACTGGTGGAATATCTGCGGTTGCTACTCCTCGTCAAGACCGGCGCCGGTGAGTTCATCGAGCTTACCGCCGAGGATATTAAGGAACTCAAAGACCTGGCCGGCAGGGCTTCTCTACCCCAGATATTAAAGGCGGTCAAACAGTTCGGACAGCTTGAGCTTGGCCTCGATAACTATTCCACCCTGCCCCTGGAGCTGGCCCTGGTCGATTGCACCCTGCCCGATACGGCCATCAAAGAAGAACCCGTCCGCCAGGTTGAACCCGAACCGTTATCTCAGAAGCCGGCCCCCAGACCTGTCCAGTCTCCCCCCAGGCAAAAGACCACCCCGCCGGAAGAGAAAAAATCCCCGATAACAGAACCACCGGTAACCGGGAAAGTGGATACAAAGAAACCTGTACCTGCGACCACCGCCAGCGCCGCTGCCGGTCCTTTATCTGCCGGCGGTGCCATCGAACAGCTCCAGTCGCAGTGGAGCAAAATTATCAAGGAGGCGCCGGACGGCATGAGCAAGACCCCGGCCGCCGCTCTGCTCCGCAGCGCCAGGCCGCTCTCTATTGAAGATGATACGATAGTGGTTTCTTTTAAATATTCCTATCACAAAGAGAAAATGGATAACCTTGATAATCAAAAGACCGCTGATAAAATCGTGAGCAGTTTCCTGGGGCGCCCCTGCAAGGTGCGCTGCATCTATGAACACGAGAACAATCACCTGGTGAAAGCGGCGCTGAAAATGGGTGCCCAGTTAGATACGGAGGAAACATGAACAAATTTATGATGCAGCAGGCCCAGAAACTCCAGGCGCAGCTTCTTAAGGCCCAGGAGGAGCTGGCCAATCTCACCGTGGAAGCCAGTTCCGGCGGTGGGGCTGTTACGGTCGTTATGAATGGCCAGCAGCAGATACAGTCGGTAAAAATATCGCCGGAGGTGGTCAATCCGGCAGACATCGAGATGCTCGAGGACATGGTGCTGACCGCCGTCAGAGAGGCCGGCGTTAAGGCGCAGGAAGCCGCCGCCAAAAAGATGGGCGGACTTACCGGCGGACTTAAAATCCCGGGTCTGACGTAGCATGTTAACTGAAAACTCAAAGCTAAAAGCTCAAAGCCAAAGCTCAAAGGTAAAAACTGAGTTAAGGGAACGATGCTATTTAAAGACCTTTAATGAACTGTCATTGCGAGTCCAGTCCTTCGCCCCTTGAACCCCCGAAGGACGGCGAAGCAATCTCACAAGTATGGATAAACAGTACTCCGTTTATATAATGACAAATAAATGGAACAAAGTATTATATACCGGTGTAACCAATGACCTTAAACGAAGAGTTTATGAACATAAGAATAAGTTAATCAAAGGATTTGCTGAAAGATACAACATTGATAAACTCGTCTATTATGAAACGGTTGAAAGTATCGAGAGCGCTATTATGAGGGAGAAACAGATTAAGGGTGGTTCTAGAAACGATAAGATACAACTGGTTAACACTGTGAATAATGAATGGCGTGATTTATATGATAAGCTATAAGATTGCTTCGCCTTCCCAACTTTGTCGGGAATGGTCTCGCAATGACAGGGCTTTGTTTTAAGCTTTGACTTTTAACCTTTAAGCTAATATCTGAAGGAGAACCAGTGTCAAAACAAGACCCCATCCCCGCCAGTGACGCCATCGGCAGGCTCGTGCAGGAGTTCAGCAGGCTGCCGGGCATCGGCCCCAAGAGCGCCCAGCGTATCACCTTCCACCTCTTGCGTTCGCCTGAAGAGCGCGCCCGGGCCCTCGCCGAGGCTTTGCTGGCGTTAAAGCAGAAAGTTACCCTCTGCTCGGCATGCTGTAATGTCACCGAGTCCGACCCCTGCCCCATCTGCCGCAACCCCCAGCGCGATATCAGCCAGGTCTGCATCGTCGAGCAGCCGCAGGACATCCTGGCGCTGGAACATACCGGCGTTTACCATGGACTCTACCATGTCCTCCACGGCGCTATCTCCCCCACCGAGGGCATCGGCGCCGACGACATCAGAAGCAGGGAGCTTCTTGCCCGACTCCAGAACAACACGGTCAAAGAGGTCATCCTGGCCACCAATACCAACATTGAGGGCGAGCAGACAGCCATGTACCTCAGCCGTATCATTACCCCTCTTGGCGTTAAGGTCACGCGCCTCGCCCGCGGCCTTCCCTTCGGCACCGAGCTTGAGTACGCCGACGACGTTACACTTACCCGTGCTTTAGAAGGCAGACAGGAGTTTTAGGTTATGTTTTAAACGGAGACACAATGAAAATTTTACCAGTCATATTAGCATCAGTTATGTTGATAACAGGAGTCCTGACGGGATGCAGCGACGGACTGCAAACATTCAACAAGTATGGTATGTCATTTCAGGTATCCAGTCGACTCAAACTGGAAGAGTACACCGTTAATGCTCAAGACCAAAAATTTCAAAAAGGACCGGCGAGCGTTGAACAAGGGGCTTTAGTCAGTACTGACCAGAATTTTTTCTTGATGTGGCTCAACGGAGCCGCACCAAATCCTCAAGAGATAAAATTTTACATTTCCACTACCCCCACCTTTTTCTCGTCAACAAGCAGCAATTTTAAAGCGAGAATATCAGGAAGTCAAACTACCGAGAAATCAGGCATTTTTGAAATAACGTTCGCATATATTCAACTTACTTCGTCAGGTGGGGAGGCGACCGGGATTACAGCAGTCTGGTACTGCCAAACCTCTAAAAGAACAATGCGCCTTATTCTAATCGATAAACAGGCGGAAACAGAAATGAGAAGTCTCGTACAAAGCTTTTCTTGCGGATAAACGACAAGCAGTTTTGCCACGCCCTGACCGCGTAACTATCAGTAAACTAATACCAATCCAGTTTTAGGAGAGTATATATGCAGGATTTGACGCAGGAACAAAAGGATAAAATTATTAAAGCCCTTGCCGACCGCGGGGTGACACTCCCGTGCCCGCGATGCGGGAACTTTGACTTTACCCTGCTGGATGGATACCTTAATCACATCATTCAGACAGAACCGACGGGTATAGTTCTCGGCGGGCGAACGATTCCTTCTATTATGGTTGCCTGTAATCGCTGCGGCTACCTCAGCCAGCACGTCCTGGGCATATTGGGACTATTGCCCAAAGATGAAAGCAAAACGATAGAGGAGGCCAAAAAATGAACACGGAAAAAACGCCTCCTCAGGGAGCACGCATCAATATCGGTACGACCAAAGACCTGGAAACCGTCTCGGAGCTGTATCTGACGAGCCTGCCTCAAGACGTTATCAGCACGACCGAAGATAAATTGCGCCTCACTCTTGCTGACTATCTTAAGAAGACCGAAAAGAAAAAGGGCTGGTTGACACCCATGGGCTTGATGATATCCTTCACTTTGACATTAATGATGTCCGGCTTTAGAAACTGGGGAGTTTCCGCAGATACATGGAAAGCGATTTTTATTATCGGCGATATTATCTTCTTTGTCTGGCTGGTATATGCCGTTATAGAATCCTTTCGCTCGGTAAAATTAGATGATGTTATTTCCGAATTAAAAAAACACTCTGATTCGATGATAAAGTTCGTGAAAAGATAGCTGCCATGTCAGACCCTCGTGAATATAAAACCGAAGCCATCGTCATCAAGAAGACCAAGCTGGGGGAAGCGGATACTATCCTTACCTTCTTTACCCCCCACCTCGGTAAAATCCAGGGTTTCGCCAGGAGCCTGCGTAAGCCCAAAAGTAAAATGGCTGGCCATCTTGAGTTACTCACCCACAGCCAGGTCTCTTTCGCTCGCGGCCGGAATCTGGACACCATCACCGGCGCCCAGACTATCAATGCTTTCCTCCCCCTTAGAAGCGACCTCTGGCTCACCTCCTGCGGACTTTACGTCGCCGAGCTTGTCAACCAGTTCACCGCCGAGCGTCAGGAAAATTTCGGACTCTTTCAACTTATGCTGGATACTCTGGAACAGCTTTGCCATGACGATAACAAAGAGCTTCTCCTGCGCTACTTCGAGCTTCATCTCCTCGAAAGCGCCGGCTATCGCCCTCAGTTACGGGAATGCGTTGCCTGCCACCGCGTGCTGGAACCCGCCACCAATTACTTCAGCCCCTCCGCCGGCGGCATGCTCTGCCCCGATTGCAGCCTTGACCAGCCCTTCGCCTGCTCCCTCTCCGTCAACGCCCAGAAAGTCCTCCGGCTCCTCCAGGGTGATGACTTCGCCAGCGCCAGCCGCGTCAAAATAGACGGGGAGCTTGCCCGCGAGCTGGAGAGCGTCATCAGCGGCTACCTCACGCACCTGCTGGAAAGAGAGGTAAAGTCCGCCGCCTGGCTGGATACCCTGCGGGCACAGAGACTACAGTTCAACCGCACCCCTTAAAGTTCTCTCTGTCATTGCGAGTCCATCCCGACGCAGTCGGGAGGCGAAGCAATCCCTTCGACTGGCTTAAACGATAGATTGACAATGACAACCCGTCATCTACCCCTTTACCATAAAGCATGGATAACATATAATAGTGATATCTTAGGCTGAATCCCGATTCCATCGGGACAGTCTTTTTATCGTCGTGCAGGTAAAAAAATGTCATCAAGACTGGATAACATCAACGAGCAGAGAAAACAGAAGCTGGAACGTCTCCGCGCACGGGGCATCGACCCCTATCCCCACCGCTTTAAACAGACCCACACCGCGCAGGAAGCTATCGCGCAGCTGGAATCACAGGAGACTGCGAATCGCACCAAGAGCCGTGTCTTTGGCCAGGAATCAGAGCCGGTCAGTGTCGCCGGGCGGATTAT
>Ga0315279_10006949_pt1 | contig 14136 bp, 10 predicted proteins | sample YL17G06_20_MG_FD_203694 | JGI IMG/M metagenome (GOLD analysis project Ga0315279, IMG submission 203694) | Sediment microbial communities from Yellowstone Lake, YNP, Wyoming, USA - YL17G06_20 | ecosystem: Environmental > Aquatic > Freshwater > Lake > Sediment | place: USA: Wyoming | collected... | reverse complement strand
AAAATCTTTCGACCAATTCAAATCCTTTTTCTATTAAGATTCCGGACCGACCTGCAGAAACTTCATCAAATGTTTCTCCATGGAAGGATGTTGCCCCATCCTCATTGGAATAAATGACATAGGGAACCGGATCGGCGGTGTGCGTTCTAACGGAAAGAGGAGTAGGATGATCGGGAAGAACCAAAACCTTATACCTTCTAAAATCCTTCATCCCTTCTAAGATGGGCCCCACAATCTTTTCGTCAAACGCCTCAATGGCTTCGATCTTCAATTGGGGGTTTCCCATATGACCTGCTTCGTCAGGGGCTTCAACATGGACATATACAAAATCTTTTTCTCTCAAACCTCTCATTGCGTACTGAGCCTTCCCATCATAATTCGTATCGAAGTATCCTGTGATACCAGGAACCTCCAGCACCTCCAATCCCGCTAAAATTCCGATCCCCTTGATCAGGTGGACAGCTGAGATCACGTAACCATCCATCCCAAATCGTTCTTTCAGGGTGATCATCCGGGGAGAGCGCCCCTGTCCCCAGAGCCAGATGGAGTTGGCAGGAGGGAGTCCTTTTGACTCCCGGGCAAGATTGATAGGGTGGCTTTTAAGAAGCTTTTGGGATTCGTTCATCAAAGCAAGAACAGGCTCTTTCATCTGAGAAAGTAAAGTTGTTATTTCCTTGCCAATGATGTCATGAGGTGGGGTGAGTTCAAGTTTCTCCAAATTTGAAAATTTGCCCGCTCCATTCTTCAAGACCATTAAATGTCGATAACTCACCCCTGAATAGAATCGGATCTCATTCGTTGCCATCTCCTTGTTCAAAACAAGGATAACCTTCTTTGCCTCCCCATCCGTGATGTGGCCAGCAGAGAAATCTTCCATCACGATTTTGTTCCCTTGGAATTTTAAGGTCACCAGATTACATCGGAAGGCAATGTCATCGTCTGCGAGTTTGACGCCCAGGCTGGCGGCTTCTAAGGGACCTCTCCCGGTATAATAACGAATGGGATCGTACCCAAAGATGGAGAGGTTGGCGATCTCGCTCCCCGGATTAAATCCGTCGGGGATCGTTCTGACCAAACCGATCTCTCCCTGTTTAGCCATCCAATCCATATGGGGGGTCCTAGCCACCATCAATGGGGTCCTTCCCCCAAGACTCTGAATCGGGTAATCTGCCATCCCATCCCCAACAATGATTACATACTTCATCTTTTCAGGCATTTCCTAACATCCTCAAAAGTCCTAAATATACCAAAAACTTACAAATGTCAAATGAAAAGCGAAAATTGAAAGCAAAAGGCATGCCAATTTTTTGGGAAGGTTGGAGGTTCACCCTTTAATCTTTGGAAGGACTACCTCTTTTATAGTATGGACCACCCGTTCCATTTCCATCCTGTTTTCCTTATTCTGGCTATGCAGAGGGATTTTCAGACGCCCCCTCAACTCTTTTTCCTCAATTCCCATTCTCATTGCCTCTTTAAGATAAGATTCTGGAAGTTCTTCTTCCAATTCGATCCCGTTCATCACTGCCCAGGCTAATGTCCAAGCCCGAGCGACATTAGAAATGTTATACCCTCCTCCCCCTAACGCCACCCACCTTGGAGCCAGGTCTTTGATTCGCTTAAGGACTTTTTCATACCCCCGAATGGACAAGTGAAGGTTTGTTAAAGGGTCATCATAAAATGTATCGACTCCTAATTGAGTAACGACCACATCGGGTTGGAAGGCATGGATAAGTTCTGGAACCACTTCTTCAAATGCCCAAAGGTAGATTTCATCTCCTGTAAAGGGAGGAAAAGGAAGATTGACAGAATATCCCTCTCCTTCACCTTCCCCAATCTCATACTCAAAACCAGTTCCAGGAAAGAGCGTGTATCCAGTCTCGTGGAGTGAAATCGTCAAAACCTGCTTGGTTTCGTAGAATGCCTTCTGAACTCCATCTCCATGATGAGCATCGATATCAATATAAGCCACTCTTTTACCCCGGCTTAAAAGTCTCATGATTCCAATGACAGGATCATTCATATAACAGAATCCGGAAGCCCGTGACCTCATCGCATGGTGAAGTCCACCAGCGATGTTGAAAGCGATCTCTCCCTTTCCATCGACCACAAAATCAACTGCCTGGAGTGTTGCTCCGGTCACGAGAAGGGACCAATTAAAAAGGCCCGGGAAAATGGGGTTATCTCCTGGTCCCAGTCCATAGACATACGCGTCTCCCGGCAGAAAACCTTCATTCGCCTGCCTCAATATATTCAGATATTCCTGACTATGGAAAATGGCACCATTTTCTTCTTCAGCTTTGAGGGTGGAAATGAATTGAACGGAATGAAGATTTAAGAGCCCGTAGGCATTGATGAGTTCATAGGTCAATTTGAGCCGTATGATTCGAAGGGGGTGGGTAGGTCCATAATCATAATCGAGATAGGCATCGGTGTAGATAAAGGCAGTTTTCATGATTTAGTGTTAGAGGCTAGTGATTGTGATGGTGGGAAGAAATCTTGATTAACTATCACCCATCACCATCACCATTCACCAATTAGAGATTGAGGTATTTCAACACCGCTTCTTTCTTGGGAGGGAGTGAGATAGGTTTTTGAGAGACTCGAATAGCAACATCCGGATCCTTCAGACCATGTCCAGTGATGGTCAATACCAGCACATCTCCTTTCTTAAAGAAACCTTTTCGATTGAGTTTCAACACACCTGCCAAAGAGGCTGCAGAGGCAGGTTCGCAGAAGATTCCTTCTAGACTCGCCATCATCCGATAAGCCCCTAGAATCTCTTCATCGCTCACGATATCGATCAAGCCTCCAGATTCATCACGGGCTGCCACAGCCTGCTTCCAACTGGCAGGGTTCCCAATCCGAATGGCAGTGGCAATGGTTTCAGGCTTCTCAATGACTTTCCCTCTGACAATAGGTGCTGCTCCTTCTGCCTGAAATCCTAACATCTTTGGAAGTCCTTGAGCCCTCCCTTTCTCCCAATATTCCTTGTATCCTTTCCAATAAGCGGTGATATTTCCTGCATTGCCGACAGGAAGGCAGTGGTAAGTGGGAGTAAACCCCAAGTGGTCAATCACTTCAAAGGAGGCTGTCTTCTGGCCTTCAATTCGATAAGGGTTGAGGGAGTTGACCAAGGTGACGGGTTCTGTCTCAGAAATGTCTCTGACGATTTGAAGGGCCTCATCAAAGTTTCCTTTGATCTGGATAACCTGAGCGCCATGAGCCATTGCCTGAGATAACTTTCCGAGGGCGATCTTTCCTTCAGGAATAAGAACAAAGGCTTTCATGTCCGCTTTGGCAGCATAGGCAGCTGCAGAGGCAGACGTGTTTCCTGTGGAGGCACAGATGACCGCTTTCGAACTCATTTCCTTTGCCATGGAAACCGCCACGGTCATCCCTCGATCTTTAAAAGAGCCCGTAGGATTGAGACCTTCATATTTAAAATAGATATCAATCCCTGCAGTCACTTCCTTCTTGATTCGAGAAGAAGGGATGAGCGGCGTATTCCCTTCGAGCAAAGTGATGATGCATTCCTCTTTCCTAACAGGCAAAAAATCCCAATACTCTCGAATCACCCCACGCCACATGATTTTACCCAAAGTTCAGAGTTCGGAGTTTTGAGTTCGGAGAAAAACCAAAATTATTTTAACACTCCGAACTACGAACTCATTACTCTAAAATATTTACTCCAGTTCATTCTCCACACGGATGAACATCGTCTTCCCCAAAATCACACCCAGCCGGTTAATTTCTTTCAACGCCTGATGGACATTCTTTTCTTTAGCCTCATGGGTCATCATGACAATGGGCACCGCACCATTGACCTGCCTTCCTTTTTGAATGACCGCCGAGATGCTGATATCATTCTTCCCTAAGATTCCTGAGATTTTTGAAAGCACTCTGGGCCGATCTAACGCTGAAAACCTCATATAAAAAGGCATCACAACATCATCCATCTTCTTGAGAGGAATTTTTTCAATGGCCGATTCCTGAAAAGAGAGCAGTGGCACCCGCCGCCCGGAGGCCCGGATTAAAACATTCCTCCCCAGTTCCACCAGATCGCTTACAACCGCACTGCCAGTGGGCATCTGCCCTGCTCCCTGACCATAAAAGAGCGTGGGGCCAACAGCATCGCCTTTAATATAAATGGCATTAAAAACTCCTTCGACGGTAGAGAGAAGATGTCCTTCTGGAATCATGGTGGGATGAACGCGGGCTTCTATCTTCCCTTTGTCAATTTTGGTAATGGCCAAGAGTTTAATGCGATATCCAAATTCTCGACTGAATTGAATATCCAGTGTCGTGATTTCAGAGATTCCTCCAATGAAGATCTCTTTAAATTGGAAAGGGGTTCCAAAGGCGAGGCGGATGAGAATGGCAAGCTTGTGGGCAGCATCGATCCCTTCAATATCATAGGTTGGATTAGCCTCTGCATATCCTTTCTCTTGAGCCTCTTTCAAGACTTCTTTGAAGTTTCTCCCTTCGTCGGTCATCTTTGAAAGGATGTAGTTAGAAGTTCCGTTTAGAATTCCGAAAATCGAATGGATCCGGTTAGCGACCAAACCCTCTTTGATCGACCGGATGAGGGGTATGCCGCCACCGACAGAGGCTTCGAAGTTGACATCCACGCCAAAGCGATGGGCTTCTTTGAAGATCTCGTCTCCATGAAGGGCGAGGAGGGCTTTATTGGCCGTGACGATATGTTTTTTATTCCGAATCGCTTTTAGAATATAGGTTTTAGCAGGCTCAATGCCTCCCATTAACTCCATGATAATATCGATTTCAGGATCCTTGATCACATCTTCTGCTCTGCGAGTGAGGACTCCGGGTTTCAATTTCACTCCACGGTCCGTCTCTAAATCAATGTCAGCAATTCGCTTCAAGATGAGCTTTGCACCCATGCGCTTTTCGATCAGCTTGGAATTTTTCTGAAGAATTCTTCCCACACCGGAACCCACTGTCCCGAAACCGATCAAACCGACTTTAATCTCTCGCATCACTCGCTTCCCCTTTTCTATTTGTATCATGAGCCTACCTTCTCTATATATTTAGCGAGAAGCACCAAATTCCAAGCACCCAATCACAAACAAATCCCAATTTCCAAAATTCCAAACAATGCAGTTTTAGTCATTTGGTCATTGAAGTTTGGAGCTCCTGCCTGCCGGCAAGCAGGTATTTGGATCTTGGAATTTGTGATTTGGAGTTTACGCAAGTCAACCCTTCTTTAGGACTTTTTGAATCCCTTTCACTGCCTGCTTGATACGTGCTTCGTTCTCCACCAACGCAAATCTCACAAATCCCTCTCCGTATTCACCAAAACCGATCCCTGGAGAAACAGCAACCTTTCCTTCCCTTAATAAATGCTTTGAAAAGTCAATCGAACCCATCTTTTTAAATGGTTTTGGAATCTCTGCCCAAACGAACATTGTTCCTTTCGGTTTTTCAATCTCCCAACCCACTCGCTTCAATCCATGGACGAGGGCATCCCTCCTCTTCCGGTATTCCTCCGCAATTTGATGAACGCACTCTTGATCTTCAGTGAGGGCGATGATGCTTGCAATCTGAATGGGTTGAAAGACTCCGTAGTCAAGATAGCTCTTCAATCTTGCCAGTGCAGCCAGCATCTCAGCATTCCCCACTGCGAAACCTATTCGCCAGCCGGGCATATTGTAGCTTTTTGAAAGAGAGTAGAACTCCACCCCCACATCCTTTGCCCCTTTAACCTGAAGGAGACTGGGTGCTTTATATCCATCGAAGACGATATCCCCATAGGCTAAATCGTGGACGATCATCAGATGGTGCTCTTTTGCGAAATCCACCAGATTTTCAAAAAAATTGAGATCCACCACCATGGTGGTTGGATTGTGAGGGAAACTCATGATAATCATCTTGGGTTGAGGCCAAGTCTGTTTGGTCGCCGTCAATAATCGTTGAAAAAAATCACCTCCTCCCAGCAAAGGGACCGATCGCAAATCTCCTCCTGCAATCACAACCGAAAAGGCATGGATGGGATAGGTCGGATCCGGGACGAGGACAACATCTCCAGGGCCAAGGGTCGCTAAAACCAGATGTCCGAGTCCTTCCTTGGCACCGATGGTCACCACACTCTCTATTTCTGGATCGAGCTCAACATCGTAACGTTTTTGATACCAGGAAGTAATCGCACACCTCAATTTATAAATTCCCTTTGAGGCAGAGTACCGATGATTCCTCGGATTTTTTACGGCTTCGATCAGTTTATTAACAATGTGTTTGGGAGTGGGAAGATCAGGGTTTCCCATGCCCAAATCGATAATATCCTCTCCCCTTTGTCTTGCCTCCATCTTCAATTGATTGACAATGCCGAAGATATAAGGGGGAAGTCTCTGCATTCGGTGAAATCCTGAGCCTTCGGGATGAAACAATGCCATATTTTCTTCCTCTCAGAAAAATGGTGTGGGCGTTTCCCTGCTTTTTGCAGCTAAATTCGAATGATTAACATTCAATAATTTCCGGACACGAAACACGTGATACGCCTGCCTGCCGGTAGGCAGGGACACGTTATTTTTAACAAAAGGGTTAACATAATTTGTCACTCTTTTCAATCCATTTTAACCCCTGAACCATGTGAGGTTCAGGGCCTTGCTCTGCATCCTAATTTTTAACCTATGGTAGCCAGTTCCATTCTTCCCTTCCATCGCTTGATCAATATATCCTTCAATCCTCCATGAGAGGGATGAATGAGTTCTGGGTCCTCTTGGACGAGTCGAAAGGCCTCCTTTCTCGCCTCAACCAAAATCGGAGTATCTCGGAGGATGTGGGCCACCCTGAAATCTGGCAATCCCGATTGTCGAATTCCAAAGAACTCTCCAGGTCCTCTGAGGGCCAAATCCTCCTCGGCAATCTTAAACCCATCGGTCGTTCTCTCCATGGCTTGGAGCCGAACCTTTGATTCCTCAGAAGACCGGTATTGAGCCAGTAAAATACACTTTGAAGGGTAACGTCCTCGGCCAATCCTCCCCCTCAACTGGTGGAGCTGGGAGAGACCGAATCGTTCAGCATGCTCCACCACCATGATAGAGGCGTTTGGAATATCAATCCCTACCTCAATCACTGTCGTGGCGACCAGGATTTGTATTCCTCCTTCCTTAAACTCCATCATGATGGCCTCTTTCTCATCACTTTTCATCCGACCATGGAGCAAGCCAATTCGAAACTCTGGGAAAATATCTTTCTGGAGATGTTCCGCCATTCGGGTAGCATCCTTGAGGTCCAATTTCTCAGATTCCTCGACTAAGGGATAGACGATGAAAGCTTGGCGACCTTTCCTCACCTCCTCCTCAACGATTCGATAAACTCTTGGCCTTGCGGATTCGGGAAAGGCTTTGGTCTCCACAGGCATCCTGCCAGGCGGCATCTCATCAATGAGTGAAACATCCAGGTCGCCATAAATGGTCATGGCGAGGGTTCTCGGAATGGGAGTTGCTGTCATCACCAGCACATCAGGGTTCTCTCCTTTCTTCTTCAAAAGCCCCCTTTGAACCACACCGAATTTATGTTGTTCATCAATGATGGCGAGGCCCAAGCGATTGAATTCAACCGCTTCCTGAATCACAGCATGGGTTCCGATCACCAGCTGGACATCTCCATTCCTAATCCTTTGGTAAAGGTCTCCCCTCTCCGAACCTTTAATACTGCTGGTCAGAAGGGCCACCTTTACCCCCAATGGCTCCACCCACCGATGGAGATTGAGAAAGTGTTGTTCTGCCAACACCTCGGTGGGCGCCATGATGGCAGCCTGATAACCGCACTCCACAACATACAGGCAAGTTAAGAGGGCGACAACGGTTTTCCCGCATCCCACATCCCCCTGAATCAATCGATTCATGGGATGGGGCTTCTTTAAATCCTCCTTGATCTCAATCAGAGCCCTCTCCTGGGCACGGGTTAATTTGAAAGAAAGGAGATTTAATAATCTCTGGGCTAAAACGCCATCTGTTTTAAAAGGGATCCCAGTCTCCAGCGCTACCCCTCTTTTTTTCAATGCCATTCCAAGTTCTAAGAAAAAAAATTCGTCAAAAATGATCCGGCGGTGGCCGTCTGAACGCTGAAGGTTAAGGACATCGATGGATTCTCCTTCGGGAGGGAAATGGACTCTCTGAAAGGCCTCTGAAAAATCGATCAAGTCCTGACGTTCCACAATCTCCGGTGGGATGGGACTCGAAAGTTCATCGGCATATCCATCCAAGATGGTCTTCATCAACCTCCTTAATGTCCTCTGATAAAGTCCTTCTGTTTCGGAATAGATGGGAACGATCCGTTTAAAGTTAAGGTAATCCTTCTCGATATCCCCATCCACTGCCTCCACATCAGGATGATGAATCTCTCTCTGATAATTAAATCGCCTCACCTCACCAGAAAAGATCAATTTGCGTCCTTTTTTAAACCGGTCTCTGAGGTATTTTTCGTTACCACGGAACCACTTTAATATAATCGTCCCGCTTCCATCACCGACAACGACCTCAAAAACTCTTTTCTTCTTGTTCTGATAAAAAGCAACCCCTGAGAGCAGGATCTCACCAAAGCCTGTTTCTTTTCTTCCGGCTTTGAGTTCGGAGATCTTTTCCAGGTGTCTTCGGTCTTCGTAACATCGCGGGAGAAAGTAGAGGGCATCCTCAACGGTTAGAATCCCTTTTTTCTCAAAGAGCTTAGCCAGCCTGGGCCCCACCCCCTTCACAAACTGGATAGGAGTTAGAAGGCGATTCCGAAAATGCTGAGGTTGTGAACGCTGCATCTACTTCTTTTTCCTTTTTGCAGAGGAATCTGGAACTATTTTAATATAGGTCCTTTTACAGGAGGGACACTTAATTTCATTTTCTCCTGGCTTTAAATGCAAGTCGTCATAGGTGATAAAATGATCACAATAAGGACACCGATACAGAAACTTCTGAACGACTTGTTCTAAAGTTTTTTTCTTCATATAGACTCATATCTTTAAAACAAAGAAGATTTATTTTTTACTAATCCCTAACCCCCAACACCTAAGCCCTGGTATTTCAAAAACTATACTAAAACTACCTTAAAGAATCAAGGAACTATCCTTAGTCTCCATGAATTAGAATGGCGCCATCTTATAATAAAAAAAGATTTAACGTGTTGGAACGGGTGAGAGGTTAATTTTGAAATAGGCTAAATGGGGATGGTAAAAATGGGATGATTCGTGTGTCAGATGCTGATCGGTTCGTAATAAATTACTTTTCTTCTCTCAATAGGTAACCTCAAGGTAATCAGAGTTCTCGGTTTCTTTCTGTCACTCTGAAAAGTCATTGTCCCACGGTTCTTTTGAATAATCTCTTTTACCAATTCTAATATTAAATTAATTTCTTCTTCTTTCCCAAAACCATTTCCAGATTGTCCACTCGGCTTATTATTTCCCATGAAACCAATATCGACCTCAACGTAGGCCCCATTATTTTTAGGTGAGATTTTCTTATCTGGGGTTTCTTTTTGACCATCAGGGGATTTAATCAAAAATCCAATAGTCCCATGAGGGGGTGTCGAAAGGATAGCATATTGGAGGATGGAATTTAAAATATATCTCACTTGTTCATCGTGCATACTGGTTTCAGGAAGGCACTTCTCCAGTTTTTTTATGATTTTAATTTTTTTATGGTTAATGAGTTTCTCATTGGCTTCCAAAATTCCTTCAAGAATGATATTTAAAGTATCCGATTTGACAATAGGGGTATTGATGCTGAAGTAATTTAGAAGACTGTTGAGTACTGTATCCATCTTTTTGATATCTTGGTTAACCATATTGAGAGACTGCTTCCAAAATTCCCTATCGTCAAATTTATCTTCTGAAATAAGAATAAATTTTTTAACAGAGGCGAGAGTGTTCTTAACCCGATGGATGAGTTCAATCAAAAAGGTAGATGAAAAAGAGGTATCCTGCTCGCTAGGAGAACTCTTTTCTTCTTGTTCAACCGGTCTCAAATCAACTTCTTTTAGAAAAGAGGATAATTGATTATATAAATTTTCCATTAAAATATTAAAATCTGCACGAATAGTGTCAACTGATCAGGCTATCGTAACTTATTGTTATAAATAAGTTTTCTTAAAATAAAATATTTTTAACAAAACCAATAATGACAAATTTTGGCATAAAAATTTAGCTACCTGGGTTCTAACCATTCAGAAAGAAAAAGAGTTTGAGAAATCATCCCAACCTCTTTTTTTCTCTGGTGCCTAGGGCCGGAGTTGAACCGGCACGGTGGGGGACCACCGAGGGATTTTAAGTCAATCCCTTAACCCAGGCGATTTCCCATCAGTTTTAAATACTTATAAATCAAGCATTTACAAGACCCATGTTGGAATAGCTTGGGTTATTTTGGATTATTTTCGGTTAGGACGGTTACACTTTAGTTACACCTCAGCGACAAGGGATTTTTACTGACTCGCAGGTCAAAGGAGATTTCCGTTTGAAAAATCCTATATCTCAAGTTTCACCACATCCCTTGTGAACTTGCTAATCGTGGTTTGATATTCGTGCAAGGCTTCTTAAGAACAAGATTTGATTTATATAGCCGACCGATCAAAATTTGACCCACTCCCTCGGTCACCCTTAGGATACCGCAAAAAGGAATCATGACAAACGCGTCTATTTGACTGGGGTGATTTAACCGCAGTGTCTGATTTTCGAACCCTCGTATCGTTACCAATGATTTTAATACATTAGGCGAATGAAAAGTCTGCCTTGTCCGTGGTTGCAGTGACATTGCAGTAACCGCCCCTTGAACCACTGCTGTACGAACGATACTCATTTCCGGTTCTCCTTGAATCCCTCTGATAGGATAGATAGTTTATTCCATTTTTGCTTTTATTGCCTCCTTATGAATGCTCAAGGCAATCCAACAGAATCCCCCCTGCAATAACGTAACCTTACTAGAAGATCTTCACCGTGAATGACAAAAACCTCACTAGTAGTTGACCTTATCCTTACCTTTTAGACTAAGTATTTTTCTAGCTTCGTCGGGCGTTGCTATTTCTCTGCCCAGCTCCCGAGCGATTCTCACCACTTTTTCCACAAGCTCAGCGTTGCTTTTTGCCAAGACCCCCTTTTCAATAAATATATTGTCTTCAAATCCCACTCTGGCATGTCCTCCCATCATAATCCCCAATGTCGCTAGATGGAATTCTGCCGGATATCCGGCACCGATGACTGACCATTTGTAATTTTCTGTACCGAATAATCTATCGGCAGTATGTTTCATGTGCATCACGTCTTCTAAAGCGGAACCGATTCCGCCAAGAATGCCAGTGACAAACTGCACCCATATTGGAAAGTTGACCATCTTCTTCCTAATGAGGTAGTTAATGTTATATAGATTGCCAACATCATATGCCTCATGCTCGGGCTTGGTATCGTTTTCCTTCATCGTTTGACAAAAGTGCTCCATGTCGGCAAAGGTATTCCTGAAGATAAACTCCTTGGTACTTAAAGCAAACTCTTTCTCCCACGGATACTTATAGTCCTCGTCCTTATAACGATCCACTATGGGATGAATTGAAAAATTGATTGATCCCACATTAAATGTCGCCAGTTCTGGCTTAAGTGCGGGGACAACTTGTACCCTTTCTGCTGCAGCCATATAGGCAGTTCCACCGGTAGTAACGCAGACGATAACATTACTTCTCTGCTTTATACCGGTGGCAATTTCTCTGTACACTTCTGGGTCAGTGGTTGGTTTGCCGGTCTTTGGATCTCTGCCATGGATGTGGACCGAAGCCGCACCAGCATTGGCAGCCCTTAAGGCCTCATCAATAATTTGTTGAGGCGTGAGGGGCAAATGAGGTGTTTGCGTGGGGAGCGTAATATTGCCAGTCAAGGCAGCGGTGATAATCAGTTTTTCCATTGTTACCCACCTCTATTTTTAAATCCGACGATTTTGGTTATTGATTTAAAGATTAACCCTCTCCCCTTCTTTTAGCGGGTCCCGTTAAATGAAGGAGGCCATTGGAATAACATCGATTCCGTTTTTCTTCAGGACCTCCCGGATGGTTTTCACTAAATCTACAGCAGTAGGAGTGTCGCCATGGACACAAAGGGTCTGTGCTTCGATCTCGATGGATGTCCCATCTATAGCTATGACTTTATGCTCCTTGGCCATGAGCAAGGCCCGTTTGGCTACTTCCTGAGGATCCTCAATCACTGCACCTGTTTGAGAGCGACTGACAAGATCTCCTTCTGGGGTGTAGGCACGATCAGGAAACGCCTCATAAACCACTTTGAGCCTCATTTCCTTAGCGACCTTGGTCATCAATTCCCCTTTCACGCCCGCAAAGGCCACATAGAACAAATTCGGATTATAGCTGATGATAGCCTCTGCGATGGCCCGGGCTTGATGGATCTTCTCGAAGGCATCGAGATACATTTTCCCGTGAGGCTTAACATGGGTCATCTTCACTCCGTGGATTCTGCAAAATCCGTCAAGAGCCCCGACTTGATAGACAATATAATTCTTCAATTCATCATATGTGCAGTCGATACTTCTTCGACCGAATCCAAGCAAATCAGGATAACCGGGGTGGGCACCTATGCCTACGTTGTTTTGTTTAGCCAGCAAGACGGTCTCGTCCATCACGATAGGATCGCCACCATGCCATCCGCACGCTACATTGGCAGAGGTAATATATCTCATAACCTCTTCGTCAAAACCCATTTTCCATGCTCCAAAACTTTCTCCCAGATCACAATTCAGGTCTATTGGTTTCATGAGATCCTCCTCATTTCAGTTGGAAGTATATTTAGCGTTCTCACCGGTCTCAAATAACATCTGACACCCAAATCTCTTTTGCTATTTTCCCACCATATTTTATCGGGCCTTTCGCCACCTCCCTAATGCCTCCCAGCGATCCCTATCATATCGATGAGCCTCTTCAAGGTCCACAGATCGAAAATAAATTTCTTCGCCTGGGAAAATCTGCGCCAATACATCGAGATCGACGGTGATGACACAGGCAATTTTGGTGTACCCACCGGTTGTACCTCGCTCACGAAGTAAGATGATCGGGTTCCCCTGCCCTGGGACTTGAACTGCTCCCAGAGGAGTTGCCTCGCTGACCACTATAGGGGTGTCCCGATGGGTTATCTGCGGCCCCTTTAGCCGATAACCCATGCGGTTTGAATCTGACATAACAACATAACGGGAATTAAAAAAAGTTTGAAGACCTTCCTGCGTAAATCGGTCTTCGTGGGGACCAACGATAACATGGATAGGGAATAAATCACATTTCCCTATTTGAAATTCGGCAGGTAATTCCACGAATGCAGACTCATAGCTCTCTTCCAGTATGAATGCGGATAGAATATCCCCTTTGCGAAGAGGTCGACCTTCGTATCCTCCAAACCCGGCGTAAACATAAGTGGAGCGACTTCCTAAAACCACAGGCACATCGAAACCCCCAGCGACGGCCAAATAAGCCCGCATTCCATAAACCCTCGGCCCAAAGGTCAGCAAATCACCGATTTCAGCCTTAAAAGTTCTTCCTGGGTTTAAGGGGTATTGATTAAGATGTGCTGAAAGATGTGCCCCAGTCAAACTTCCCCACGTAAGTCCCAAAAATCTGATTTTAGGTCCGGCCAGGGTGATTTCAAGGCAGGCCGAATTATCGGGATTCCCAACGAGACGGTTTGCAGAAACGAAGGAAAATATGTCCATTGCCCCACTTTCGGCAATGCCTAAGCTCTGATATCCGGGGCGTCCCCGGTCTTGCACAGTAGTCAGGATTCCAGGAGTTAGAATTTCTATCGTGGGTCTCCCGTCACCTTCAGGCATCTTTTCTTACCTCTCTTACCTCGACACCCATCATAAGTTCTACAGCCTCTTCCTCGATAGCAAGAAATTCGGCTTGGGAAACAGCCCGGAACAAAACTCGATCACCGGGTCGAAATAGAGTCAGTGCCGGATGATCTAACTGAAAAAGTTTAACCGGTGTTCGCCCGATGATTCGCATCCCTCCAGGTGTTGCCCTGGGATAAATTACGGTTTGGCCTATGCTTATGGCCACCGCCCCCATCGGGGTATGCGTTCGCGGAGTCTCCATCAGGGGAACATTGAGGGCCTCTTGAAGGGGTCCTATGAACGGGCATCCTGG
>Ga0315279_10006947_pt1 | contig 14137 bp, 10 predicted proteins | sample YL17G06_20_MG_FD_203694 | JGI IMG/M metagenome (GOLD analysis project Ga0315279, IMG submission 203694) | Sediment microbial communities from Yellowstone Lake, YNP, Wyoming, USA - YL17G06_20 | ecosystem: Environmental > Aquatic > Freshwater > Lake > Sediment | place: USA: Wyoming | collected... | reverse complement strand
CTCGCCATCGCAGTGGACAAGTCGGGCGGCTCGTCGCTCGATCCAACGCTGGCGCTGCGCTCCGAGAGCGGCGGCGAGATCGCCCGCGATGATGACGGCGGCGAGGGAACGAACTCGCTCCTCTGCCACTATGTCCGGTCAGGTACCTACCGGCTTGCCGTCACGGCCTACGGCTCCACGAGCGGCGGCTACACCATCAGCATCACGCCGGCAACAAACGTCGGCTTCCTCGACGCCGGCAGCCAGCGCAGCGGATCGATTCGCTCCAGCCACCAGTTGGACCTCTACGTGCTTTCGGTTCCCGGTTCCGGCAACGTGGTCATCCGCATGGACAAGGTCGGCACCTCGTCGATTGACCCGAAGCTCATCCTCCTCACCGAGGACGGGCAGGACGTAGCTACCGATGACGACGGCGGCGGTGGCCTCAACGCTCAGATCAGCCAGTCGCTCTCCGGCGGTCGCTACCTCCTCATCGCGCTCGGCTACGGCGGCAGCATGGGCGACTACGTCCTCAGCTCGCAGGGCGGAGACGGCAGTCGGAAGCGGTGACCGGCGGAGTGGGTTGGGCGATCGCGGAGGCGAAGAGAGGCACGGGAGACAACTCCTGCGCCTCTCTCATGTACGGTGCCATGCGCTGCGCTACGCCTTCGTCGCCGGAGAGATGGCTCCCTCCTTCTGCGCGCCGATTGTCTTGATCCTCGGTCCCCAGCCCGCTGGCAGGATCCCGGCAGGGTCGAACTGCGCCTTGAGCCGAGCTCGGAGCGCGTCGACCTCGGGCGCGGCCGGAGCGATCCATCCGCTTGCCGCCGGCGGCGACCAGATCTCCATCGTCGCCTTGGCCGGGAGGACTGCCTCGCTCAGAAGGCGCAATAGAGGGGCAGGTTCCACGGCGCCGCGCTCGACGCGGACATCCATGCGGCCTGCACCCATGTCCATGAGCATTCGGCACGGGTACCCGTGGACGCGGACGACGTTGAGGATCTTGCGCGTGAGCTCCGGCCAGGCAGCCCATGCCGTCCAGATGACGAGGTGGAGCGCGTCGTCCGTGCGTGATCCCGCCGGCCGCTGTCGATGAACCTCCGCCGCAGGGACCCAGAGGGCGTCGGCCTCGTCGTCGAACGCCTCGCGGATATCCACCGCGCCGCTCTGCTCGGCGATGTGCTTGGCCCAGCGCACCTGTCGTTCGACGCTCGATGGCAGGCCGGCAAATTCCGCGAAGGCGCGCGTTGGCCCGGCCTGGAGCGCTCCCTGTCCATCCTCCTTCACGCTCGACAGCACCCAGACAGCCGACGGCCGGCAGTGAAGCGCCTCGCCTGTGGGCGTGTAGCCGAGCCAGGCAAGGGCCGCGGTGTATGCACCGGCAAGCTCCGCGAACTCCGCCGCCACGGCGGCGCGCATGCTCGGCGCCGGCGCAAGCTGGAGCGCGGCAGCGGTGATCACCGCGTACCGGTTGCGCGCGCCGAGGCAGAGCTCCGCAAGGCGCACGCCGGCATGTTGCACCTGCGCAAGTCCGCCCCAGGAGAGCATGTCGCCACGGCCATCGACGGCATCAATGCCGATGACGCGCTCGGTGGGCTGGCCCCAACCAAGGCCCCGCGAATCGGACCGGTGCCAGGCGAGGAAATCGCTCAGCCGCATCTCCGGTGCCACCAACGGACTTGTCGGCCACCAGAGGCCCGCCGCGAGCGCCGCCTCCTGCAGTTCCGCGAGAGTCGCACCGGCTTCGAGCGCCATGACGCGGCTATCCGCGTCGAGCATGGCGATCTGGCTCATGCCCGTGAGCCATACATCGAGGAGACGATCCTCCGGCTGGTCGTGGATCGCCACCGGCACCTTGAACCTCGCCGCCGTTCGCAGGACGTGCGCAAGCATCTGCGCTGACAGCGCCTCGATCTCGACTGGTTCCCCGACGGCGATGACCGACTCGACGCGGGCGGCCAGCACATCCCGCAGGTGGGCAAGCTGCCCTTCGAGGGCGTGTCGCTGGCGGAGGTTGCGTCGCTCTTTCGTCGCCGGAGGCGCGACGGGGACACTAAAGATCGCTTCCACGTCGAACGCCTGCTTGATGAGACGAAGTGCCTCTTGGTTGCTCTGCTGGTAGATGGTGCGCAGGTGCTCCGTCCGCCGCGTGCCGACGCCATGGAGCGCGAGGCTCGTGCCCTGCAGCTCCCCCGCGTGGTCAGCCAGCGTCTCGACAAGCTGGAGCGCCTTCTCCGCGGCCTCGCTGCCCTCGAGCGGCACCGGCACGTGCATCGCCAGCGTCCCGTCGACGATGCGAGCGAGGCCGACGATCGATACGCCGCGGTCGCGCGCATTCTCATAGGCCGATTCAAGCAACTCCGGCAGGCGGGCCACAGGCACCGCAAGGTCGAGCGGCACGTCGCGCTGCACCGGACGGCTCTCCCGCACGAGCCGGCTCCACGCCGGGACGATGCGTGCGGTCTGGTCGGCATCGAGCACGGCGGCGCGCTGGGCCATGTAGTCCCGACAGATACTGAGGACCCATGCCACCTCGTCATCCACGTCCCCTTCGAGGCCGGAGAGCCAAACGAGGAGCGCGCCATCGGATGCCTCGCTGCCGGGCCAATCTGCCACGCGGCGCCATGTCGCAGCATCCACAACGTCCGCCACAAGCGGGCATGCGCCCGCCGAGATGAGTCCGGCGCCTGCATGGGCCGCGACGATGGGGTCCTCGAACGTCGCAAGGATGGCTCGGTCGGCTGGCATGCGCCGCCGGAGCGCGAGGGTCGCCTCGGTGATGACGCCAAGGCCGCCCTCGCTGCCGATGAGGAGGCCGCTCGCGTGGAGGTTCTGCCGGCCGGCACCCGTGCCGTCGGCGGCGAGGACGGCACCGTCGCACAGCACGGCGCGAAGCCCACGGACAATCCCGTGCATCCCACCCGTCGGGCCGCCAAGGCCATCGCCATCGCGCGCAACGGCACCTCCGACCGTCTCGTACCGGTAGACGGGCAGCGGGCTGCCGAAGGAGAGGCCGACGCGCGCCGCGTGCCGTCGGAGGTCATTGAGCCGCGTTCCCGCCGCGGCAACCGCCACACCATCCTCGGGCACGAATCGGATCGGCCCGTTGAGCCGCGCCGTCGCGAGCACCACGCCGCCGTGCGCCGGCACTGCGCCGCCGACAATGCCGTCGCCGGCGCCACGGATGGTCACCGGCAACTCAGCCACGGAGAGCAGCCGTAGCACTCCCGCGACCTCTCTCTCCGTGCCCGGCAGCACGACGAGCCCCGGCATGCCGTAGCCACCAGAGCAATCCGCGCCGTAGAGGGCGAGCGCCTGCTCATCGTCGAGCACGTAGTCGGCGGACACGATCTGTCGCAGGCTGGATACGAGCGAGTCGGTGATCACAGGTACATCCGCAAATAGCTTCTGATACGCGCCGCAGTGGAACCCACGCTGTCACGCCGGAAGGGCGAGCCACATGCTCGGCCCTCGTCGCCACTGCTGTTCGACCGTACCCAAATCCACGGATAGGGTCAAGCAGACCCGCGCTGCGGTTGGCGTCCTCCGTCACCAGGCGTATACTCAGGACAGCGCAGCGGCAACGGTAGAATACAATATGTCCACATCGTCCTGTCAGGCGTCCCCAGCACGGTCTTCGAGAAGGATCAAGGAGATGTTCAAGCTCTCACTCTTCACCGATGAGGTGTCGCAGGATTTCGAGCGGGCCGTCATGCTGGCCCGGGAGTACGAACTCGACGGCATCGAGATCCGCTCCACGTGGGACAAGCCTCCGCAGGCGCTCAATACGGACGACATCCGGCAGATGCGCGACATCCTGCGCGGGACCGGGCTCATTGTCTGCAGCATCGCCTCACCGTTCTACAAGTGCGCCGTTGACAACCCTCGCGAGCGGATGGAGCACCTGGAGATCCTCCGCCGGTGTTGCATGCTTGCCGACGCGTTCGACTGCCGGATCATCCGCGGCTTCACTTTCTGGCGCAAGCTCCCGATCGAAGCGTACTGGACGGACATCCTCAAGGGCTTCGACGAGCCGGCAAAGATACTCGAGGAGCGGGACAAGGTCCTCGCCATCGAGAACGAGGCAAGCACGATGGTCGGCACCGGCCGGCGCCTCGCACGGCTCCTCGACCGCCTCGATAGCGGTCGGGTCGCGGCGATGTGGGACCCGGCAAACTCTCTGTTCGACGAGCAAGAGCCGGAAGTGCCCTTTCCCGATGGGTACGACGCCATCTGCGGCCGGATGCCTCACATGCACCTGAAGGACGCCGCGAAGGACCCAAAAACGGGCAAGGCCGCCACCGTGCCGATCGGCGAGGGAGACATCGACTTCCGAGGGCAGTTCGACGCGCTCGTGGCCGACGGCTACGATGGTTTCGTCTCGCTCGAGACGCACTGGCGGCCGACGGCGCTCTCCGAGGATCAGCTCAACCGGCCCGGCGGCGCCGCATTCAGCAAGGAGGGCGAGTACGCCACCCGCCTCTGCCTCGACAACTGGTTCTCCATCCTGAAGGAGCTCGGCCTGCGAAAGTAGTCCGCACGCATGGACGGGGGGGCACGGCTTACTGGCCCGCCTTGTGATGCCCTATCCGCGGATACACGGTTGCTCCTGCCTCGTTCTGGTGCCCACGCGGCTTCGATACCGGCACAAGCGTCACTTGACGCAGATGAACATGGTCACGTGCCTAAAGGTCAGGACGATGTGTTTCAGGGGCGAGCAGTGCTTGAGCACTTGCAGGACAGCGCGCTTCCAGGGCGCCGGGTTATTGAGGCGGTCCGGATCAAGGAGATCGACCACATCGAGGACCTGCGAAAAGCCTATCCGCTCGAAAACTCGCCGTAGCTGCGGGTAGGTGAACTGGTTGAAGTCGATGCCGAGCCTCATTATGTCGTCGCCCTGGCACCGGGAGCGCAGTGCGTAGCGCCATCGGTCCGGCAGCCAGCCATAGAGAGGGAACTTGTACTCGCCGGAGGTCAAACTGAACTTGTTCGTCGAGCAGAAGTAGAACACGCCGCCGGGCTTAAGCGCTCGGTAGATCCACCGGAGGCCAGCATTGTACTGCTCCACGTGCTCGAAGACCGACGTGGCAACGATGACATCGTAGGCGGATTCCCCGATGTCGATCTCCTCGATATTCCCGAGTTCGATATCGACTTCCACACCGTTGGCGCGCGCGAACTAGCAACTGTACTCGACGAGTTGCAGGCTGATCTCCAGGCCCCGGCAGGGAATACCGTTCTTCTCGCAGAGGATGGGGAACCAGCCCGTCCCCGGCCCAACCTCGAGTACCCTCGTCGCCCCGCTAAGGATCTTGAACCTGCCGATGTACATGGTGAGCGCCCGGTAGTCCGGTAGCCTATCCTCCAACCGCACCATACGGTTGTTGTCGATGAAGCGTGCGACATCGGCCAGCGCTTCATGCCAAACCTTCATCGTATCCCTTCCCACTCATGACGCCGCGCCTGCAAAGCGGCGTGGCAGGGAGTATGCCACGACCTCGAAGGCGGACAAACCACGCGCAGACGGACGGCATGCGGCAGCTACGCATCCTGTCCTCTTTGCCTCCAACGGCATACTGTCAGCCGTTCTTCTGGAACCATGCTCTCAAGGCGCTGATGGCGATCCGCCCGCACGCGTGGCACATGCGCACCGTCGAGCCCGCGACATGGGGCGTCATCACCACGTTCGGCAGCGATCGCAGCAGATCATCGAGCGGCGGTGGTTCAGGCTCGTACACGTCCACAATCGCCCGGAAGCGCCCAGCTTTCAGCCCCTTCACAAATGCCTCGTAATCGAGGATCGCCGTCCGCGCCGAGTTGATCAGGAGCGCGCCCTCCGGGATCGACTCGATGTGCGCGCGAGTGATCATCCGCCGCGTCTCATCAGTCACAGGGATGTGAAAAGTGATGATCGTCGACGTGCGCATGAGTTCGTCGAGCGGCATCCAGCGGACGCCCATGTCCGCGGCCTGATCGGGTCCCACGTAGCGGTCGTAGCCGACAAGCTCGACGTTGAACGGCTTGAAGAGCCCGGCGACGAGCCGACCTATCCTGCCGAGGCCGATGATGCCCACACGGTGTTCGTCGAGGATGCCGCTGAAGAACTCGTGCTCGGGCCACTTCTCGCCCGCCCGCATCGCTCGATCCAACTCGGCGAAGCGGAGGGTGCCGGTGATGGCCGCGCCAAGCGTCCACTGTGCGACGGCGAAGTTGTTCCCGTCGGAGGAATCGATCACTTCCACGCCGGCCGCGCGCCAGCCGGCAGTCGCCCGATCGTGCAGGCCGTGGAACCAATGGGAGATCGCCGCCACTTTCACCGTGCCGGCCTGCCGAAGTACCTCCGGCGTGATGTCGTCCGCGCCGATACCGTTCAGCGAGAGGATGCCGTCCGCTCCCTTGAGCCGTGCCGCGAGGTCTGGCGGTACCGCTTCCAGCGGGCTGTCATCCGTGACATCGGCGAACTGGGCAAGATGCTCAACGTTCGCCTGGTCGAGATACCGCCGAGCCCATGCTCCGTTGCGGTGGACGTAGATACGTGGTCGAGCCATTGGTTGCTCCTACGAGGCGTACTGTGGCTGTGGTTCAGTATGTTGGGTCGCCGACTTGTCGCGTTCAATGGACCACATCAGCGTGAACATGGCGCCCGGAATCAGCACGAGGGCATAGGGGACCAGCAAGAGCCTGGACTCCGCAAGGATACCCGTGAGTGCGTGGATGACGAACCAGAGCGGCACGACCGCCCAAAAGAACTGCTTGAGTGCAATGGGCCATCGCTTCATGGAGACGATCGCCACGAAGGGAACGAGGCCGAGGGTGGCGAACCCCTCGTACCACGTGTTCGCCTTGGTCAGGTTGTAGATGAGCAGGTCGATGCCCTGGTGCTGGCCGTACGGCACGGAGAGGCGGTGCGCCCGATACGTGTAGACGAGGACCCCAAGCACGACTCCATAGACGAGCAGACATGCGAGGCCCACCAGCACAGGCTTCCACGCCGGCACGACCGACCTTGACCTGCATTGCAGCCCGTACGCTACCACCATGAGCGGAATGAGACCGCTCGTCTCTCGGTTGAGCGCAGCCAGCAGCACGATAGGAACCAGCCAGAGATATCTTCCCGCAAGAATCACGAGCGCGGCCAGCAGGTAGAAGGCTATGTCGGAGTACGTGTTGAAGTACAGATTGCTCGCGTGGAAGGTGTGGCACATCCCCCACGCGAGCAGCGAGAGGCCGATGACGGCAAGGTACCCGTTGAGGCCAAGCTTGCGGTAGTACCACCCGGCGAGCAGGAAGATCAACGCGTTTTGAGCAAGGCGGAAGAGGATGAACCCGACAGGGACGGCGCGAGGCACACCCAGCCGCTTCACCACACTGAGACAGCCTTCGACAAGGTACTCCGAGAGGAGCCGGTACTGGTACGGGACCTTGTCGCGTCCCTCAAGGATCATCTGGTGGCGCATGTATTGCGGCCCATTCTCCTGGAGGTACGGCATGCCTATGTACCGGTTGTTGACCTGTGCGGCGACGGTGAAGAGGCTCAAGAGGATGGAGCAACAGATGAGCGCGAACCAGAACCGAGCGGGCATATGGGCCTCCATGACTGTCTCGGCCGCACTACTGCCGTCGTTGCTCAACAGCTTGTACAGGAGCAGGATGCGCATGTGCGGGTCGGTGAGAGAGACGTTGTGGCGGCGCGTGGCGCCGAGCAGAGCCAAGGTCCCGGTCATCTACGGCGTCCGGCGAATAGCCGAGCAGCTCCTTCCCTAGCCGCCCGTCGGGGAGGCGCGATTCCGCGAGGATCCCTCCTGGCCGCAGTTGAGTGGTCGCCAGGGCAGAGATGACCCAGACCATCATCTGCAACTCGCCGGTGAATGCGAACGTGTGGGCGAGTTTCGTCCCCTGATCCGCGATAATGAAGGCGGCGAGACTGATCCCGAAGGCCATGACGAGCGTGTTTGATGCACGCCACATGGCCCGGCATATCCGGAACTGCGCCACGTAGACCGCGATGATGATGGCGACGCCGATGACGCCGAAGTCCACAAGCGACTGCAACCAGAAGTTGTGCACGGACATGCCACGTCCAATGTAATCCCGCATGAACACTCTTGACATCCCGAGTCCATGGCCCCAAGGGATCATCCACCATTGCCTCTTCAGCACGTCGAGAGCGACGCGCCAGAATATGAACCGTTTCTCGATCGACGAGTCAACGACGTACTCATGCGAGACAGGATCATAGGCGTACGAATAGGCGATGCGGTCGAACACGACATGCGGCATGAAGAGCACACCGGCTGCTACCGTGATGAGGAGCAGCACCGCGACCCGGAAGGCATATCGGCGGTTCAGTTTAACGAGGAACAGGCTTGCCATGATCAGTTCAATGGCAGTGGTGAGGTAGATGCCCCTGCGGCGCAGGTACGCCACTGGCAGCACGGCGATGCATGCCAGAGCTATCCACACCATCCGCGGGAGCGCCTTCTTTGAGACGACAAAGAGGACAACGACAACACCAAAGAAGGGGACAAGGAGAGCGATGTCGACGGCCGCGCGGCGGAGTTGTGCCGAGATCAACCCGATCTCCCCGCTGAAGTTGACAATTGGGGATAGCCCCCAGATGATGCCAATGATCATGACCGTCATATAGAGCCGTATGATCGCTATGAAGTACCGTGGGGTGATAGCTGTCTGCATGATGAGGAAGGAGATCACCGGCACGATCATGTTCGATCGCCATACGGCGATCAGCGCAGTAGGACGGTCCATGTGCGCTTGGCCCGGAAGCAACAGACCCAACATGAGTGTGCGTAACAGACTGAAGGTTATCCATGCCATGTGAAGCACGACAAGCTTCCCGAAGGGTCCAAGCGGGCGGAACCCCTGCCTGCTCGCGACAAAACGGATGCCCCATGACACCATGAGGATCAGGAGTACCAAGTTGCTGACATTGAGGCCAAAGACATACACGTCCGCCAAAGCGACACCCGGGAGCCTCAGGGACGCTGGGATGAGCGGCACCACATGCATGAGGAGGAGGAAGATGAAGATGCCGAAACTGAGCTGGTAGAGTGTGAGCACGAGAAGGAGCACGCTTTCCAGGACGTAGATGGACAGGCCTGTCACGCCGGTACCGAGAGCCCACCCGAAGAAGATGCCTATCCCCAGCACGCCGAACAGCACTGCGAGCATCCCACCTCGGGAGGGCAGGCTCTCGATCCGCAGGGCCATGTGTCATCCCCCAAGGTAAGGTGTTCGTCGAGCGCGCGAAAACATTATACTATGAAGGACAAAACTGAGGCCTGGCAGGACGGTTGTGGCGGTCCTATCAGCACCCGCACCTTATCCGCTATCACCCGCATGCCTGCCTCGGACGCCGAACCCTCACCCTTGGCAGTGAGGGACTGCGGACAGCACCACGGACAAAAGATACAACGGAGGAGAGCCTTCCCATGGCTGGGACAAGCCTGACGTACAAGATACTCGGAGAGCATCTCATAGAGGGAGAGCTGGTGCCCGGCAAGGAGATCGGCATCCGGATCGACCAGACGCTGACCCAAGACGCCACCGGCACGATGGCATACCTCCAGTTCGAGGCGATGGACCTGCCGGGCGTGCGCACGAAACGGTCCGTCAGCTATGTGGACCACAACATGCTCCAGGAGGGGTTCGAGAACGCCGACGATCACCGCTACCTCCAGACAGTCGCCGCGCGGTACGGCATCTCCTTCAGCCGCCCGGGCAATGGCATCTGCCATCAAGTTCAGCGCGAGCGATTTGGCGTGCCGGGCCAGACGCTCCTCGGTAGCGACAGCCATACGCCCACCGGCGGCGGGATCGGTATGCTCGCGATCGGCGCAGGTGGCCTCGACGTGGCCGTAGCGATGGCCGGGCTGCCCTACTATCTACCCTGCCCGAAGGTCACCCTTGTGCACCTCGTCGGGAAGCTCCGCCCCTGGGTCACCGGCAAGGACATCATCCTCGAACTCCTGCGCCGCCTCACTGTCAAGGGCGGCATCGGGCGCATCATGGAGTACGGCGGGCCGGGGATCGCAGCGTTGCCTGTCGCCGACCGATTCACCGCAACGAACATGGGCGCCGAGCTTGGCGCGACTACATCGATCTTCCCGAGCGACGAGCTGACGCGCCGCTACCTCGTCGCCCAGGGCCGCGGCAACGACTGGCGACCGATGACAGCCAACCCCGACGTGACATACGACGATACCGTCGAGATCGACCTCGCCGCCCTGGAGCCGCTCATTGCGCGACCTCACAGCCCGGATAAGGTCGTGCCCGTGCGCGAGGTCGCCGGAACGCCGGTACAGCAAGTCAACATCGGCAGTTGCACGAATTCCTCGTACCACGACCTCGGCATCGCCGCACGGATGCTCCGCGGCCGCGCCGTCCATCCAGACGTGTCGATGACGGTCAGCCCCGGATCGAAGCAGGTGCTTGAGATGATCGCGCGGGATGGTTTCCTCGCCGACCTCATCGCCGCCGGCGTGCGCGTGCTCGAGAGTGCGTGTGGGCCGTGCATCGGCAATGGGCAAGCGCCGCCGTCCGGCGCAGTGAGCATCCGGAGCTTCAACCGCAACTTCGAGGGCCGCTCCGGCACGCGCGATGGCCAGGTGTACCTCGCGAGCCCGGAGACATGCGTCGCCTGTGCCATCGCCGGCAGGATCACTGACCCGCGCGACCTCGGCCTGCCATACATGGAAGTGACCAAACCAGAGACCTACACGATCAACGACGACATGATCATCCCGCCAAGGACGGAAGGTCGCGAGTCGATCGCCATCATCCACGGGCCGAACATCGCCCCGCTCGGCACCTTCGACGAGCTGCCGGCAACACCTGCCGGGCGCGTGCTGATCAAGGTTGGCGACAACATCACTACGGACCACATCATGCCGGCGGGCCGGTGGCTCAAGTACCGCTCGAACGTTTCCAAGTACGCCGAGGCGACGTTCAACATCATCGACGAGAGCTTCCCGGCGCGCGCGAAGGACTGGGGCGGCGGGTTCATCATCGGCGGCGAGAACTACGGCCAGGGGTCGAGCCGTGAGCACGCGGCGCTGATCCCGCGTTGGCTCGGCGTGAAGGCCGTCATCGTGAAGTCGTTCGCGCGGATCCACCTGGCGAACCTGGTCAACTTCGGCATCCTGCCGCTGACTTTCCTTGATCCGGCGGATTACGATGCCGTGGACTTCGGCGACGAGCTTGCAATTCCCGATGTTCGCACGGCGCTCATGCGCGGCGAGAGCATCCTGACGGTGGAGAATCGAACGAAGGGAACGCGCGTCAAGGTCGCTCACGCGCTTACGGAGCGGGCGCGACAGGTCGTCCTAGCCGGGGGCATGCTCAACCACGTGAAGCAGCAGGTTGCCGCGCGGTGATCGCGCACCGAAGTAGGACAGATGAGGAAGCGCTTCTGCCGGCGTCTGCTCTACTTGTCGGGGCGCACGTCTCCGCCGCCAGCGGGCTCCACCGCGCGGTGGAACGCGAGAGCGCCATCGGCTGCACGGCGCTGCAGGTCTTCACGCGGAGCCCGTCGCGCTGGCAGTCTCCGCCGCTCGACGGGACGGCCATCCGTGCCTTTCGCGATGCCGTGGCGGCGCGCGCGATACGGTTCATCACCGCGCACGACGCGTACCTGATCAACCTCGCATCTCCCCACGAGGAGGTGCGGCAGCGTTCCGTCGCGGCCATGCTCGATGAGATCGACCGGGCGGATCTCCTCGGGATTCCCTGCGTGATCGCACATCCCGGCGCGCACATGGGGGCCGGCGAGGAAGCAGGCTTGGCGCGCCTCGTCGAGAGCCTCGACCAGATCGCCGATGCGCAGCCGGAGGCGCGGGCTGTCATCGGGCTCGACGTCACCGCCGGGCAGGGCACGGCGCTCGGCTGGCGGCTCGAGCACCTAGCGCACGCGATCGCCCATGTCGCGGCGCCGGAGCGTCTCGCTGCGTGCTTCGACACGTGCCACGCTCACGCCGCCGGATACGATCTTGTCACGCGCGAAGGATTCGACGAGACGTGGGAGGCATTTGATCGGATCATCGGCGCGAAGAGCCTTGTCGCGATTCATATGAACGACGCGAAACGCGAGCGCGGCAGCCGAGTGGACCGTCACGAGCACATTGGGCGAGGCTTCCTTGGGCTTGACCCATTTGTATGGACCATGAAATCTGCTAGGTTCAGGGATGTACCGAAGATCGTGGAGACACCTCAGGCGGAGACGATGCACCGGGTGAACGTCGCATGGCTTCGTGAGCTTGCAGGAGCAGACTGCAGGACGCCATGAGGGATGCCCGGCCGCGTCGTGGCGGAGCGACGAAAGGAGGACGGCATGATGAGGATGGCGAAGGATGTTCGGCGGCTCTGCGTGAATGTCCTGTTCATCGGGCTCCTGCTCGTCGCGCTCGACGGGTGTCATCAGGGGCCGAAGCAAGAGGCTCAGACGCCGGGCCTCGCGGAGGATGTCGCCGGGACGTGGTTCGCGTACGACGGGAACGTGATCAAGAACATGTGGACGTTCCGCAAGGATGGCACCTGCACGAACGACGGCTGGCCGGGCGATGGCAGTGAGAGCGACGCCATACCACCGTACCACCTCGAGGGCACGTACCGCGTGGCCGCCGACCGCATCGAGGCAGCGTTCACCGTGAACGGCACCCGCGACACCGTAGTCCTGCAGAACCCGGTGATCTCCTGCAACCGGCTCATCTACTCGACCGGGGAAGCCCGGATACCGATCGTCTTTCTCCGCGAACGGGTGGCAGTGGCGGAGAAAGCTGCCGCCGCGAATACTGAAGTGGCCGATGACCCGGACTTGCCCCGGAAGCTCATCGGCAGTTGGGTGGCCTTTGCCCGTGGTTTCCCGGACAACACGTGGCAATTCAACGAGGATGGCACATTCCTCAACGAGGGTTGGGCGCCGCTCGACCCTCGCCTCGTCCTCGTGAAGCGCACGTACCAAGTGCGCGGCCGCTATGCGGTGAGCGGCAGCCGCATCATCCTCACGAACGAGCGGCTCCTCCAATTCGATCCGCAGACGGACAAGGTGAGCACCGAGGTGCCGCTGTCGGACACAATCGTGCTCTACAGCGTCGAAGTGAGAGACGGACGGCTCGTCTATACGAACGAGGCGGGGCTGCCGGTGGTATTCCGCCCAGGGACGGTCACGCCGACAAACTCGTGAGAGGGTGCCTGCGATGGCGCGCAGGGACGGACACGTCCTCAAAGGGAGCGTGGCTCACTCCTGCACCTGACGACGGTGACACGACATCGCTGAACGACGCGCGCATGAGTGGTGCAGGGGGAGTTGCTGAGCGGCATGTCCGAGGTTCCAAAGGACAGCATACGGCGTCTGCTGGAGCAACTCGCCCCCGGATGGCGGGAGGACACCCTCGGCGAGTGCGCCGCAGCCTTCACGGCGAGTTTCAAAGGTCGTCCCGACGCGGCTGTTCGGCACCTCTCCCGCCTTATGGAAGCAGAGCCCGGTCCGCCGCCGCACCCGCTCCTAGAGGCGACGGCTCGCTCCGCTGATCCGGCACGTGCGCTCAAGGGGCTCGCCGATCTCGCAGCGAGGGGACCAGTAGCCTGGCCAACCACCGAGGAGGACGCGCTCTCTCTCATCGCCCTGGTCGCCGGCAGCGCGTACCTCGCCGAGCAACTCGCTACCTCCGTCGACCGCCTGCCCTGGCTCCTCGACGCAGCGCGCCACCGATGGACGAGGCAGGAGCTTCGCGATCATCTCCGAGCCGAGCCTGGCTATGCCCCCGAAAAGGCGGACTGGGCAACGCTTCGCAGGTGGCACGCGCGGCATCTCCTCCGCATCGGCTGGGCCGATCTCGCCGGGTGGCTCGATATCCGCGACGTGGCCGCTGATCTTGCCGCGCTCGCAGACGTGACCATCGACGCGGTCGCCCGCACCTGGGCCGCAGCGATGACGGAGCGCTACGGCGCACCCGTGCAGAATGACGGCGCACCTGCTCGCTGGTGCGTCATCGGCCTGGGCAAGCTCGGCGGCGACGAGCTCAACTTCCGCTCCGACATCGACCTCATGTTCCTCTACTCCGACGAGGGGCGCTCGGCCGGAGGACGATCCACCACCGTCACGCTCCATGAGTGGTTCAGCAAGTGGGCCGAGCGGATCATG
>Ga0315279_10006946_pt1 | contig 14138 bp, 10 predicted proteins | sample YL17G06_20_MG_FD_203694 | JGI IMG/M metagenome (GOLD analysis project Ga0315279, IMG submission 203694) | Sediment microbial communities from Yellowstone Lake, YNP, Wyoming, USA - YL17G06_20 | ecosystem: Environmental > Aquatic > Freshwater > Lake > Sediment | place: USA: Wyoming | collected... | reverse complement strand
CATAGCACCCATCAATTGACGGCTGACGGAGCACTGGATGAAATCAACTATCTGGGCTAAGATACTGTCCGTCATGAACGAGAACCTGCATAAGACAATTCGAGTCGCCAAGGGCGGGAGAATCACAATCCCGGCGCGAGCCTCAGCGAGGAACTGATGGCCGCGCGAAGATGTGAGATGTGACCGGGAAACCTAGTCAAATCTTTAGTGCAGTCATTGGGGCCGGTTATCTTAAGAACAGCATTGCTTTCCCTGGGCTTCGGAAAGCAATCATCTCCACCGCCGACCACCAGACCTCATTCACCCTTCCTCAAATGCTTATCCGCGAAGTCGAGGTACTGCGCCCAGTCGAAGGCCGTCAGGTCGTGTACGCCGGTTCGGATGTGGTAGCCGATGGTGCCCGAGACCGGCTTGTCGATTTCGGGCATGGTCTCCGTCGGCAGGCCGGGCTTGCCGAAGAGGCGGTAGACCGGCGTGGCGTTAACGGCTGACAGGAACTCGCCGCGCGGGTCGGCCCAGACGTCTTTCTCGGCGCTTGCGACGTACACCGGTCGCGGCGCCATCAGGGCGATGAGCATGTGCTGGTCGATCGGCAGGTCGCCTTCCTTCTCGTTGTACTTGTGGAAGTTCCCGCAGAACCAGTGCGGGAAGGTGGTATTGATCTTCGCGACGGTCTCGCCGAAGTGCCGCCGACTCAGCGCCGCCCCGCCGCAGCCGCTGTCGTTGGAGATCACCAGCGCGAACCGCTCATCCGACGCCCCCGCCCAGAGGCTGGTCTTGCCCAGCCGGGAGTGGCCCAGCACGGCCACGCGGGCGGAGTCGATGTCCTTGTCGGCCTCGAAGTAGTCCATCGCCCTGCTGAGGCCCCACGCCCACGCGGCGATGGCGCCCCACTCGTCGGGTGCCGGCACCGACTGGCCGGGCTTGAGGTACACTGCCCGGATGCTCTCAGCCAGGGCGTCCTTGCGGTCCGGCTCGACGTCGCCGTAATAGATCGTCGCCAGCCCGTAGCCGCGCGAGAGGATCGTCTCGACGGGCCAGCGGGCGGCGGCCTTGCCGCGGGCGGCCTCGGTAGCGTGATCCTTCACCACCCCCTCGTACTTGCCGTTGATCCATCGCTTCGAGAGCCTGATAGCGGGATCCTTGTTGATCGTGTGGTTGCCGCCGAAGTTCATCCCCACGAACAGCGGCACGGGGGCCTTGGCTCCCCGCGGCAGGTAGATCAGGATGTCCATCGACGGCCCGTTGGGGTCGGCGGTGAAGCGGACCGTCACCTGCTTGCGCACGGCCTTGCCGTCCAGCGCGCCGTCGGTGCGGTCGAATACATCGAACGACATTTTCTCCGGCCGGCCCGGCGCGTGGCCGAACATCTGCGAGCGGAAAAGCTCCAGCACCTCGGGCCGGCGGATTTGGCGCCACGTGTTTGCGTCGGTTACCTTGCGTCCGTCCAACGTCGTCAGCAGGTCGGGCAGCGTGTACTGCGGGACTTTGTTTTCATCGTAGTTGCCGGGCTGGGCCGCGTGAGACCGCGACGCCAGCCACGACAGGCACGCCAGCGACGCCAGCACGATCAGGGATTTCATCAGCATGTTTCGCTCCATGTGGGTCAGGAACCCCGCCGGGCCTACCCCGCCGGGTTTTCGATCCACGGCAGATAGCATTTTCTGCACAGGTGGATTGTCATTCTGCGGTAGACCTGGTCCATGAGTTCCTGCTCGCTCATGTGCCGCATGAGTTCGATGAGTCGGTCGATCTCGGCCGAGGGGTCGATGTCGGCCAGTTCGTCGGAAGAAAGGTTCGGCGGGGTCGGGTCGGCAAAGGCCTCGATCCGGACGACGTAGAAGTCGCCCCTGCCGGGCGTGAGCATGGCCCCGCATCGGTGGCACAGGAGCGGCGCATGCTCGGGATGCTCGGGTTGTCCGCGATGCTCGGGATGCTCGGGTTGTCCAGACTCTACCATTGCCGGCCCATCTCACACAAACCCGGCATCTCGCAACTTTTCGATGGTCAGGCCACCGGGCTCGCCCGATCCGCCCGCCCTGGCCGGGCCGCCATCCGCGCCGCCGGCGCCGGCGATCTGCCGCAGGTACCGCCGGACGTACTTGCCGATCACGTCGGTCTCGATGTTCACCTTCGAGCCCACGGACACCTCGCCAAACGTGGTCGCCTTCCAGGTCGTCGGAATCAGCGCCACGCTGAAGAGCCCGTCCGCGACGGCCGTGAGGGTGAGCGACACGCCGCAGACCGCCACCGAGCCCTTCTCGACCATCTCGTCGGTCAGGCTGCCGGGCGCGGAGAACTCGACCGCCCACTGGTCGGCCGAACGTTCGATCCGCCGAACCTCGCCGACGCCGTCGACGTGGCCCTGGACGAGGTGCCCGTCGAGACCCGCCCCAAGGCGCAAGGCGCGTTCCAGGTTCACCTTCGTGCCGGAGCGGACATCGCCGAGCGTGGTTCGCGAGACTGTCTCCGCCGCCAGGTCGAAGTCCACGGCGGCGCCGTCGATCCGGCAGGCCGTCAGGCACGCCCCGCTGACGGACACGCTGTCGCCAAGGGCCAGCCCCGCGGCCAGCGGGCCGACGTCGACGGTCATCCGCCGGCCCTTGCCGACTGTCCTCACGGCCCGGACGGCCCCGACGTGTTGAATGATCCCTGTGAACATGCCTGACAATGTTAGACGACTCGGGCGCAATGGGCAAGATCGTACCCTTTCTCGCGGGTTGTGTCTTCGGGCCGCCAGGCGCGTTATAATGCGGTATCGCGTGTTGTCGCGTTTTGTCCCTTCCGGGGCACTTGTCGGTTTGTTGGAGATTCTTTGGAGTTCTTCAAGAACATGGCGGACCTGACAGGCAAGCTTGAGGCGCTTCGGCGGAACATAGAACTGGTCATGTTCGGCAAGAGCGAGCCGGTGCGGCAGGTGCTTGTGGCGCTGCTGGCGAAGGGGCACGTGCTGCTGGAGGACGTGCCGGGCGTCGGAAAGACCGTCCTCTCGCGGGCCATCGCCAGGAGCATCGACTGCACCTTCAGCCGCATCCAGCTCACGCCGGACCTGCTGCCCAGCGACGTGCTCGGTGTAAGCGTGTACGACCAGACGCGGGGCGAGTTCATCTTCAAACGCGGGCCGATCTTCGCCCAGCTCGTCCTGGCCGACGAGATCAACCGCACCACCCCGCGCACCCAAAGCGCCCTGCTCGAGGCGATGAACGAGTCCCAGGTCAGCAACGACGGCAAGACCTACAGCCTCGGCCCGCCCTTCATGGTCCTGGCGACGCAGAACCCCTACGACTTCGAGGGCACGTACTTTTTGCCGGAAAACCAGCTCGACCGGTTCATGATCCGCGTCCGCATCGGCTACCCCGACCGCCAGACCGAACGCGACATCCTCCGCCTCCAGCCCGCCCAGACGCGCCTGGCCGACCTGCCGGCCGTAATGAGCGTCGATGAACTCCTGGCCCTTCAGGCGCGCGTCGCGGCCGTGAAAATGGACGACGCCATAACCGAATATGTCCTCTCGATTGCCGAGGCGACGCGAAATCGCACGGACCTGGTGATCGGCCTGTCGCCGCGCGGCACGCTGGCCCTTGCGGAGGCGTCGCGGGCGTCTGCCCTGCTGGCGGGGCGGGATTACGTCGTGCCCGACGACGTCAAGTGCCTCGCCGCGGCCGTCTGCGCCCACCGGATCGTCGCGCAGGCCATTGCCGGCGACGGGATAGGCCAGGCCGACGCGATCTTCCGGCAGATCCTCCAGTCCACCCCCGCGCCAAGGTAGAGAAGAAGAAGAAGAAGAGGATTACCACAGAGGCACAGAGACACAGAGGTTAGAAGAAGAAACATAAAGGATTACCACAGTCGAACACGAGCCTTCGGTCACCCGATAATATGAAAAGAATCATAGGTCTTGCCAGACCGGCCCCGGCGGGGCCGGGGATTGTAGCCACGGGTGGAGCGCAGCGAAACCCGTGGAACGGGAATCCCCATTATCCTGTCGCCCCGGCAGGGGCGAAGGAGCGATTCCTCCGCCCCTGCCGGGGCGGGTCTGTAAGATTATCGTTTCCCACGGGTTTCGCTGCGCTCCACCCGTGGCTACAGTCCGTCGCCCCATCCGGGGCGACATGTCCTGCGGCCACCCGAAGACCTGCCTGCAGGCAAGCAGGTTCTCCGCGGTGAAGACAATGTTTGCCAGACGCCGACAGGGTAACCCGCACGTGCGTTTCCGCCTTACGATGGCGGGCTGGGCGGTGTTTGGCGCGGCGCTCATGGTCGCCGTGGTGGCTGTCAACAGCGGGCTGGGCCTGCTGATGGTCCTGCTGGGTGCGCTGCTGGGCTCTCTATACGTTTCGGCGGTGCTGAGCAGGCGGATGATCGCCGGCGTCGGCGTTCGGCGGGAGCTTCCCCCGCGGTGCCGCCAGAACGAGCCCGTGAGCGTCGGCTACAAGCTCACCAGCGCCCGGGGGGGCGGCGCGTGCCTGGCGCTGCACATCGAGGAGTTGCCGCTGGAGCGGCTGGCCGTGCCGCCCTCCGCCTGCGGGCACCTGAGGGCCCACGACAGCTTCCTGGCCCGCAGCGAGGCCCTCCCGCTGCATAGCGGGCGGCTAACGCTTCGCGGGGTGAAGCTCGCGACGGCGTTCCCGTTCGGCCTGGTCTGGGCCCGCAAGGTGTTCAGCCAGCCGGCGGACCTGGTGGTCTGGCCGGCGCGGGGGCAACTGCGCCGCGGGCTCATAGGCAAGGGCGACGCGCATAGCTCCTCGATCACGCCGAGCGCCCGGTCCGGCGGCGCCGACGAGTTCTTCGGGCTGCGCGAGTACCGCCCGGGCGACAGCACGCGGCTGATTCACTGGCGTCGCTCGGCCGGGCGGCACATGCCGGTGGTGCGGGAGATGTCCCGCCCACGCCCGCGGACGCTGTGGGTGCTGCTGGACACGCTCCTGGACGACGGCGCGGGGCGCGACTGGGACTCGCGCGAGCGGGCCGTAAGGCTGGCCGCCACGATAATCGAGGACGCCCTGGAGGCGGGATTCCGGGTCGGGGCGGCGTGGGCGCGGACCGACCGCTGCGAGGTCATCGCCCCGGGCGAGCGAAGGGGACAACTCCATCACCTGCTGGACTCCCTGGCCGAGGTGGACGAGAACCGCCGCCGCGGCCTGGCCGAGGCCGTGATGAAGCTCAGCCCGAGGTGGCTGCACCAGGCCGACGTGATGGTCGTCTCGTCCGCCGAGGCGCCCGAGAGTGAAATACTCGGCGGCGAGTGCCTGTCCCGCCTTCGCCGCGAGAGCCGCAACCTGACGATAATCACCGGCCGGGGCATGGGCGAAGCTTTCCGGGACGCCCCGCCGCGGCCCGCGACAAACCCTGCCAACTCGACGGACCCTGCCGCCTCGACCGGCAGCCTTGCCGCCGACCCGCCGGGCCGCGGCGCCAAGGAGGCCGGGTGATGCACATCCGCGCCTACAGTCAGCGGGAAATCCGCACCGGGCGGGACAGGCTCGAAAAGCCGCTCCTGTTGGCCGTGCTGCTGGCCCAGGCGGCCTTCTGCTACGCCGACGCGGACTGGCTGCTGCTGGCGGCCTCGATAGCGGCGGTTGGCGGCAGTTGGCTGGCTGCCCATCGGCACAGGGAAATATACGTAAGCCGGACCGTGCTCAACGTCGCCGTGGTCCTCGTCGGCGTGGTGCTTGTGACGAGGTACATAACAGTCGAACAGGAACTGCTGACCGCCCTTGGCAGCTACGTGATGCTCATCCAGATCTGCAAGCTCTTCGACCGCAAGGGCAACCGCGATTACATCCAGATGATCATCATGAGCATGCTGCTGATTCTGGCGTCGGCGATGATCTGCCAAGAGCTATTGTTCGCGGTCCTCTTCCTGGCGTACATCGTTTGCATGTCCAAGGCGGCGATGGCCTTTACGATAAAGCGCAGCTTGGACGTCGCCGAACGGCGGGAGCACCCGCAAGCCGCGGCGGGGCCCTGGCCCGCCGGGGCCGTGGCGGCCAGGCTGGCGGTTGTCGTCATTGCGATCCTCGCCACCGGCGCGGTGGTGTTCCTCATCGTCCCGCGCGGCCTGGCCGCCGGGGCCGGGCCGATGGCGGGCCTCGGGCGACAGGGCGTCTCCGGCTTCGCCGACGCCGTCCGCCTCGGCCAGCAGCGGAGCATCTACCTGTCCGACCGCGTCGTGATGCAGATGCGGATGGTGAGCCCGGCCACCGGAGAGGCCCTCGGCGCCGTCGGGACGCCATACCTCCGCGGGCGATGCTTCAACCAGTACTACGACTCGCGATGGAGCAATGTCGCCCGGGAGCGAATCATCGGCGCGAAGGCTGACGCGCCGCTGCTGGCTCGCTGCGTCCGGCAGGAAATCTACATGGTCCCCTCGCTGCTGCCGGTGGCGTTCGCGTCGTACCCGGCCTTGGAGGTTACCAGTCCCGACGCGACTGTCTCCCGTAAGGACGACCTGGAGTACGAACTGATGACGGCACGGGCCCTCGACCGCCCGGTGCGATACGCCGCGATGGTCCTGCCCGGCGAGTTGAGCGCCGGCGAGATATCGGCCTTGGAAGACATGATGCCCAGCCCTTCGCCGTGGAGGGGCCCTGGCGATGCGCCGCCCGGGGTGCCGGACAACGTGGTCGATCTTGCCCGCCAGTGGTGCGGCGACCTGCTCCGGCGCCGCAAGGGCGCCGCAGGCGAGCAGCTCGACCGGCTCGACCTGGAAATTGCCGGGCGGATTTCCGATCGGCTTTCGGCCAACTACAGCTACACGCTGGACCTGACCGGCGCCGACCCGACCCGCGACGGCGTCGAGGACTTCCTGTTCCACCTCAAGGCGGGCCACTGCGAGTATTTCGCCTCGGCCATGACCGTGATGTGCCAGGCCCTGGGCGTCCGGGCGAGGCTGGCGACGGGCTTTGCCGGCGGCGAGTACGACGGCGAGTCCGGCAGCTACACGATCCGCCAGCGCGACGCCCACGCATGGACGGAGATGTACACTCGCCTGACCGGCTGGAAGATCTTCGACGCCACCCCCGCGGCGCGGTTCGAGCCGCTGGCGACGACGCCGGCCGGGAAGGCCTTGGCCTGGGCGCGGAACACCTGGCGCGACTGGGAGTTCGCGTGGTTTTCGCACGTGGTCGGCTACGACGACACGGACCGCCGCGCCCTGGCTGACTACACCCGGCATCGGCTTGCGGGCCTGGCCGGTTGGGCCAGGCTGGCGGCCAGAGACGTCTGGCGGGCGATTATCGAGCTGTTCGCCAAGGGGCGGATAGACCCCGCGCTGACGTGGTTCTTCCTCGTCCTGGCGGCGACGGCGCTGCTTGCGGCGGCCCTGCTGCGGTTGTGGCACATTCGCCGGCCCCGAAAGCTGCGGGGGCCGCGCCTGCCCGCGGCGCCCAGGCCGCCGGCGTTCATCACCCGGCTGCTGAGGCTGCTGGCCCGGCGCGACGTCAGGCCCGCGCCCAGCCAGACCGCCCGCGAATGGGCCGACCAGGCCGTCGCCCAGCTTCATCTGCCCGCCGACGAGGTCCACTCGCTCATCGACCTGTACTACCGTGCCCGATGGTCCAGCCAGACGCCCACCCGCGACGAACTCGCCCGAGCCGAGCAGGCCGTCAGGCGACTGCGGGAATTCCTGTCCACATAGGACCCGCCCGCCGGTATCCTGTTGTCCTTGTGCCGCCCGGCGCCTTCGCGCGAACGCCTGGCCCGCGGCGGCTGGAAAGAATCGGCTGACACGCCGTGCCGTCTGTCCTGACATTCAAGGAACTTGTCGCATGAAGGCCATAATGGTGATGTTCGACTCGCTCAACAGGCACATGCTCCAGGCCTATGGCTGCGACTGGACGCACACGCCGAACTTCCTCCGCCTGGCCGAGAGGACCGTGCAGTTCAACAACTCCTACGTCGGCTCGATGCCGTGCATGCCCGCCCGGCGCGAACTCCACACCGGGCGGTACAACTTCCTCCACCGCTCGTGGGGCCCGCTCGAGCCGTTTGACGACTCGGCGCCAGAGATCCTCCACCGCCAGGGAGTCTACACGCACCTGGCCACCGACCACTACCACTACTGGCAGGACGGCGGCGCGACCTACCACAGTCGGTACAAGACCCACGAGTTTTCCCGCGGGCAGGAGGGCGACGCCTGGATCGGGCAGGTCGCCGACCCGCAAACGCCCGCCAACCTCATAGGAAACGCCTGGCGGCAGGACGTGGTCAACCGGGCCTACATCCGCAAGGAAGAGGACTTCCCCCAGGCCGTGACATTCAGGATGGCAGAGCAGTTCATCCGCCGCAACGCCGGCCAGGACAACTGGTGGCTGCACCTGGAGACCTTCGACCCCCACGAGCCGTACTACGTGCCTCAAAAGTACAAGGAGCTCTACAACTTCGACTTTGGCGACCTGCACTTCGACTGGCCTCCGTACAGGCCCGTCGAGCAGACGCCCGAACAGGTGCGCCACGTCCGCCACGTAAACGCGGCCCTGGTGAGCATGTGCGACGCATACCTGGGCAAGGTGCTGGACCTGATGGACGAGCTGGACCTATGGAAGGACACCATGCTCATCGTCAACACCGATCACGGCTTCCTGCTCAGCGAGCACGACTGGTGGGGCAAGTGCGTCATGCCTTTCTGGAATGAGATCGCCCACACGCCGCTGTTCATCTGGGACCCGCGCTGCCGCCGGGCCGGGGCCCGCTGCGACGCGCTCGTCCAGACCATAGACATGCCCGCGACCCTGCTGGGCTTCTTCGGCAAGGACCGCCCGCCCGACATGCGGGGCGCGGACCTGGCCGAAACCATCGCCGACGACAAGCCCGTCCGCCGGGCCGGGCTCTTCGGCCTGCACGGCGCGCACGTGAATGTCACCGACGGCCGGTACGTGTACATGCGGGCCCCCTCGCCAGAGAACGTCCCCCTTTACAACTACACCCACATGCCCTGCCACATGAGCAGGATGTTCCCGGTGGAAGATTTGCAGGACATTCAACTTGCCGAACCGTTCTCCTTCACCAAGGGCTGCCGCACGATGAAGATCGCCTCGGCATCCAAGGGCAGGTGGATGAACGCCGCCGGCTTCGGCACCCTGCTTTACGACCTCCAGGCCGACCCCGCCCAGCAAAACCCGATCCGCGATGAAGGCGTCGAAAAGATGATGATCGACCACCTCATCCGCGAAATGAAGGACAATGACAGCCCCGAGGAACAGTATGAGCGGCTGGGGCTGAGAGCGGCGCGATGAAAGAAGGAAAGCGATGACCGAGCATCACTCACGGGCCCGGCAATGAACACACTCAGGGCAGGTCTTTGCCAGCACTCATGCACCGCCGACCGCGACGCGAACGTCGAGCGGTCGATGGAGCTTATCCGCCGCGCCGCCGGCAGCGGCGCGGAACTCGTCGTGCTCCAGGAACTGCACGCCGGGCTGTACTTCTGCCAGACGGAGAACGCAGCCTGCTTCGACCAGGCCGAGCCGATACCGGGGCCTTCGACCGAGCAGTTCGGCGCCGTCGCACGCGAGCTGGGCATCGTGCTGGTGACCAGCCTCTTCGAGCGCCGCGCGCCGGGCCTGTTCCACAACACCGCCGTCGTGCTGGAAAGCGACGGCACGATCGCCGGGCGGTACCGGAAGATGCACGTGCCCGACGATCCCGGCTACTACGAGAAGCACTACTTCGCGCCGGGCGACCTGGGCTTTTGCCCGATCGCCACGTCCGTCGGCAAACTCGGCGTGCTGGTCTGCTGGGACCAGTGGTACCCCGAGGCCGCACGGCTGATGGCACTGGCGGGGGCGGAGGTGCTTGTCTACCCAACCGCCATCGGCTGGGACATGCGCGACACGCCGGATGAGAGGCAACGCCAGTTCGACGCCTGGCTGACGATCCAGCGTTCGCACGCCGTGGCCAACGGCCTGCCGGTCGTGAGCGCCAACCGCGTCGGCGACGAGCCGGACCCCTCCGGCGCGACGCCGGGGCAGCGGTTCTGGGGCAACAGCTTCGTCGCCGGCTGCCAGGGCGAGATCCTCGCCCGGGCCTCGGCCGACGGCGACGAGGCCCTCGTCGTCCAGCTCGACGGCTCGCGAAGCGATTCCGTGCGGCGAATCTGGCCTTTCCTCCGCGACCGCCGAGTCGACGCCTACGAGGGACTGCTCAAGCGATACCGCGACGATGATAGTAGCCTGTAGCCTGCAACCTGAAGCCTGTAGTCTGAAGCCTGTAGTCTGTAGTCTGTAGCCCGAGGCCTGCTCGCTTCAGCGAGCAGGGTCTATTGTCGCTTTACCACCGGGCCTGTTTTTCCGCCAACCCGCGCGGACCCGCGGGAAATCGCGCGGGTTAAAGCGACTATATGGCCCCGCCTGGCATGCACGGCAGCCGGCGGGCGATTGGGAGCTTCGCCCATTCGGGTAATCTGCCGGCAAGGGCATTTAGCGGAGAATACGAACATGGCACGTTTGAATCGACGCGATTTTCTGAAGGGTTCACTGGCTGTCGCTGGCGCCGCGATAATGATCGGCGGCACGAAGGCGTCTGGAAAGATCATCGGCGCTAACGAGCGGTTCCGGATCGCGGTCTGCGGCCTGAAGAACCGTGGCGCGAACCATATTGGTGACTACGTCAAGCTGCCGAACGTGGAGATCTCCTACCTTGTCGACCCCGACAGCAAGGTGCTGAACGGCGCCATGGCGAGCCTGACCAAGAAGGTTGACGGCAAGTACGAGATCAAGGGCATCGCGGACGTTCGCAAGGCCCTGGAAGACAAGACGCTGGACGCCATCAGCATCGCCACGCCCAACCACTGGCACTCGCTGATGACGATCTGGGGCTGCCAGGCGGGCAAGCACGTCTACGTCGAGAAGCCCATGTGCCACGACAACTACGTGGGCCGCCGGGCGATGGACGCCTGGAAGAAGTACGGCGTGGTCGTCCAGCACGGCACCCAGCAGAGAAGCGAGCCCGGCGTGGCCGGGCTCACCGCCGCCATCCGCGCCGGCAAGTGGGGCAAGCTTGTCGTCAGCCACGGCTACTGCTGCAAGTCTCGCGGCGGGATCGGCACCAAGCCGATCGAGCCGGCCCCGCCGGAGCTCGACTGGAACATCTGGCGCGGCCCGGCCAACATCGCCGACGACGGCTTCCACAAGAACTTCGTCCACTACAACTGGCACTGGTTCTGGGTGACCGGCAACGGCGACCTCAACAACCAAGGCACCCACGAGCTTGACGTGGCCATCTGGGCCCTTGGCGACAAGCGTCAGCCCAAGTCCGCCATGGCGCTCGGCGGGCGGTTCGCCTGGGACGACCAGGGCGAGACGCCCAACTCGATGCTCAACATCATCGACTACGGCGACGGGCAGTACATGTTCTTCACCGTCCGCAACATCAACTACAATGGCTACAAGCACCAGGTCGGGAACGAGTATTACTTCGAGGACGGCGGGAAGATCATCAAAGGCCTGTACTACCCCAAGGGCAGCGACAAGGGCGAGAAGGTCAGCGTGCCGGCGGGCAAGGTCACGCCGGGCGGGCCGTTCGTCAGCTTCGTCACCGCGTGCAGGGCCGGCAAGCAGGAGATGTCCAACGCCCCGGCCGACGTCGCCTACTACTCCTGCCTGCCCGGGCACCTGGGCAACATCTCGTACCGGCTGGGCAAGAAGGTCGCGTTCTCGGACAAGGCCGTCGACTTCGGCGAGAACAAGCTCGGCCAGGCCGCGTTCGAAAACCTCCACGAGATCCTCAAGGACGGCGTGAAACTGCCCGCCGACAAGAACGAGTACACCGTCGGGCCGCTGCTGAACTGGGACGGCCAGAAGGAATGTTTCACCGGCGAGCACGCCGAAGAGGCCAACAAGATCAACCGCAACGTCTACCGCAAGGGCTTCGAGGTCCCCGAAACGGTCTGAGAAGAAACAGCGAAGAAGAAGCGGTCTAACGCAGAGCACGCAGAGAACGCAGAGAAGAAAAGAGAAGAGTAGAAGAAACACAAGCGGGAGGTTTCTCTTGTTTCTTCTATTTCATCCTCTGCGATCTCTGCGTGCTCTGCGTTGAATCTCCGTCTTTACTTCCAGGTCGCCTTGGGCGGCTCGGCGTAGTCGGTCCAGCGGGCCTCTACGCCGGCTTCCTTTGCGTCGCCGGTGTGGAAGTATATGCGGTATCGCAGAGTCGCGCTCTTGCCGGCCTCGATCGTCCAGTCGCCGCTGGGCCCGCCCTTGCCGCCCGGGAAATCGTGCAGCCCGAACGGATTGACCGCGCAGAGCCCGTATGTCCGGGCGTGCCACGTCTCGGGGTGCCGCAGGTTCTCAGGCGCGTCCAACATCGCAAAGCCGTATCGCTTGCCCTCGACCAGGCCCGAGTTGTCCACCCACTTGGCTTTCTGGCCCCAGGCGGCCTCGCCCTGCTGGCCTTGCGAGTTGACAAGGATGCCGTTGTCGCCCTTCTTGTCCGCTTGCAGTTCCGTCCTCATGCGGACCGCCAGCGGCCCGCCCTCCTTGGTGTCTCCGAACGTCGCCTTGCCGTACTTGGCCTCGAACGTCAGCTCGAAGTCGATCATCCGTCCCGTATCGGGCAGGCTGTACACGCGGATGGTCCGCGTCTCGGCCAGGTTGGGCTTCTTGGCGGCGTCGGTCCAGTCGAGCGTTTCCCGGATGATCCCCACCACCGGCCCACTCGCCAGCAGCGGGAAATCCTTGTGAATCTGCCAGCCCGCCTTGGGACCGATACTCCAGTTGTCCACCTTGTTGATGTCGCCATGGGCAATCCAGATGCTCGTGTGATGCGGATGGTCGGTCTGCACGTTCTTTGGGAGATTCTCAAACTGCATCGGGTACGGGCGGGTCATCGTAAGCTGGCCCGGGCCGTACACCGGCCAGAGGTAAGGCCGGTGGAACTGGTTCGTGCCTGCCTTGCCGTACTCGAAGACGTAGCTGGTGAACGCCTTGGCGCCGATGGTGACGTCAACCTGCTTCTTGCCCTGCTTGACGTCCACCCACCCCGAGGAAAGCGTGGTAACTACCGCCGGCAATTGGGAAAGCTCCACGGAATACGTTAGCGTCTTACCGGCCGGGAGATTGTCCACGATGAACCACAACCGGCCCTCGTTCACCTGGCAGAGAACGTAGTTGCCGTCGAGCTTCATCCAGGCGGACTGGAACTCGGCGGGCAGTTCGATGGACATGGGAACCTTCACGCGATCGTACTTGCCGGCTTCGACGACCAGTGTCCGGGCCGCGGTCGAGGCGGCGGCAAAGTCGCCCAGCGCCAGAACGCCCGTCAAGGTCAAGAGCATGCATGCGAGGAACTTCATCGAGAAGTGCGTGTCCACGGTAGTCTCCCATTGTCTGGATCAGATGAAAGGCCCTGGCTGCCCAAGGCTGTCTAAGAAATAAACACGCCCCACCGCCGGCGGTTCCGCCTGCATCGCTTGACCGCGAAACTCCAAATTGGGGGCGAGGCAACCACATGCCGACCCAAAAGACGTGGTTGCTTCTCCCGATGTCCATCGCAGACCACGGCGCCCAGTGAACCGGATCTTGGGACAACCTATCATCCCGGCTACCGGCTACGGGCTACCGGCTACCGGCCGTATTCTTTTGAGTTGCAATGCGGGGCCTCGTAAGGGAAACTCAACGCCGGCAACTTTATAACCTTAGGCCGAAAGGAAGGTCAACCCCATGGCGATGAAGAAGTTCATTAACGACCCGGCGAACCTGACCGGCGAGTTGCTGGAAGGCTACGTGCAGGCGTACGGCAACAAGGTCGCGCTCAAGGGCGACAAGCTCGTCGTTCGCGCCAAGCCCAAGGACAAGTCGAAGGTGGCCATTGTCACGCTCGGCGGGGCCGGGCACGAGCCCGCCCTGAGCGGTTTCGTCGGCATGGGCATGTTGGACGCAAGCGTGGTCGGCGACATATTCGCCGCGCCGGGACCGCCTCCGGTCTTCGAGGCCCTCAAGCTCATGAACCGCCCGGCTGGAGTGCTCTTCGTCGTGCTCAACCACGCCGGCGACGTGATGAGCGCAAACATGGCCATGGACCTGGCCGCCAAGCAGGGCCTCAACGTCCGCAAGGTGCTCACGCACGAGGACATCGCACCCGGCGCCAATGCCCCGGCCGAGGATCGCCGAGGGCTCGTCGGCTGCATCCCGCTTTACAAG
>Ga0315279_10006945_pt1 | contig 14138 bp, 13 predicted proteins | sample YL17G06_20_MG_FD_203694 | JGI IMG/M metagenome (GOLD analysis project Ga0315279, IMG submission 203694) | Sediment microbial communities from Yellowstone Lake, YNP, Wyoming, USA - YL17G06_20 | ecosystem: Environmental > Aquatic > Freshwater > Lake > Sediment | place: USA: Wyoming | collected... | reverse complement strand
ACGACTATGAAAAATTGATGCTTTTATGTGAAAATATCAAACTGTCAATTCTCTCCCTTCATCTTAATGTTCCACCAGTTGACTTATTGCATCCATCACCCCATTTTTTAACACCCTCTACACTCCAAAAAGTATTGGTTATCTAAATTAGTTGGTTCTTTGGTATTCAGTGTGGAAATGAACCTTACATCCATCTCAAATCCGCCCTGCCCCCTTTGCTAAAGTGTAGAGCCATTCCCCCTTTCTTCAAGTGTGAGGGATGACGGATGAAGTACTTTCTTTCATCCTTTAAATTCGGGGGTTAGGGGGATTTAAAATCTTTCAGTTTGAATATATTGCCACACTCAACACGAAAGAACCGAAAATACTAAACTAAGATAATAGCCATAAACCGTTACTTAGCACCAAGGCTTTTCAGGATATTAAAGATGTTATCCAGACAGATTCGGCTTGATTCTTCACCCGCTTCGGAGAAAGCAGAACCACCCGGACGATTCAGTAGTTCCTCAGACAATACTTTCTTTATTCGCCAGTGAGTTTCAAGAGATAGATAGCCTTTGTAATTGGAATCCAGAAGGTCTTTTATCTGTCCTTTCCAGTCTATCACTCCTGTTCCTACTGGTACTGAATCAATCTTGCTTTCTGCATTAGTAGCGGCATCCTTGGCATGACAATGGATCATGTATGGTTTTACACGATTATAAGCGTCTGGAAATGGAGTTTCTCCGCCTTCTGCATGAACTTCATTAGCGGGATCCCAGATACCTCGTACATTAATAGAATCTACATCATTGATGAACTTTGCCAGAAATTTAGCGGTAGAAACTGAAGTTGAAGGTTCATTTTCTATGCCAATAATTATACCCTCTGACTCGACAATCTTGACGGGTTCCCGATAATATTCCAATATCTTTCCCCAGACAGCTTCTGTTTGACCGGTGTTCCAGAACGTAAAACCACGAACTATCTTTGTGCCAAAGAATTGTGCTAGATTAATACATTTCCTCAATATTTCAATATGATCACGGCGCTCCTGTTCGTTGTCAATATCACACTTGAAGAATGGTGAGGCAATTCCAGCAATGACTATACCTGCTTTATCAAGTATATCTTTCATTCTGGACATATCATCATTAGTAAGAGCCTGCGGAGGCTTATCCCAGACTGACCTTATTTCTATGCCGTTTAGCTTATACTCAGACGCTACATTAACTACCGTCTGAAAATCCTGAGAGATTTCATCGCTTATTACTGCTAATTTAAACATGACGATTCTCCTGATAACTAAATCTTTTATTGTAATCGTTAAAAAATGTGTTTTTTGTAGGATGGGTTCATGGTTTTTACCTATATTTGATTTAATGTTTACCATAAACAACGGTAGATAAATTATGGTTTTAGACAACATACCAAAAACCATGAACCCATCCTACTATTATGTCAAAATGGCATTTTTTAACGATTACTTTATTATAATTTCTCGAAAGATGAGAACTGAAATCACCGTTTAACTTTAACATAATTTAATGTTCAAATCAAGTCTTTAGTTATCCAATTTTTCAACCTTGACAGAAGCACTTCCACAGTGTATATTTGATTACGAAATGTTTACGGAGAAGCAAGGAAATTATAAATAAAATGCCAAAAGGGTTTGAGTTATAGTATTATCGAGTTTTTCAGTTATGAGCAAAAATGGCGGAAGTAGGACATGCTTTAGCTTGTTGGCTCTTTGGTAATTTACGGGGATAATATTGTAGGGGCGAAGCATTTGCTATTGTGAATTATTATATAATCTGCGTTTATGAGGCAAATGCTTCGCCCCTACGGAAAATTCCCCGTCATATCCCAAAGAGCCGAAAGAGTGAACGAAAAATGTGTAAAAGGATAATTATAATAACCGTGTGTCTCTTATTATCCATTACTGGATGTTCCATACATACAGGAAAATCAGTAAAACCAATTGAGACAAAGATTGACGAAACAAAATTGAAAGAACTCGCCGATCAAACTGCTCAATCGCAATATGATAAAAACCTGTTAGACTGGAAACCAGCGAAAATAAGTAGAGAATTACATAGTACATGGGAAAAAGGACAGGAAGCTGATCCTAATTCAATGATGGGCAAACAGTTTACCCCAACACAGTATAAGCTCTACGATGAAGGACGGTTTTATTTTGACGATGGTAACTATGATATGGCTATTTACAATTGGAATGAACTGGTAAGACTCAAACCTGATTCTTCTGCTATGTATTATAATCTTGGGCTTGCATATTACCGAAAAGGCTTGTTAAGCGAAGCAGAGAATAACTTCAAAAAAGCCATTGAATTATATCCGGGTAATGCGGATGCCCGTATCAATCTTGGGTTAGTATATTCCGATAAAGGTATGACTCAGCAAGCGGTGGAATTGTTTAACGACGTAATTAGCTCAACACCGGAAAATCCTGATCTGCGAATAAATCTTGCATCTGCATATTTTGAAGCGGGGATGCTAGATAATGCACTGATAGAATTTCAGAATGCTGTTAATGCAGGCTCAGTTAGTTGGGATGTGCGGAACGTCATGGGTATTATCTATTATAATAAAGGGAGGATAGATAAAGCTATAAGTGAATTCGAGGAAGCAATAAGGCTGAAACCAGATGAAGGCAGTATCTACTATAATCTTGGAATAGCTTATAATAAAGTAAATAAAACAGATCAAGCAGTTAAGAATCTCCAGAAAGCATCTAAGCTAACTCCAAATAACTCAGGCATACACTTTAATCTTGGATATATCTATTACAGCAAAGATATGATGGATGAAGCCATAGAAGAATATAATAGAGCAATCAGCCTTGTTGGTAACGATACAGAGGCGCATTATAATCTTGGATTGGCTTATGCGAGTAAAGGAATGACCGACAAAGCCATAGAGGAATACAAAAGGTCTATCTCACTCAAGCCTATGGTGCAGGCTTATATAAGTTTGGGGATATGCTACGGCAATAAGAAAATGATGGATGAACAGATAAATACATTGAAAAAGGCTGTCGAGTTAGACCCAAATTCGTATCCCGCTCAGTATAATCTTGGACTTGCATATTGCGATAAGCGAGAGTTCCAGAATGCGGTGATTTATTTACAAAAAGCAATTGTTATACGTCCTGATAGCGTGGATGCCCATAATAATTTAGGTTTTGCTTATTCCGGGCTTAGTCAGTTCGATAATGCGATTGTGGAGTTCAAGAAAACCCTTGAATTAAGACCCAGTCTTATAGAGGCTTATATAAACCTCGGTTATGCTTATTCAAAAGCAGGAATGATGGAGCAGTCAAAAGATATACTCAAACGAGCCATAATCATAAGTCCTTATTCCGTTATGGCGCATTACAATCTTGGGTCAATATATGCTACTACTGGAGATTACAACGAAGCTCGTAAGGAATTCCAAAAAGTTTTGGAGATTGAACCGGGTAACTCCGTTGCAAGACAGATGCTGGAAAAACTTGCAGGGAGATGAAGTTAATCTTTAGTTATAATGAGACATAATGTGAGGTAGAGATATGTTTAAGCGAATATTAGTTATTAGTTTTCTGATAACCGTTTTCTTTGTAAATTCTGTTTTATGTGATGAGTCAGATGTAAAAAAATCTGAGGAAAAAGACATGACTAGGGGACGTATACCACTCGTTCTTACTGCAACTGCCTATTCTGGCGGGCTTTATGGATGGGGAATACCTTATCTGATTAATGAGAATTCAAAAGCCAGAGTTTACGTTGGATCAGAAATGGTTTCTACATTCGGTGGTTTCGCATTGTCGCTTCTGTTTACAAAGAACTATAATCAGGGTCCGGTAGTATCTAAGACAATGCAGGCAGGCTCATTGGTTGGCACTCTATATGGTCTTGCACTACCAGCAGTATTCAAAGCCGATAAAGCAAAACCATACATTGCTACTCCCATGCTTACAACTCCTTTAGGTGCGTATATTGGATACAAATTGGCAAAACGCACTAACATGGGTGAAGGTGGCGCTGAATTAATCATGTTTGGCAGTATCGTTGGAGGTTTGTATGGATTGGCAATACCATATCTCGTCAATATTGAGGATATGGATGATCAAGATCAGGTGAGAATATATGCCGGTTCAGCAATGCTTGCTATACCAGCAGGGGCATTGGCATTTAATGAGATCACTCAACAGACAAAGATCAATAAAGGACGTGCAAAATTAATCGAGCTTGGTGCTGTTATGGGATCCTATTATGGTTACAGTTTTGTTTTGCTAAATGATCCAAAAAAAGATAGACCTTACGTGGCATCAATGATAGCTGGTCTTCCAATAGGCACATCCGGGGCAATTCTAATGACACGTCATGGTGATTATGAGAATAGTCGAAGCATGTTGATCATACTTGGCTCTATACTCGGTGATATGTTTGGGAGAGGGTGCGCATATCTCTTTGGGGCAGATAATTGGAGGGAACTCACAATGGGCGCTGTTGTTGGCACACCAATAGGAACATTCACCACAGTCATGTTGACACGTAATATGTCAAAACAGTTGCAAGAAAAAGCTGAAGCTATCGAATCATCATCTTTATTTGACGTTTCATCAAAACTGGCTTTGATAGGCATGAATTCTCTACTTGCAAGACGTGGTAACAGTGTTCCTTTACGTCTGGAATTATATCAAGCAACCTTCTAGGAAATATTCAGGAGTTATTGATATGTGGTTTTTGAATATTCTGAGCATATTTACGATAATGATTATGATCTCAGCAAATGTTAATGCCAAAACATTGATTGATACAGACTTCGGAATTGCAACCCATGAGGTTAATGTCATTAATAAAGTTCCTGAGAATCAACGTCAAGAAACGCACAGAGGGTTGGTGTCAGCTTGCCTTCCAGCCTTTGCTTGATACTGTTGATGGCAATTATTATCGCCTTTCATTCAAAGCTCGTAATCAATCAAGGGTGTCAGCCGCTTTTTGTGTCCGTCCATTAAACGCAATTCAGGATTACGTATTCATAGAACATGGTAACTTTTCGGGGTCATGGGAAAAATATTCATTCGCATACCATACAAAAGCAAACAAGCAACCAATTGGATTCTTCGTAATCATCTATGGTGCAGGTACATTCGATATTTCTGGGCTTCAATTGATCGAGCAATCTGAAAGCGAGTATCTGGCGTATATAAAATCCAATTACAAAGATAGTGGTGAAAAAAACTTGCTGCGAAATTCTCGTTTTCCATTGGGATTGCAGAGCGGATGGTCGCTGGATAGAGATAATTCTGATACTGATGATGTTATCATAAGCGGTGATCCTGCTATTATAGGACCCAGTGGCTCACCTGCAATGCGAATTACAGCCAAAGAGGATATGAAACTAAACACAGCACCTTTTGCTGTAAACAAAGCCTTTGAAATACACACAGCAAGCATGTACATTCGAGGTAATTGGGATGGCAAACTGATTGTCTTAGGTGACCGTGACCAATTGGCAAGCAAAGATTTTCATTCAAAAACTGTTGAATGGCAGAGGGTAAAAGTCTCGTTTTCTCCTCGTTTAATTGCCCGTGCTTATGGATTAAGGCTTGAAGGTAAAGGCGATATTTGGATTGATGCCCTCCAAGTTGAATCGGGAAGTGATGCGACTCTATACAACAGTCAGTTTCCCTGTGAGGTTGCATTATCATGTCCTGAAGGTGAAGCTTCGCCTGCCCTTGCGCAGTTTGATGATGAATCGCCGATGGTAAGATTCTGTGTTACAGGGAATGTTCCCGATGCAATACTAAAGGTAAAAGTTGTCAACCTCTATGGTGAAGAAAAATCAATACAGAATGTATCCATAGGTGATGGATTCATTAATTACGGTATGATCAAATATAATGTGTTTCCCGAAAAACCTTATGGTGCTTTCCGCATTGAGGCTTATGTCAAAAAACCGAATGGAGAAAGGATCAGCCCCTACAACGAGATAATAATACACCGTTTGCATCGTCCACGCTACTGGATGAAAGATGCCCCTGATTCACCATTTGGCATACACACGAATTCAACGGTACGGCATATCCTCATGGCGAAGGCAGTCGGCGTCAACTGGACTCGTCTGCATGATGCCGGTGGGATTTACCTGATACTGATGACTACTGCATATCAAACCACAAAGTCAGTGGACGATAAGATCACAGTTCTTGGAGTAAATACTACAACTGCAACGGGTAACGCAGATAGATTTAGCGGAGAGGAATGGACTCGTGGCATAGTTGACAACGGTGGTCTTGATTACTGTGATGTTGTCTGTTATCACAATTACACGCCTGAACCGATGGGCTTCCCCGGTGATGATGCAGAGATCGGTTTCAAGATAGCGACAGGTCCTATCGTGGAACGCTTCGGCAAAAATACGAAATCTATATGGATGACGGAAGGCTCAAATATTTTCTTAAAAACAGGTGCTGGATTTTACAATTACACACTACCATACAAATCATTGGAAAACGTTATTGATACTTCCGACTACCTGTGCCGTCATATCATAAGCCTATTGGGATTAGGTGTTGAAAAGGTTTTTCTCTATTCTATGCACACTCATAACTATTTTCCTGATACAAGCCTGATTAATGGTAGAGTGTTGGTTACAGAAGAAGGAATGTTGCATCCGAGTGCTGACGCTTATTCTGCGATGGCGTGGTATCTGGAGGATACAAAGTTCGTTAAGTTATTGACACTTGCGGATGATGTTTATGCCTATCTTTTTAGTGGTCAAAATCACTCAATTGCAGTATTATCATCAAAATATAGTCATGCGGAATTTAAGATTCCCCAAAACAATGATATTCGTGCCTTTGACCTTTTTGGCAATCCGATTACACCGGATACACTCTTAGGAGATACCCTTGTTTACTTGGTGACAAATAAAGGCATAGAATTATTGGGTATCGCTTCTTGACCTACGACTAAGACTACGATTACTTAGACTTAACCCATTCTTGCGACTCTGGTGGCTCCATTATAGGTGGCTCTTGATTAGTACCATACCAACCCGGTTGGGTCAGGCGCAGTTCGTTATCGTAAGTAGCAAAGTCGCTTGCATGAAGCAACATCTCATTCATAGGCAAGGGCTGTTTTGATCCTTCACGCCAAGTTTCTTTCTCAACCGTTCCAATGATCAGATAATCGTTCCCGATTATTTGGGGATCAACTTCAAGGAACATTGCAGTCAATATATGCTCGATTTCATGCTTGTGGGCAATTAATAAGTCGCAATCTTTGCAATACCGACAAGTGTAATTAATCAATGATACCATGTAAGGTTTTGCAAATAACAAAAAACATTGATATAAAGAGGTTTTCGTGATATATTAATCTCCAAAAAGTAAGTAATATGAGCAATCCAAGTTTTTTATATACGAGTTACCTTAGTATACAAACATTGCTTGCTGTATTTCAAGAGTCAATATATCTCATTACTTTAGCTAGGCTTAAAGGAAGGATGGAATATGATTCGTAAATATAAACCAGAGGATCTCTCAATGATTATGGATATTGGCAATCGTGCATGGAGTAAAATATATAAAATGTTCAGGGAGGCATACGGTGATGAACTCTTCCAGATTATTGTGCCAAATGAAACAACATCAAAAGGAGAGCAAATCAGAACTCATTGCGAAGAACATCCGGAATGGGTATTTATCTGTGAAGAAAATGAATGTATCGTTGGGTTTGTGGCATTCACGTTGGATTTTGATAAGAAGATCGGTACAATTTGCAACAACGCAAAGGACCCTGATTGCGTTTTGAAAGGAATCGGTCAGCAGATGTATAAGGCTGTTCTTGAGAATTTTCGAGGGCATGGTATGATCTATGCAAAAGTGCATACAGGTCTTGATTATGCACATGCCCCCGCACGGAAAGCATACGAAAAAGCAGGCTTCAATATTTGTCATGAGGATGTAGACTACTATGTCAAACTGCCCCCGCATAAATGCGGAGGCTTGTAGTATGCTCCACCTCAATTCCGACATTAATCACAGGGATTAAGCGGCTTTGGTTTCTCTCGTTCCGCCGAGTAACGGAAGAACAGAATCACATGCCACGTTTGGCGTATTGACTGACGCCCTGTGGTCTTTCAACCACAGCGATTGTGTTCTTATTTCAAAGAACAGTTGGTGTTATTAAACTGTTAACTTCTTTTCAGAAGTGCCTTACACCTATTATTAATTATAGCATTTGTTAGATAAAAAGTCAACGTTAAAAAGGAGAAAGGGTGCATGTAAAAGTTGTAGGTAAAATTATGCTGCTATTTTTCGGGTCTGCCAAAATCTATCCCATTCGTTGTTTTTCCAAAGTATCCGTAACTGAAGGATCGCTTCTGCTCCTGCCAATGACCATGTCATTCCTGACTGCTTTAATCGCTGCCCTACTACATGCACTTTCTGCAGTCCCACTACCTATGTGATAACCCTTTGCTTTATATTCATCATAATGCATTCGACCCCGATTGTTCTCAAAATATGTGATATTGTCTTCTATCTTCTTTACTACTTCTTCACTCTCAAGTTGAATCTCTTTACTACTTACTGATATGCCTGCTTCCGCTAAAAGCTTCTCTGCTTCCGCTAAAGATTGTGTCATTCCCGATAATGCTATCCTTCTTCGGACTCCAATACTTTGATGATTACCTTCGATAGCTAGCTGTTCATCAAGAGGAGTCTTACTACTTTTGCATTTGTCACATTGATAATATGCTCTCTCAAGTTCCCCATTCAGACTGGTCAATAACCACCGACGATCAGACACATATTCTAATGCACCACATTCACACTCCATGAAACGTCCTACATAACCATTTCCTATTGCATTAAGTGCTTCATCAGAAATCAACTTTCTGAATTTCTGAATTTCTGACTTAATTGCTTTACTGATTCTTCTATCTGTCCAAAATCAATCTCTTTACTATGACTTACTGTTTCTGACATAAAATCCTTGATCATAGGAGATATTTCTGTCATAATTCTTTCGGTAGATGATTCACTTTTGAACATTGTCGTTCCTCCTCTTCGGTGTTTGATGTTTCAAACTTTTGTTTCTCCGAAGAGGATACCATCTTTTTCTCTCTCCTTAAAGGATTTGTTTTTACCTACAACTTTTACATGCACCCGCAGGCCAGTTAGTACTTGACATAAATAATAATTGGTGTTATAATTTAATCCTAGGATTTTATGTAAGAAAATAATGCAATTCTAGTTATAATTTATTTTTATATACAGAAATATAATCTGCGATTCTGCTTGAATGCCCTAAGGGCTAGTGGTGGAATGGCATACACGATGGACTTAAAATCCTTCGCTCAATATGAGCATGAGGGTTCAACTCCCTCCTAGCCCACCAATCTAGAAGATAAAATATGCCGCGGGGTGGAGCAGACTGGTAGCTCGCTGGGCTCATAACCCAGAGGTCGTAGGTTCAAATCCTACCCCCGCAACCAACTATGAAATGAAGGCACCGTAAGCACTTGCGGTGCTTTTTTCTTTTGCGGTGAGTCAGTATTTTAGCCCCCGTGTGCCATAGATGTGCCATAAACTTGCATCAATCGTTGGCAAATGGCAGTCTTAGCACCTGTCGCTTTACATGCTCATCTGATAGGTGGGCATATTGCAATGTTGTTTCAAAGCTCTGGTGTCCCATCAATGCCTGTACATCCCTAAGTGTTACACCTGCCATCACAAGTTGTGATGCAAAGGTATGTCTCAGGGTATGTAATGTCACGTTTTTTATCCCCGCTTTCCTCACCACAGTCCTCAGAGACTTCTTGATACTATCCCTTATCTGTTCACCTTTGTATGTGAAAATATATTCGGATTCAATCCTTAGTTCTGCCTGTTGATTCCTATGCTCAAAAAGAGCCTTATAAAGTGAGGGTGTGATCTGTAAGGTGCGGGATTTGTAATTTTTTGTGTGCCAATCAGGCTTAGATTGAACCATTATAGTGCGCTGGTCAAAGTCTATATCTGTCCATTTCAGGTTAAATAGCTCTGATTTTCTCATGCCAGTGTGTAAAGCTGTCATTATGATAGGGTATATGTAGTAATCCTTTGCAGCTTCCAATAGCCGAAAAATCTCATCCTGTTTCAGAAACAGCGATGGGTTTTTTACTATCCTCATCTTCTCAACGCTGGAAACCACATTCCTGTCAACATAACCCCATCTGCCAGCCATTTTTAACATATGCGAAAGGTTCACCAGTTCATTATTGACGGTCTTTGGTGCTGCCCCATCCTGCACCCTTTTGGTTTTGTAATCATCTACCATCTGCGGAGTAATTTTCTTTACAGATATTTCACCGAAGTATGGAAGAAGATGACTCTTAATCCTGTATTTATCGGCATTATATGTGCTAGCTGCCTTGCTTGCCAGTGCATATTCAAGATATTCTGTTAATAATGTGCTGAACGGCACATCATCTGTCTCTCGGATAGTCCATTTACCCTCAACAATCTCAGACTCAAGCCTTTTATGGACTTGCTCTGCCTGTCTTTTAGACGAACCTATTGTTTTCCTATATCTGTTCCCATTGGGGAATAAGACATCAACATAATATCTTGTGCCAGATTTAAGTTCCCTCTTACGTATTGACATTCTGAACCTCCTGCGAATCAATCCACTGATATATAGCTGACTGCCTAAACCGCAGAAGTCCCTGTATTTTTACATGCGGAATCCTTCTCTGGTGAGTCAGCCAATAAACATAGCTTTTCTTGACTTGCAGAAGCTCAGATACTTCTTGGACTGTCAGCAAACGATCAATCTTAGTATTAGCATCTACTGACATTTTTCTCGCCCTCCGTTCCATGTTACGCTGACAATAATAACAAGCATATTATTGCATGTCAAGCATTAATGGGATTAGAACTTAGTTTTAGATTTAGTTTTTATAACTAAAATCAGGAACATCATAGTCAGGCTTAAAATCAGGAAAATCCATGTAATAGAATCTGTCATCTGAGTATTTATGCAGCATCTTAAACATATAGAGATAAGGAAACAAAATACCATACTCTTTCCTGTCAAGTCCTGCTTTCTTGTCTATCCCGACAGATTCAAACACCTTATCACAGACATCCCCGAGGTCTTTATCAATAATATCATGATACCTTTCATCAATGCGCTTCATAGAATTTATGATGTGAAGATACTGCAAATCTACACCCATAAGAAAAGAAAGCTTATCTGCTCCGTTAAGCTTTCGATACTCACGATATAAATCACCAACCTTCTGCACATCCTCATAAGACATCATGTCAACAAATTCGTATTTAAGCTGGTTAATTAACCCGTTATACGACTTATATCGCTCTATTTCAGGCTTCAGAATCCGTTCATAAAGAGTGAGAATATTATCTCGGAATCCTTCGTCTGTTCGGAGTGTTTGCCTCGCTATGCTGCCGATATATGTGCCATCGTTTGAGATTGTGGAATACCATCTTCGTGGTGAATGCTCAAGTATCCGTCTGACAACGCTTATATCCCGCCTTGGATAACGCACATCAAATTCACCGACAAACATCAGAAGGTATTTAATATCCGTCGGTAAGTCAATATCCTTCACAGCATAGCACGGATAGTTCATCCTGTGTCTGTCCAGAAGGTTCTCAATAAAATCGTCAATTGGCATCGGATTTGGGATGATGCCTTAGTATTTAATTTTTTTTGTTATGGGAATTTTAGTTTTAGTTCCCGATGTTGTTTAGTATTATCCTCTGTTCTTTTTTAAAAACTAAATCTCACAAATCCAATGTTTACAATAGTCTGCAATGTTTTGCCTCTTAAAACTAAATTCTATCATTTACCTCTTCAACCCTTGTGGTTCCTCATTCTAACCAATAAAAACTAAAATTACAGTTTACAATATCCTCTCTGAGTATTCACCTTTACAAAATATACTCCAATATTCACTAACTGTTTTTTTCATCCTTCTTTCTCTCCTTCTCACCAACACATAAAACTCATATTTTTCTCAATGCCTTTTTCTTCTCAATGCTTTTCCATTAATTACAGTGTAATAAAATAATCCTTCAGCAATCCTACCTCAACTTTTTCGTTAAAAATTATCCCTGCCCTTATAATCTGGCTTTCTATCTTCTCTCTTTCTCTCTCATCAATGACTAATATGAGCACCTTATCAAAATACCTGCTTGATATATTCCTCTTCAGGTTATCCATAACCAAACTCGTAATAACTACCTCAATTCCAATCCTTATACCTGATACTGTTACATCTAAATCACACTCATTACCATTTAGCGTATCACTCAGCTTTACAACAGCAGATTTTCTTTTGTAGTATTCTCCCACACGATAACACCAAAAATTATGCAGATAACCTCCACGATGATTGTTGGACTTACCACCTGTATCTTTCCTTGATTTCTCAGTTATGACATCACACTGTGATTTACCAGACTTACCAGTCCCGAGAACAATAACACTTTCTATATTTTTCTTTTTTAATAATCTCTGCCTTATCTTGACTGCGTTATTCCTACTAATGCGCGCATTTCCCATCACCTTTTCATCATTTAGTATGGTATAAATCTCAGTTACTAATCTCCAAGGATGGGTTGAGATAACCCTTAAATAAGCTTGCTCCTCAAGAGATAGGTCTGATGACGCATCAAAGCCCGCCGACCTCAAGTCGGCGGGTATATTAATCGCAGAAAGGGAATCATTTTCGTTTTTAGTTGTGATTGTGTTTTTTGTATTTTCAGTTTTTTCAGGTTGTGATTCCGGCTTAGTATCAGGTTCTACCGGTTTAACCTTTTCTAATAACATATCCCAATGTGGTTTCATTATTTCAGTGAGTTCGTCATTGCTGACAGGCTTATCCTCAAAATCGTATATTTCCAGCAATACCGGTTCCATGTATCCAAGACCGACACGACAGATCGCTTCCTGCTTATCTAAATGATAGAGCATGTCCATCTGATCTTGATTCAAACCGAGATGGTGCGACATTGCAGTTATTTCAACACCTGAGCCAAGATGAAAGCATATCTTTACGCAGGTGTTGGCTATAATCTCACTCATAAGCTTCATTGCCGGATTCTGTGCCAGCACGACAATGCCTAATCCGAACGCCCTGACCTGATTAGCGAGCGTGCCCATGTATGACTGCCGTCCTCTTAATTCCAGATTCTTGCTCCATATCTGACTTTGAGCTTCGTCGAATAGCAATAGATGCGATAGGTTGGGGGTTGGGTTTTTGATCTTATATAAGACCAGCTTCATTATTATCCACGGTACAAGGATGCGTTGGGCGGTTCCGCTCAACTCGCCGGTTTCAATAACGAGATTTTTATCATAGAGCATGGAAAAGTAATCTTCACCACAATTAACAATCTCTCCTAACGAGATCCTCGTCTTAACCAATCTTGTGTCTAATGAATCTAAGTAACCTTGCTTTCTACCACCTGTGAACCTGACTGTTTCTTTTCCTATGGATTTTGCGAAGTCAGAGAAGCATGGATGTCTGCTTTGCTCAAAATTTTTCTGGATGTGTTTGGCTATGATACCCTCACTGGCATCATACACACCGAATGAATCTGCCATTACTTCTGCAAGTGTTTCCCTCAGCATCGGTATAGGCACATTCGCTATCTGCGAGAACGGATTGCACCTTAACACCTCTGGCCGTAATATGATGACATTATCAAATTGTCTGGCAAGGAATCTGTAATCTCCGCCTTCCTTCGGATCAATGATCCATACCTTTATCTTGCTATCTGTGATGATTTGCTGGCTCAGGAGTTTTATCAGCGTTGATTTTCCGTATCCACTTCCACCGCCGATTATTGAATGCATCTGTAACTGATGAGGGTTCAACCCAAAGTCAATGTTTGTGTATGCAATGCGCCCTATCTTGAACTGACCATTAACTGCTGACAAATCTTCTTTTTTGATAGGCACAGCGAAGGTTGTGTTGAGCAGAGGATTATTGCTGTTGTATAGACACCTACTTACCATTTTCTCATATAAGTACTCAAGCAAAATTAATTTCATATTCGGTTCCATATCCACGAATAACCATTTCAACATATTTCACAAGATAAGACCATCCCTTGTATGCCCACCATTGGA